>JADHED010002431.1_pt1 | contig 12838 bp, 11 predicted proteins | sample 8952041 | NCBI WGS metagenome assembly JADHED01 (sample SAMN16124423, study PRJNA663239) | bioreactor sludge metagenome | isolation source: sludge (control) | place: India:Bengaluru | collected 2018-09-08
ATTTCTTTTGTCAGCCAATTCAAAATTCCATACCTTTACGGCCTTACTTGTGGGGAGTTAGCAATGTTCTTAAACGGAGAAAAATTATTAAAATCACAGTGCAACTTACATGTGATTAAAATGAAAAAATGGAAACGAAATATGGATTATACCCAAACCGGCTTACAATGGGTACCTGCATCGCCTCATATTCCACATTCGCATTCCGCGATCTTCTATCCTGTCAGCGGGATTTTAGGAGAATTGGGATACATGTCAATCGGCGTGGGATACACTATCCCATTCCAAATGTTTGCAGCACCATGGATTGAAGCCAGTAAATTGGCTAAAAACCTGAATGCATTGAACGTACCGGGTGTTGAATTTAGACCAATCTACCTCAAACCTTTTTATTCGGTGGGTAAAGACCAAGAGCTACAAGGTGTGCAAGTTCATATTATGGACTATAGGAAAGCACCATTAAGTGACATTCAGTTCTTGGTTATGCAAGAAGTCGCAAATCTTTACCCGGATCGTGCAGTATTTGATCATGCCGATAAGGATCGATTCAATATGTTCGATAAAGTAAGTGGCTCCAAACAGATACGGGAATTATTCAGTAGACGCAATCGTTGGGAAGATGTCCGTGATTATTGGAATAAAGATGCGGACAGTTTCCGCAAGCTATCCAAAAAGTATTACTTATACAAATAAAATAAATGAAGGAGACCAATATTAGTGGCTCCTTATCATGATAGAATAGTTTCTCTAAAAACGAGATGAAAGGAGAGTAATATGAATGACCAAAAGAATTATGGAACATTCCTCCGGGAAGCAGAACGCTTTATTCCTCGGGAAAGAATATACACGGACGAACTTCGTCGTTTAGCTTGGGGTACGGATGCCGGTTTTTACCGGCTCATCCCACAAATGATCATACGTTCAAGTAATGAAACAGAAGTCTCTCAATTACTCAAACTATCCGATCAACAGGAGTTACCGGTCACTTTCCGTGCAGCAGGAACCAGTCTTTCAGGGCAGGCTATCAGTAATTCCATATTAGTTGTCGCAGGGAAGCATTGGGAGAAATATAGTCTCTCACCCGATCTCAATACGATTACCTTGCAACCGGGGATCATCGGTCAGCGCGTCAATGAAATATTGGCACCTTACGGCAAGAAGTTCGCTCCAGACCCTGCATCGGTCAAATCGGCTATGATAGGTGGAATAGTAATGAACAATGCCTCAGGTATGAACTGTGGAACCCACGCCAACAGCGATAAAATGCTGCTCTCGGCGCGAATTATATTTGCAGACGGTACAATATTAGATACCGGTAAGCCCGAATCGCGAAGCTCATTCGAACAGACCCATCCTAATTTCATAAACCGAATCATCGAGTTGCGGGATGAGATAAGAGCTAATACCAAACTAGCGGATCGTATCCGTCATAAATACAGTATTAAGAACGTGACAGGGTTAAACCTTTTACCGTTTATAAGTTTTGATGATCCCTTTGATATTATCACCCATCTTATGGTGGGTTCCGAAGGAACTCTTGCTTTCTTATCGGAAGTCACGATGCGCACAGAACACGACTTCCCCTGCAAAGCAAGTGCTATGCTTTATTTCAAAGATATCAAAGAGGCTTGCCGTGCCGTAGTGGCAATGAAAAATTTAATTAATGAAGAAGGCGAACGTATTGTAAAAGGAGCGGAACTTCTCGACAGCAAGTCATTGGCATCAGTTAACGATCCGACATATATACGCTTCATTAGTGAAGTTCAGGAGACCGGAAAGAGCGGTGGCTTAACGGCAGTACTTACGGAAACAAAAGCTGACACCAAAGAAGAGCTAGATAAGAACATTGCTATCATTAGCAAAGCTTTAGAAGCTTTCGCAACATACGTACCCATCTATTTTACCGATGACCCGAAAGAATATTCGGTATATTGGGCTATCCGATCAGGTATTTTCCCCTCAGTAGGTGGAACCCGTCATCCGGGGACAACTTGTCTTATAGAAGATGTCGCTTTTCACATCGAGAACCTCCCTGAAGCGACAGCCGAATTGCAACAGCTGATTGCACAACATGGTTACGATGATGCCTGTATCTACGGTCATGCATTTGAAGGCAACTTCCACTTTATACTGAACCAATCGTTCGGTACAGATACAGAGGTAGAACGCTACGAGGCTTTAATGAATGATGTTATCAAGTTGGTGGTCGACAAATATGACGGCTCATTAAAAGCAGAGCACGGGACCGGACGTAATATGGCTCCATTCGTTAAATATGAATGGGGTGAAGATGCCTTTAATAAGATGAAAGAAGCCAAGCAACTGTTTGACCCTAAAAACCTGCTTAACCCCGGAGTCATATTCAATGATGATCCTGAATGTCATATTAAAAACTTCAAACCTCTTCCTTTAATCCCGATTGCGGAAGAAAGTCCGGCTGCAAATGTAAACAAATGCATCGAGTGTGGCTTCTGTGAAATAAACTGTCTATCGTGTGGGTTTACCCTGTCATCACGACAGCGAATCGTCATATGGCGCGAAATCTCACGCTTAAGACAAAGCGGAGAAGATGCAGAGCGACTGGCTACTTTGGAAAAGCAATACAGCTACCCGGGAAATCAGACTTGTGCCGGAGATGGCTTATGCTCAATGTCTTGTCCAATGGATATCAATACAGGAGATCTTACCCATGTCATCCGCCAGGAGCTTCTACCCAAAGGAAGTATAGGGTACAAAATTGGAGACTTCGCAGCCAATCATTTTGCCGGACTGAAAGATACATTACGCCCTGTACTTACACTAGCTGATGTAACTCACTCCGTACTTGGCACCAAGATAATGGCCAATATGACTAAGGGTATTCACAACGCTTTCGCCATCCCTCAATGGACACCGGCTATGCCTAAATCTTATAAAGTGAAGCCTGAAATGTTCTCAGCGAGGAAAAACAAAGCAAGCGAAAATATAGCAAAGGTCGTGTACTTTCCCAGTTGTATCAACCAAACAATGGGATTGGCTAAGAATTCTCCTGTAAAGGAACCTTTAGTCGACAAAATGGTATCACTGTTAAAGAAAGGTGGCTATGAAATCATATTTCCCGAAAACATGGAGAAACTATGCTGTGGAACCATTTGGGAAAGTAAAGGAATGCTTGATATTGCCAACCGGAAAGCTACCGAATTAGAAGCTGCATTATGGAAAGCAAGTGAGTATGGCAAATATCCGGTACTATGCGACCAAAGCCCATGCTTACACCGTATGCGCGAAACGATCAAAAAAGTCAAGCTCTACGAACCTGCAGAGTTTATCTATACTTTCTTGCGTGATAAACTTTGCTTTACACCAATTAACAAACCTGTAGCCCTTCACGTTACTTGTTCTATGCGTAAAATGGGACTTGATGAGATCATCATATCGTTGGCGAGGCTATGTTCCACCAAAGTTATTATCCCTGAGGAAGTGGGTTGCTGTGGATTTGCCGGAGACAGAGGGTTTACGCACCCTGAACTTAATTCCTATGCTTTACGCAAACTATCTCCACAAATTAAAGAATCAGGAGCAGTTATAGGCTATTCCAATAGCCGAACCTGTGAAATAGGTCTAACGACCAACTCCGGTATACCCTATGTATCAATCGCATATTTAGTAGATCAATGTACAAAACCGATGAATAACAAAAAAAAGATTTAAACCATGGATAGTAAAATCAAAACAAAAAAGCGTTTGCTCGCACTCGACATTCTACGCGGCATAACCATCGCCGGTATGATTATGGTCAATAACCCCGGCAGTTGGGAACATATTTATGCTCCACTGGAACATGCACAATGGATCGGACTCACCCCCACCGATTTAGTATTTCCCTTCTTCATGTTCATTATGGGGATTTCCACTTATATCTCATTAAAAAAATACAATTTTGAATTCAGCCATGCTGCAGCTATAAAGATATTGAAACGAACCATTTTAATTTTCCTTATCGGTACAGCTATCGGTTGGTTCTCTAAATTCTGCTATTATTGGTCCGCCCCTACAGAAGGTATAGGCTTTGGAGCACAACTCTGGGAGTCAGTTGCCACCTTCGATCGGATTCGTATTTTAGGCGTTATGCAACGTTTGGCATTATGCTATGGAGCAACAGCCATCATTGCGCTTACAATGAAGCACAAACATATCCCCTATCTGATCGTAACATTGCTTATCGGTTACTTCATCATATTGATAACAGGAAACGGATACGCTTATAATGAAACAAACATCCTTTCGATAGTGGATAGAGCCATCCTTACCCTTCCACACATGTACAAAGACAATGGAATAGATCCTGAAGGCCTATTAAGTACAATTCCAGCAGTAGCTCACGTCTTGTTGGGATTCTGTGTAGGCAAGCTGATATTGGATAAGACTTCCAAGCCGAAAGAAAGCGAGGCCATACAACAAGAAAGTGCTGTGAATAATCAGATTGCAAATGAAAGGCAACATACATTAGTTCTCGACAAGCAGATCATTACACTGTTTCTCATTGGAACGATCTTGACATTCTCCGGTTTTTTACTAAGCTACGGATGTCCGATTAGCAAAAAACTATGGTCACCGACTTTTGTGCTGACAACTTGCGGATTGGCCTCCAGTTTTCTGGCTTTGCTCATTTGGATCATAGATGCAAAGGGATTCAAAAAATGGAGTGTCTTCTTCGAAGCATTCGGCGTTAATCCTTTATTTATGTATGTATTGGCAGATGTGTTGGGAATTTTACTCGGCTGCTTCCACTTCCCTTACAATGGCGAAACAATCAGCATTCATGGCTTCGTATATAATACCTTATTGGTACCCGTATTCGGGGATATATGCGGTTCATTTATATACGCCTTACTATTCGTAGGATTAAACTGGTGCATTGGTTACCAGCTTTATAAAAGAAAGATTTACATTAAGATTTAAAAGATACGAACGCCATGTAAATATCGGATTACATCCGGTAATTACATGGTGATTCTGAAGTATTAGTTTGTATTTAATTTATATAAAAGATGATTTTAATAGCAGATAGCGGCTCTACAAAAACAGATTGGAGCGTTGTAGAAAAAGGAAAACTCCTTCAGCAAGTTTACACAAAAGGTACTAATCCTTTCTTTCAGACAGAAGAGGAAATCAGCGATGAAATAGAAACAACTCTGCTGCCGCAATTGACAACCAACACTTTCGATGCTGTCTATTTTTATGGAGCAGGATGTGGATTCCCCGATAAAATAGCAATGGTTCACCGTGCTGTAAGTAAACACCTCAATATTTCGGGTAACATTGAAGTCAACACAGACATGCTCGCTGCCGCTCGCGGATTATGCGGTCATGAGTCCGGCATAGCATGTATTCTTGGCACAGGATCCAATTCCTGTTACTATAACGGCAAAGATATCGTGAGTAATGTTTCGCCATTAGGCTTTATCCTTGGTGATGAAGGAAGCGGCGCATGCCTTGGAAAATTGCTGGTTGGTGACATCCTGAAGAACCAAATGACGTCGGAATTAAAAGAAAAGTTTCTTAATCAATTCGATTTAACCCCCGGTGACATTATTGATCGTGTATATCGCAAGCCTTTCCCAAACCGCTTTCTGGCAAGTCTTTCACCTTTTTTGGTAGAGAATATCAACGAACCTTCAGTACGGTCGTTAGTATTAAGCAGTTTCATCTCGTTTATAAAACGGAATGTGATGCAATATGATTACGAGCATAACAAGGTGCACTTCATCGGATCAGTAGCATATCATTACCAGGAATTATTGATTGAAGCTTGTAAAGAAACAAATATTCAATTGGGCACAATAATGAAAAGTCCTATGGAAAATCTTATAGCTTATCATGCTGAATAAGTCCTTAAAACAGAAATGTTAGAAACAGAAGAAATCGATAATTGTAATCTTTAATTAAAAGAAAAATGGCATTTATAAAGATATCCGAACAGTCCTCAGTCTATAATAGCCTGGAGAAGAAATCGGTCCGTGAGATTCTGGAGGAAATAAATACAGAAGATCAGAAGGTGGCAATAGCCGTACAAAAAACAATCCCCCAAATTGAAAAGCTGGTCACTCAAATTGTCCCCCGCATGAAAAAAGGAGGTCGGGTCTTTTATATGGGAGCTGGAACAAGCGGAAGATTAGGAGTGTTGGATGCCTCGGAAATTCCTCCAACTTTCGGTATGCCCAATACCTTGATAATCGGATTAATTGCCGGTGGTGATACCAACTTTCGGTATGCCCAATACCTTGATAATCGGATTAATTGCCGGTGGTGATATAGCGCTCCGTAATCCTGTAGAGAATGCAGAAGATGATACCCAAAGAGGGTGGGAAGAGCTCATGGAGCATAATATATCCGATAAAGACACTGTCATCGGTATCGCTGCTTCGGGTACCACTCCTTACGTAATAGGCGCATTGCATGAGGCTCGTGCCCGTGGCATATTGACAGCATGTATCACCAGTAATCCTGATTCGCCGATGGCAGCGGAGTCGGATATTCCCATAGAAATGATTGTTGGAGCGGAATACGTCACCGGAAGTTCACGCATGAAATCGGGTACGGGACAAAAAATGATCTTGAATATGATCAGTACCGCCATCATGATACAACTTGGCCGGGTAAAAGGCAATAAAATGGTAAATATGCAACTGACCAATAAAAAGCTTGTAGATAGGGGAACACGAATGCTCATAGAAGAATTGGGGCTTGATTATGAAAAAGCAAAAGCCTTATTATTAATGCATGGCTCGGTAAAAAAAGCAGTAGAGGCTTACTCTTCAAAATAACAAAATTAAGTTAGTAAGCGAGAATATATGTCTCGCTTGCTGCTGAAGGATATCACACTATCACGCCTTTAATTATATACAGTTATGAAACGCTTTTATTTCTTCTTTCTAACAGTTTTGATTGCTCTGCAGATGACAGCGCAATCTTTACAACGAGTCGCACCCGAACAAGTCGGAATTGACTCTCACAGGCTGAAATATGCCGATGAAGCAATTGAAAAGGCTATTGCCGACAAGACTATCCCCGGAGCAGTACTCGCAGTGGTACGTAATGGGAAAATGGCATACATCAAAGCGTATGGTAATAAGCGGGTATTTCCTAACACAGAGCCGATGACAGTAAACACCATATTTGATATGGCATCGTGTAGCAAGGCTATGTCAACGGCTATTTGTACGCATATTCTAATAGAAAGAGGAAAACTTCGTTTGCTCGACCCGGTCAGCTTATACATACCGGGATTTAAAGACTGGTCAAGTGAAGATGGAAAAGAAAAAAAAGTTATACGTATTGCCGATTTATTAACACATACTTCAGGGCTTCCACCTTATGCTCCGGTAAAAGATTTAGAGGAAAAATACGGTTCTCCGAATCCTGATGGATTAATAGAATATATTGCAGGCTGTAAACGAGACTTTAAGCCCCAAACAGACTTCCAATATAGTTGCTTAAACTACATTACATTACAGCATATTATTGAGAAGATCAGTGGAAGGTCTCTACGAGAATTTGCCCGTGAAAACATTTTCAATGTGCTTGGAATGGATCATACGGATTACTTGCCTTGTAAACGTGATGAAGCCGGACATTGGATAAATACAACCTCAGCATATTGGGCTAGTCCAAATAGTATTCCCGGTAACGGAAGTGCTATAACAGAGAAAAATAGTAAGAAGAGACACTTAAAGAAAGATACGAATGAAAGAATTGATAAATCCGTTGCAGACGATTGGCACAGCCTAATTGCCCCCACTGAAAAACAAACGGATGGAAGTGTACTTTGCGGACAAGTGCATGATCCTCTCGCACGTATTATGAATGGAGGAGTTTCGGGGAATGCCGGAGTCTTTTCATGTGCAGAAGATATTGCCATATTATGCGCAGCTTTACAGAACGACGGAGAATGGAACGGTCACCGCATACTCAGCCCGCTGGCTGTAAAAGCGATGCGCACTGTACCGCGCGCAACAGCAACCTTGGGAAGAACACTGGGATGGGACAATTTCAGTCCCTATGCTTCCAACAATGGTGATTATTTCAGCCCGGATACGTATGGACATACGGGGTATACGGGCACTTCTATCGTTATTGACCCGATGAATAATACTTCCGTTATTCTGCTCACCAATGCTGTCCATCCTGAAGACAAACACAGTGTAGTGCGCTTACGCTCGCTGGTTGCAAATGCCGTAGCAGCCTCTATCGTAGGAAATGAAAAATTAACAATCTACACCGATCACTATTACAAACGCATTCTGCAGTTTCAAGATGAACCTGCCATTAACTCACAAGACATCATCATGTTGGGGAATAGCCTGACTGAAAATGGTGGAGATTGGGCTACTAGATTTGGGAAAAAGAATGTACGTAATAGAGGTATTAGTGGAGATATCGTAATGGGTGTTTATGACCGTCTCAATTTGATTCTTCCGGGGCATCCTGAAAAACTGTTTTTATTAATCGGTATAAATGATGTCTCACACAATCTTTCGACGGACTCTATCGCAAAGATGATCACTACAACAGTAGAACGCATTCAGCGTGAGTCTCCCGAAACAAAGCTTTACCTGCAAAGCCTTCTTCCGATAAACGAAAGCTTCGGGCGCTATAAAGCTCTTACAGGCAAAACTGAAATCGTACCAACAATCAATAAAAAGCTGGAAGTTATAGCAAGAGAACATCATATTAATTTTATAAACTTATTCCCTCTATTTACCGAAAAAGGCAAAAGTATTCTACGCACCGAACTTACAGGAGACGGGCTACATTTAAATGAAGATGGGTATAAAATTTGGGTAAAAGAACTGAAAAAAGAATTATAAAAGTCCCTACCACCATACAAAGGAATCCCCGGAACAAGTTTTTTGGACTTATCCGGGGATTTATCTTTTATAATAGGTTCCAGAAATTACTTGATGATATCAGTCAGCTGAACATCAAATGCCAATAAAGAATATCCGGGAATGCTTCCGTGGGCAGATGTACCATAAGCCGATTGATATGGAATGTAAATCATCCAACGCTCACCCTTACGCATATATTGCAGAGCTTCTGTCCAGCCGGTAATGACGCCTGTCACAGCGAACTGACTGGGAGAATCCGTCTCAGTAGGATTTTTATCTCCAGCGAAGGTCTTATCTAAAGCTGTATACCCTGTAAAATTACCATCAAACTTATCTCCGGTTATAACTGTACCATAATAGTAAACTTTGACGGACTCAGTATACATAGGACGCTGGCCTTGATTATTGGCGATAATCTTTTTACAATAGATGTATTGTTTATCCTTCGCAGTACTTGCGAGCGGCACCGGAATAGAAAACAACGTTCCAACCGGCATTGCAAGAGCTGCCTCTTCCGTAGCAACAATTGTTGGATTTAATGCTTTCAAAGAATCAACGAAAGCTTCGTTTCTTTCTTTCCAATTAGAAAACTTCCCCTGATCTTCCACTTCACTACATGAAGTGAACACAGCTACCATAAGCAGTAGAACAGGAAGGAATGCAAAGAGTTTTTTCTTCATTCTAATAATTTGTTGTTTACTTATTACTTTGACTATTGCTAGTAAGAGGTATATCGTGTATGTTTAATATATTACTGCAATGTTTTCAACAAAGAAGTTATACTTACGCGATCTTCTATGATATTATTCAGCTCTGAGATAGCCACACGTTCTTGCTGCATCGTATCACGATTACGCAGAGTTACGCAATTATCTTCCAATGTCTGATGATCAACAGTTACACAGAACGGGGTACCAATAGCATCCTGACGACGATAACGCTTTCCAATACTATCTTTCTCATCGTACTGACAGTGAAAATGGAACTTCAAAGCATCAATAATCTCACGAGCTTTTTCCGGCAGACCGTCTTTCTTCACTAACGGCATTACGGCAAGTTTCACAGGAGCAAGGGCTGCAGGCAACTTCAACACTACACGGCTTTCACCATTTTCCAATTGCTCTTCACGATATGAAGCCGATATTATACTAAGGAACATACGGTCTACTCCAATTGATGTTTCAATAACATAAGGAGTGTATGATTCGTTTTGTTCCGGATCAAAATATTTGATATTCTTACCGGAGAACTTTTCATGTTGAGATAAATCGAAGTTTGTACGGCTATGAATACCTTCCACTTCTTTGAAACCGAAAGGCATCAAGAATTCAATATCGGTAGCTGCATTAGCATAATGAGCCAATTTCTCATGATCATGATAACGATAATGATCATCACCAAAGCCTAAAGCCTTATGCCATTTCAAACGAATTTCTTTCCAAGTCTTAAACCACTCAAGTTCCGTTCCCGGCTTTACAAAGAACTGCATTTCCATTTGTTCAAACTCACGCATACGGAAGATAAACTGGCGGGCAACAATTTCATTACGGAAAGCTTTACCAATCTGTGCGATACCGAAAGGCAGTTTCATACGACCGGTCTTCTGAACATTCAGATAGTTTACAAAGATGCCTTGAGCAGTTTCAGGACGTAGATAAATCTTCATTGCCCCATCAGCAGTAGATCCCATCTCGGTATTGAACATCAAATTGAACTGACGAACTTCCGTCCAATTCTTTGTTCCACTGATCGGACAAACAATCTCTTCATCAAGAATGATTTGACGAAGTTCATTCAAATCACCATCATTCAGAGCTTTGGCATAACGTTCATGCAACGCATCCCTTTTAGCCAAATTCTCTAACACACGTCCGTTAGTAGTACGGAACTGAGCTTCATCGAATGCTTCACCAAAACGTTTTGCAGCCTTAGCCACTTCTTTATCTATCTTGTCGTCGTATTTTGCGATTTGTTCTTCAATAAGTACATCAGCACGATAACGTTTCTTGGAATCACGGTTGTCAATCAATGGATCATTAAATGCATCCACATGTCCTGAAGCTTTCCAAATAGTGGGGTGCATAAAGATAGCAGAATCAAGGCCAACAATATTTTCGTGCAACAAAACCATACTTTGCCACCAATATTGTTTGATGTTGTTTTTCAACTCCACCCCGTTCTGACCATAATCATAAACAGCTCCCAATCCATCATAAATCTCGCTTGAAGGAAAAACGAATCCATATTCTTTGCAATGTGATACAAGTTTTTTAAAAACGTCCTCTTGTGCCATTATTTTCTATATTTTTTATATTATATTTGAAGTAAAACCGGCACAAAGATAGCTATTTATATCAGATAGTGGATACTTGGGATATTAATTTATCTTATTAGTAGGGATTTCCAATTCGTTGAGTGTTTCCATCTTCTTTTTATCCAAAAACTCGTATATACCGCATAAATGCTCGCGTACCCGCTTATTGCCAAACTCATATACCTTTGTCACCAGTCCGTCTAGGAAATCACGATCATGGCTGACCACAATGAGTGTACCGTCAAAGTCTATCAGGGCCTGCTTCAAGATGTCCTTCGTCTTCATATCCAAGTGATTGGTAGGCTCATCTAAAATCAATAGATTCACCGGTTCGAGCAGCAACTTAATCATGGCAAGACGCGTACGCTCTCCACCCGATAAAACTTTTACCTTCTTCATGGACTCTTCGGGACCACCAAACATGAAAGCTCCCAAAAGGTCACGTATTTTATTGCGTATCTCTCCCCTTGCCACGTCATCAATGGTTTGAAATACACACGGCTCTGCACTTGAAGAGTCTTAGAGTAAGTACCTTTAAAGCGCTCAATGAATTCTTTTGTCTCGGCAATAAACTTTTGCTGTTCATCGTAGGCCTTTTGTTGTTGCTCACGCCGCTCCTTACGTAGTTCTAAATATTTAGAATAATTGACTTTGTAATCATATATGCGCCCCATTGTCACTTCAATGGTACGGGTGGTAATATTATCCACAAACTTGCGGTCATGACTGATTACAATAACCGCCTTGCCATTATTGATCAGAAAATCTTCGAGCCATTGAATGGAGGTGATGTCCAAATGGTTGGTAGGTTCGTCCAGCAGAAGCACATCCGGCTTTTGCAACAACAGTTTGGCTAGTTCAATACGCATACGCCACCCACCACTGAAGTCACGCGTCTGGCGATGGAAATCATTGCGGCTAAAGCCTAGTCCGAGCAATGTTTTCTCCACATCTTCCTCATAGTTGGTGGCATCTATTGTATAGAATTTATCACTCAAGGCTGACACTTGTTCGATCAAAGCCATATAACTGTCACTTTCATAGTCGGTACGAGTCTCCAGTTCCTTGTTTAAGCGGTCTATTTCCGCCTCCATTTCATGCAGGTGAGCAAAGGCTTGTGCCGTCTCTTCAAATACCGTACGCCCGTCTTCGGTCATCAAGTGCTGGGGAAGATAAGCAATCACGCAGTCTTTGGGAACGGAGATATTACCTCGCGTAGGTTGTCTGGCTCCTGCAAGAATCTTCAGTAAAGTACTTTTTCCGGCGCCGTTCTTACCCATTAAAGCAATACGATCTTTCTCGTTAATCACAAACGAAATACCATTAAATAAGGTGGTGCCGCCAAATTCCACGGCAAGTCCGTCTATCGAAATCATTCAGTCATTTTTTTAATAAGCCGCAAAGATAATATTATTTATCACAGAATGATATACTCTACACCTCACTTATCAGCATTCTTCCAAAGTACAACATCAGGAGCCGGATTCACCGACCGATATCCTGCATTTATCGATTTTTCAACCGTAAATTATCCGATCAGGCTATATAGAAATGAATAAATCGGATATCTTTGTCTCATTACTTACCAAAAATTAGAAAAATACCCGTTGGCGGAATTAAATTAGTGCATATTTAATTTGTCCAATGGGTTTGT
>JADHED010002454.1_pt1 | contig 12830 bp, 11 predicted proteins | sample 8952041 | NCBI WGS metagenome assembly JADHED01 (sample SAMN16124423, study PRJNA663239) | bioreactor sludge metagenome | isolation source: sludge (control) | place: India:Bengaluru | collected 2018-09-08
CTGAAGACATCCACGAGCTTCGCCCGCCCCGCTTCCGGGGTACAGCTCGGCTTGGCGCGGCCGTTCAACTGGTAATGCTGCGCGCCACTGGACGACACCCAGATGCCCTCTCAGGCCTGCCACCCGTGCTGCTGCGGCACCTGACATCAACACTGGGCATGAGCGCGACGGACATCGCATCCGTGACGTCGCTGTACAAGGACCGGGCCACCCGCTTCGAGCATCAGCTTTGGGCACGGCAACGCGTTGGCTTCGCGGTTGTGGACGACACCACAAAAGCACTGCTTGCCGATGCCCTGCGCGAGCTTGCCACCACTGCGGTTTCGGTGAACGATCTTGTGCATCAGTCGGAGCACTGGCTTTTCGACCGCCGCCTCGTGCTGCCTGGCGATCGAAACCTCAGGGACATGGCCCGCACGGCATTTGCCGACCAGGAGAATGCGGCGCTCGAAACGATTCGCATAGGCGTGCCGCGCGAGCACATCCACAGGGCGCTTTTGCACACGTTCTCAAAACGATCTGGACCGGGTGGGCACACCGTGCTGGATTGGCTGCGAACGCCACCGGGCAAGCATGGCCAGCTCACCCTGAGCGAGGTCACCAAGAAAATCGAGTGCCTGAAGGCATTGCATGTCCACGAATGGAAGCTGTCGGCGATTGCGCTGAACCGGTTAAAGGCCTACAGCCAGGAGGTGGTCAATCGAACACCATCAGCAACAAAGAACCTGTCCCCCGAACAGCGCGAGTTGGAGATGGTCTCATTCCTGCACGTCACTTTGCTTGAGCAGACCGACCTGGCTGCGGAGATGGGTGCGCGACGCCTCACTGATCTCTACCGCAAAGCCTCCGGCAAGGTGCTCAAGAAGCAAGCCGACAGCTCCGTCGATTTACGCGCTGAGCGGGTGGAGCTCAAAGAGGTCCTCTACGACAAGAAATTGACCGCCGCGCAAATCGTCGCAGCGATGCGCGAGCTGGTGCCGCAAAACGAGCCCAACTTCGCTGGCACGCGAGCCCAATTGGTCCGCGAAGCACTGGTGAAGGAAGAAGCACCACGTGTCTCAGCGCTCCTCAATTCACTGGGCATCCTGGAGATCAGAGGTGAGGCGTCGGACAAGGCGCTGAGGCAGCTCAAGTTGCTGCGCGACCTGGCCAAACGGGGGGCAACCAGCCTGCCCGAGGAACTCGACGTGTCCTTTGCCGACCCTGGCTGGCATCTGTTGTTGCAGAGGCCAGACCGCAAGCTCGCTCTTGCTGCACTGAAGGTCAGTGCAGCGACGGCACTGCGAAGGGGCATCAAGGGCGGAAAGCTCTGGCTGGCGCACAGCAGTCGACACCGCAGTCGCGCCGATCAACTGATGTCTGAGCAGGAATGGACAGGCAAGAACAAGTCGCTCATCCGAGCCCTGAGCCTCACCGACGATCCCGACAAATTCCTAGGTCGCGTGTTGGAGCGCGTCGACGCCGGCCTGGCCCAACTTGCCAAAGCTGTCGAGGAAGGCGCACTCACCATCGACAACCAGGGCCACATCAGCATCGCACCCATACAGGCGCTTGAAGTCGAACCCCAGGTCACGAAGACCCGCGAGAGCATGTTCAACATGATCGGCGGCGCGCAGTTCGCCGACATGCTGGTTGAGGTGGATGCCAAAACCCGCTTCAGCCAGGCGCTGCTGGGCCGGATGGCCAAGGACATTGGTGAGCTGAAGGCGGTCTACGGCGCCCTGTACGCGCATGGGACGGAGAACAACGCCAAGGGGGTATGCGCCATGATCCCCGGCCTGCAAGTCTCTCAGATTACCATGGCCATGCGCGCCTTGGAGGCCAGCGGCCGCCTGCGGGAGGCCAACACACGCATCATTGATTTTCAGCAGAGCATGCCGATCGCGATGCTCTGGGGCCAGGGCGACAAGGCATCCTCCGATTCGATGACGCTCGATACCTCGCGGCACCTGCACTCGGCGCGCATGGAGTACCGCCGCAAACAGCATGGGGTGGGCATCTATGTGCACATGCTGGACACCTGGGCGCTGTTTCACGACCAGCCCATCGTCATCAACGACCGGCAGGCCGCGCCAGCGGTGCATGGCGTCGAAGCACACAACTGCACTCGGCGTGAGGACCAGATCCGCCTGTCCCTGCTGGCCGTCGACACCCATGGCTACACCAACGCAGCCATGGCGATCGCCAAGCTGCTGGGCTTCGATCTGTGTGTTCGCTTGCGCCAGTTGTCGGAGCGCAAGATGTTCATGGCCTGGGGCGACGCGCCCCCCGAATCACTGGAGCGGTTGGTCGTGGGCAAGGTCTCGCTGCGAAAGATCCGTGCCGGCTGGATGGAGCTGCTGCGCCTGATCGCCTCCATCCGCCAGGGCCGCCTCACGGCCGCAGAAGCCATCGCCCGCCTGGGCAGCGCCGCCCGGGGGGATCCTGTGCACGTGGCCGCAGACGAGCTGGGAAAGCTTTTGCGCACCGTCTTTCTGTGCGACTACTTCACCATTCCTGAGTTCCGCCGCGAGATGCACGCCCTGCTGAACCGCGGCGAGTCCATCCATCAACTGCAGCGCGCCGTGTACCACGGGCGTGTGGGCGTCTCGCGTGGCCGCCGCGCCGATGAACTGCGCACCATCTCGACGTCCCACACCCTGCTGACCAACGTTGTGATCGCCTGGAACACCATGAAGATGCAGGATGTCGTGGACCGCTGGAAGGCGATCAAGCACCCCATCGAGGACCACTGGATTCGGCGCATCGGGCCGGTGCACTTTGAGCACGTGAACTTCAAGGGCACGATCACCTTCGAGATCGATTCGTACGCCGACGCGCTCATTCAGCGCCAGCCCAAGCTGCGCGCGCGCCGGGTTTGATCCTGGTCGGTCCGGACGACGGTCGGGGTCGAAGCACCCGTCAGGCGGTGTCCCGGGGGCACATGTTCGGGAAGGGTGGGTTTTCAGACCCGGCTCTTTTCTCGTGCAAATCGGGGGGTTAGCGATTCGCTTTTGTCAATGAATTCAACGACTTAGCGGATTGGTGAAAAAAAGGCGGCTCTTTTCCCGTGCAAATTACCGGGTTAGCGTTTGGCACAGCCCGAGTCAGTGCCGCACTTCGGCGCCGGTGGTTGACTGAGCTTTGCACGTCAACGTCAGGCCTTCTTTCCAGCAAAAAAGCCCGCCGTAGCAGCAACGGTGGCGCTCAGCACCGACCAGGCGCCGGTGACCATGCTGGCGTTATCGCTCTTGAGGACGATCGTCAGCTTGAGTGTGGACTCGCTGCACAAGATGCAACTGCTTCAGCGGAACATCGAAAACAATTCGGCGCACATTGCGGCTCGCGCTTCAGTCAGGTTCCTGCAGAAGAGGACCAAGGGATAACCCTTGTGTCCTAACCGGGTCATTTGCACCGAACTTGAGTTCACCCCTATTCGACCATTGCCAGCATGCGCAACAGCGGCGGCGCCACGCAAGCGCTTGGCACGTCCACGGTCAGGCCGAACGGCACCTCGCGCGGGATCGACATCGGCGTGCGCCACATCTTCTGATCATCGGGCCGCAATCCCGTCCAAGGGGGCTACCGTAAAGAGAGCCCGCCACTTTCGCCCGGGCCGGCAACGGCCCGGGCTTTTCTCTGCGTCACAAGGCGCTGGGCACTGCGCGATCGGATGAGACGTAGCCCAGGTACGCAAGACGGGTCAGCTCACGCAAGCTCAAGCCGTTGGGAGCGTCAAGGCTGCGTATCCCGGGACGCAACGATCAAGGCGTCGAGCGCGAAAACCCCGTCGCCCTGCGGCATCACCATGAGCGGATTAATGTCGATCTCGTGGATGGTGTCCCGCTGCGCCCAGGCGAAGTGCGAAAGGCGCGACAGGATTTTAGCGAGAGCGCCAACATCGGCAGCCCGCGCACCGCGCACCCCATCAAACAAGGCTACTGTGCGCAGTTCACGCACCATCGAAAAAGCCTCGTCCTCGCTGAACGGCGCCAGTCGAAAGACCACGTCGCGCAGGACCTCAACGTACACGCCGCCGAGTCCGAACATGACAACAGGGCCGAACACGGGGTCTCGAAAGACTCCGCAGACGGCCTCAATCCCGCCTCGCAGTTGTGGCGCCACCAGGAAGCCACGCACCTTGGCGTTGGGCAGGCGCTCGCGCACGCGCGCCAGCATAGCCCGGGCGGCCTGCGCTGCGGCCTCGGGCGATGCGAGGCCCACGACAACCCCCCCGACCTCGGTCTTATGGGCGATGTCGGGCGAGAGTATCTTTAGTACGGTTGGTCCGTTCACGCACTGCGCAGCGCGCGCGACCTCCGCATCGTCGGCTGCGAAGTGTTCCGCCAGCATGGGCACACCCGCCGAGGCCAGCAGCTTTTTCGCACCAAGCTCGTCGAGGTCGGAAATCTGGTCTGCCCGAGGCCAGCAGCTTTTTCGCACCAAGCTCGTCGAGGTCGGAAATCTGGTCTGCTTTCAACGGGGTTTCTTCAGCCAGGACCCCGGTTTCGCGGAGCACGACGCCACGGGCGAAATGCTCGGAAAACTGCGCAAGCGCGGCGATCGCTCGCACCGCGCGGTTAACGTCCTCGAACACGACGAAGCCGGCCTCCTGGAACCGCTGGATGGTCTTTTGCGGCGCCAGGAAGGACAGCACCAGCAGGCAATCGGGCCGAGCCGCGCGCGCCGCCTCGGCTACTCCCATCAAGCGATCGGCATAGTCGTCCGCGGCAGGTCCGCTTGTGACGAACACGATGACAGATGCGTAGTTCCCCTCGGTCATGGTGATCTGGACGCAACGCCCCAGCAGGCTACGGTCGTTAGCGTTTTGTCCCGTGACGTCAATGGGATTGCCGGTTCCTGCGAACGGAATCATCTCTTTGATGCGGCGCTGTGCCTCATCGGGCATTGCTGGAAGCTCAAGGCCGTGGGCGTCTGCGGCGTCGGCTATCTGCACGCCCACGCCGCCGGACAACGTCACCACGCCTATTTTTCGTGACACGAGGTAGCGCCCCTGTACGCACGCATAAGCGATGTCCACCACCTCTTCCATGGAATCGGCCCGGTAGGCACCGTGCTGCGACAGCACGGCGTCGTAGACCGCGGCCTCACCCGCGAGCGCTCCCGTATGCGAAGCCGCGGCGCGGGCGCCAGCCGCCGAGCGGCCCACCTTCAGTGCGATCACCGCCTTGCGGTTGCTGCGCGCCAGCTCCAGCGCCTGCACGAAGCGTGTGCCGTTGCGCACCGCTTCCACGTAGACAACGATGACCTTCACGTCGGCGCGCTGCGCCATCCAGAGCATGCATTCAGTGACGTCGATGTCCGACTCGTTGCCTGTCGTGGCCCAGTAGCCGACCCCCACGCCCTTTTGCCCGAACAAATAGGCCAGGTGCGCTCCGCAGGCCCCGCTCTGGCTGGCGATGGCCACCGGCCCCGGCACGAAGCTGCGCGTGAGAAACGCCTGCGAGAAGGTGCCTATGAAGCCCGTGTGCAGATTGAATGCGCCCAGGCAGTTGGGACCAAGAAGACGCATGCCCGCGGCGCGAGCAACCTCTACCAGTTCAGCCTGCTCCGCTGCACCGTCCTCGTGGCTTTCGGCGAACCCGGCAGAAAAGATGATGACCACCTTCACACCTGTGCGCGCGCAGGCGCGCACAGCCTCGAGCACGGCGTTGGCCGGCAAGGCCACGATAGCCAGACTCACTTCGCCTGGGATGAGTTCTACCGACGAGTAGGCCGGCAAGCCCTGGATGTGTGCACGATTGAGGTTGACCGGATAAATCGAAGCGGAAAAACCGTACTTCTTCAAATACAGGACGGAGCGCCCACCAATGCGGCTGGTGTCATCGGAAGCCCCGATGATGGCCACGGATTGAGGGTTGAAGAGCACGCCCAGACTCTTGTCGTGGTCATCATTCGCTTCATGCCGATGGATGTCTTTTACTGTTGTCATGAAGTGCATGCTGCGTGTGTGGAAAGGCGGTGGGATCGGTGATCCACTCTCTCAATTGGGTTTGAGGTTGAAGGACTTGATGATGGGTTGCCATCTTGCGGATTCTTGCTGGATCAAGCTGCGAAGTCCCGCGCCGTCCTTGTAATCCACACGCGTTCCAAGCTCCTTCAGGCTGCGGACGAACTCAGCGGAATTCACGACCTTGCGCAGTGTGTCGGACAGGCGCCGCACGACGTGGGGCGGCAGCCCCTCAGGCGCAACGAGTCCATTCCAGCCCAAGACAGCGTATCCCGGCACCGTCTCTGCGACGGTGGGAATTTCCGGGTAGTCGGGAAGGCGTTGGGTCGCGGTATGCGCCAGGACACGCACCCGGCCACTGGTGATCTGCGACCCCGCACCCGAGCGGGTATCGAACATGAAGTCTAAGTTGCCGCCCAGCAGATCCGTCAATGCAGGTGCGCTGCCCTTGTAGGGCACGTGGTTAAACGGGATGCCCGTCAGCGTGCTCAGAAGGGCGCCCGACAAGTGGTTAGATGTACCGACGCCCGCCGAACCATAGTTGAGGCCACCGGGCTTGCGCCGTGAGGCATCAATGATGTCGCTCACCGACTTGTACGGGGAGTTCGGGAGAACGATGAGAATGTTCTCAACGCTCCCTATTTGGCCCAGCAGTGTGAGATCCTTCAACGGATCGTAGCCGAGGTTGGGGTAGATCAGCGGCGCCAGTGCCAGTGTGCCTACGTGGCCATAACCAATGGTGTAGCCGTCGGCGCGCGCGCGCGCCACTTGCCTGATGCCCACCGTGCCACCCGCGCCGCCGATATTCTCGATATACACCGGTTGATCAAGTGCTCGCGAGATTTCCCCAGCTATGAGGCGGGCTCCCGCATCGGCTGCTCCTCCCGCCGCGAAGGGCACGACCATCTTGATGGGCCTGGTTGGCCAGACGGCCTCCTGCGCCCAAGCGGTTCCGGTCAGCGCCTGACCCGTGACCAGGGCGTTGCCCAGAAGTGCGCTGAGAATGGTTCGACGTTGCATGCGTTTGTCTCCTTTGTGCCGGACTTAAATTTCGGTATCGCCGCTCAGCAGACGGCGTGCAATGGTGCGGCGCTGGATCTCGGCAGTTCCATCGGGGATGCGCAGCACACGCGCCCAGCGGTAGGCCTCCTCCAACCTCAGCTCGTTGGTCAAACCGATGGCGCCATGCACTTGAATTGCCTTGTCCACGACGCGGCTCACCATTTCGGTGGCGCAGGCCTTGGCCATCGAGACTTCCTTGGTGGCATCGCGGCCTTCGTCGACGAGCCATGCACAGTGGCGCAGCATCGACTTGACCGCGTAGATGTCCATGGCGCACTCGGCCAACATGATCTGCACCGCCTGGTGTTCTGCGATCAAGCGGCCAAAGGTTTTTCGAACCTTCACATAGTCCAGCGCCTGGTGAAGCGCCCAGCGCGCCATACCGACACAAGCTCCTGCCAGGCCCAGACGGCCCGTGTTCACACCGCCCATGGCGACTGACAGTCCTTTGTGCAGCGGGCCCAGTCGTTGCCGGTCGGGAACGCGCAGCTGGTCCAGGTGCACGATGCCGATATCCGCGCCAAGGTGGCCCATGATGGGAATCACACTGGGCACACTAAAGCCTGGGGTGTCGGTGCGCACGAAGAAGCCGCTGATGCCGCCATTTCGTGCAGCGACCTTTTCCTCATCCGTGATTGCGAAGATCATGGCGTAGTCGGCATAGGGCGAGTTGGTGATCCACTGCTTGCTGCCGCTAATGACCCAGTCGTCACCGTCGCGAACGGCTCGCGTGCGCATACCAAAAACATCCGAACCCGCATCCGGCTCGCTCAGTGCGAAGCACATTGTCTTGTCGCCACTGGCCAGCCCATCGCGGTGCTCGGCAAGCACGTCCGGATCCAGGTGCTTGAGCACCGGCGACAACCCGTTCGTGAAGGGAGAGGGAAGGACGACAGCCTGCACCAGCGTGCGCCCAGGGCCGCAATGGGTGTTGAGCCGTTCCTGGACATAGACCGCCGCCTGCGCGCCCAGGCCCCCACCTCCCAGAGCCTCGGCGCCAAAGGCGGTGTAGAAGCCCAGTTCGGCAGATCGCTTGCGCACTGTGCGGCGCAACTCCAGTACGGCCGGTGCGTAGCGGCCCTCCTCGGTGTAGATGGTGCGTTCGCTGCCGAGCAGCACGCGGTGCTCATGCTCCAGCGCAGCGACTTCGCGGTCGATGAACTTGATGAGTGCATCGCCAAACTCCACCCATTCATTGGGAATTGTGAAATCCATTGATTCTCCTTACGTTTTTTCCGAGTGTCCGCGGGCCAGTGAGCCGGCCCTGCGATCAGAGCGCGACGACTGCTTCGCCCAGCACCTTTATCTCGTCCATCTGGTTGACGGTTTTCAGTTGGAGCCGCGCGTGCCGCTCATTCGCCACATCAGTCAGTTCGATCACCTGAGCTTCGCAGCGGATGACGTCGCCCAGGCGCGTGATGCCGACAAAGCGCACGCTCAGCGAGCGCAGCTTTTCCTGAGGGCACCAGTCGGTTAGCTGACGCCCCAACCAGGCCATGGACAGCATGCCGTGTGCGAACACATCGGGCATGCCCGCACGTTGGGCGTAGTCAATATCGATGTGGAGAGGGTTATGGTCGTTGGACGCACCAGCGAACAGTGCCAGCGTCGTTCGGTTGAGGGGTTCCAAAGTCAGGGTAGGCAGCATGTCGCCTACCGCTAGTGCGTGTAGAGAAAGTGGTTTCATGGATCGTCCCTCGTCAACGGTTGCGGTGCACCAGCACGCTGCGCAGTTCGGCCACTAGCACATTGGCCTGATTGAACACCTGGGTCTCACGGGCCACGAAATCCAATGCACCGTCCTTTTTCTCGTAGATGTCGGCGATGCGACCGAGAAAACGCAGTGTGTCGCCGCAATACGCCATGTGGTGGTAAACAAAGGACTGTTCTCCATGCAGAACGCGTTGGGGCACGATGCCCAGCTGCTGGCGCCAGGCGGTCGAAGGTTGGAGAATCTGCAGCGACAACAGATATGTGGGGGGAAGCGGCAGAGCCGGGTGACCCGCCTCTCGCGCCGCAGCTTCGTCGACATAGATGGGATCAGTCTGACCGATGGCCTTGGCGAAAAATCGCAAGGCGCCCGCTTCGACCCGCGCACTGAATTCGGGCAGCGCCAGCCCAATGAACTTGCGATCGATCATGGGGTGATGGACCTGAAATGTGGGAGGGTGAACTCGGGCGTTACGCGCTCAAAGTTCACTTGTACGCGTTGGCCGATTCGAATGGCTTCGGGCGAATCGCACTGCAAGCGGGTCATCATGCGCGGACCTTCATCCAGGACGATCAATGCCACGACGTACGGCACCACATCCTTGAATGATGGGCCTGCAGGCCGGCGAGCCACCGTGAAGGAGTAGATCGTTCCGAGACCCTTGGCATCCGCCCATTCGACGCGCTCGGAATGGCAATGCGGGCACAGGATGCGGGGATAGAAATGGTACTTCGCGCAGTTGGCACACAGCTTGATGAGCAGACGCTGTTCCCGCAATGCATCCCAGAAAGGCACTGAATCGTGGTCGACTACGGGCAGGGGCTTGTCGTACATGGATCAGCTCCGGGAAAGAATGCAAGTAGCACTGCTGGACAGCGTGCCACCGGTTCCGTGCACCAGCGCCGTGGAAGCGCCGGCAACCTGGCGCTCGCCGCACTCGTGGCGCAACTGGCGCACTGCCTCGATAAGAAGAAATATCCCGTACATGCCCGGGTGTGCATAGGACAAGCCACCGCCATTGGTGTTCATCGGGAAACTGCCCCCAGGCGCTATTCGGCTTTCGGCGACGAACCTTCCGGACTCGCCGCGGCCACAGAAGCCCAGGGCCTCCAGCGTCATGAGCACCGTGATCGTGAACGAGTCGTAGATCTCCACCAGATCGATGGCGTTCAGGCCCACGCCAGCCATGCGCAGCGCATCGCGTCCGGAACGCTCGGCTGCGGTGTGCCAGGCCAGATCCGGCATGTTGGCAATGGACCAATGTGTGTGCGATTCGCCAAAACCCCGTACGTAGATGGGCTGCACGCCCAGCGCGCGAGCATGCTCGGCTGTAGTCATGACGATGGCGCCGGCACCATCGGTGACCAGACAGGAGTCCAGCAAGTGCAGGGGATCCGAAATCATGGGGCTGGCCAGCACATCGGAAACGCTCAACGGCTCGCGATGTGTGGCGGCAGCATTGAGTCCTGCCCAGGCGCGTGCGGCCACAGCCACTTCGGCCAGTTGCTCGCTCGTGGTTCCGAACTCATGCATGTGCCGCATGGCGGCCATCGCATAGCCGCCCACAGGCGTGGGCAAACCCCAGGGGGTCTCGTATTGCATCGTAAGCGCGGGCGGACGCCCGCCCAGCGTGCGGCTGCGCGCACTCTTTTGCGTGCTGCCATATGTGATCAGCGCAACCTCGCACATGCCGCGCTCGATCGCCATGGTGGCATGACCCACATGGCTCTCGAATGCGGCGCCACCAATATTGGTGCCATCGCAAAAACGCGGCACGATACCGAGGTACTCGCCCACCGAGATCGTGGGGAGTTGGCCCACGCCGGGAACACCCCATTGACCTGCGGTCAGAAGTCCGTCCACATCGCGCAGCGACAGCTTGGCATCGGCAACGGCCGCGGCCGCCACCTTTGCCTGCACTTGCAACGGCGTCATCGGTTGAGCCAGCATTCCGTCGCGCAGCGCCGCATCGGCAACGCCCACGATCACAGCTTCACGGTTTGCAGCCATCAGACAGGATCCCAGGGAAAAACTTCACGCGAGCGCTCCAGCGGCGTAAACGACGGACGAAAGGCCGGCAGTGCATGCTCAGCCAGCGTCTGTGGCGTCCATCCTTCGCCGCGGTGCATGGAACGTACCGGGCGAGGCTGGCTCATGAGGAAGACCTCATTGCGACGCACGGCGAAGATCTGGCCGCTCACGCCGCTAGACGCTTCGCTGGCCAGGCACACGACCATGGGCGCGATCGTGTCGGGGGTCATGGTCTTGGTCTTTGCCCGGCGCGCCTCGTCACCCGCTGTCGGAACGGTGCCTATCATGCGACTGTAAGCAAAAGGTGAAACGCAGTTGGAGCGCACGTTGTAACGTGCCATGTCCATCGCCACCGATTTTGACAACGCCACCATCCCCAGCTTGGCCGCCGCGTAGTTGGCTTGGCCCAGCGAGCCGATAAGGCCGGAGGTGGATGTCATGTGGACCATCGTTCCGCTCTCTTGTTTCCTGAAGTGGTCGGCGGCGAAGCGGCTGACGTTGAAGCTGCCGAACAGGTGCACGCGCACGACCGCCTCGAACTCCTCTGGCGTCATCTGGTGGAAAATGCGATCGCGCAGAATTCCGGCGTTGTTCACCACCGAATCGATCCGTCCGAAATTGTCCAGGGCCGCGTGCACGATGCGCTGGGCGCTGCTCCATTCCGCCACACTGTCGGTGCTGACCACAGCTTGGCCACCCGCTGCCAGGATCTCGGCGACAACTTGATCGGCGGGGCGTTCGGAACCCGACTCGCCACTGACGCTCACGCCAGGGTCGTTGACCACTACCTTGGCTCCGTGCTCAGCCATCAACAGAGCGATGGCACGGCCGATGCCTCGGCCCGCACCCGTCACCACCACCACCTTGTCTTCCATCAACTTATTGTTCACGCAGCATCCTCTCAAGAAGGCGAAACAGAACTCGCAAGAAGGCGAAACAGAACTCGATATGCGAGTTGCACATTCGCAATTAATATGGATCATAAGACAGGGTGCTTCCCCAGTCAAACAAGCTTGCGCGATTGACCATGGCATCGCAGGCCGGTATCACCTGAAGCGCGTGGAGGAATACGACGGAATGATCGCGCAGTGGATGCTGCGCCACACCCAGGCCGAATTCATGGAACAGCTGAACAAGTTCGACGCGCTGGCCACGCCCGTCAACGACATCGAGACACTGCTGGCCGACCCGCATGTGCGCGACCGCGGCACTGTCGTCACGCGAACGTTTGGGTAAACTGCGGCCATGCCTGCTACCGCCCCCAAAAAGTCTGCCTCCTCCCGTGATCCCAAGGTCACCGCCGATCGGCAGTTCGTTACCGCACTGGGCCGCGGCCTGGCAGTGCTTCGCTGTTTCGACGCGACGCGCACGCAGTTGGGAACGACAGAGATCGCGCAGATGACAAATCTCCCGCAACCCACGGTCTGGCGTCTTTGCTACACGCTGCAGCAGCTGGGTTACCTGATGCAGGCGCCCGACAGCGACAAGCTGCGCATCGGCATGGCCGTGCTGGGCCTGGGCCAGTATGCATTGGGTTCCACCGACATCGGCGAGATGGTGTTGCCAGAGTTGATCCAGATCAGCAAGCTGACCAGCGCCGCTGTATCTCTGGGGGTGGTCGACCAGGACGACATCCTGATCGTCAAGCGCGCACAAGGCGACGGCGCGCGGGTACTGAACATGAGCAGGGGTTCGCGCCTGACCCTCCTGACCTCCTCGGCAGGCTGGGCTTACCTTGCAGGCCTGCCCGCCGAAGCGCGCGACAAGCAGATTCAAAAGCTCAAGTAGGGGTGATCTCAATTTCGGTGCGGAAAGTCGGGTTAGCAGCCGAGGGTTAACCCGCATTCGCTCAAACCTTCTGGAACCAACGAGAACAATTCCGTAGACTCCAACAAGGCTTGGAACTGCGCAGGCCATGGGGAGAACCAGCTTGCCAGGCTTCTATCTGCGTTTTGTCGGATCCGACACCCTTCCCAAGTCTCTGTCCAGGCGCGAGGTCGAAGAATGCTTTGGACTGAGCGCTGAAGACATCCACGAGCTTCGCCCGCCCCGCTTCCGGGGTACAGCTCGGCTTGG
>JADHED010002473.1_pt1 | contig 12830 bp, 8 predicted proteins | sample 8952041 | NCBI WGS metagenome assembly JADHED01 (sample SAMN16124423, study PRJNA663239) | bioreactor sludge metagenome | isolation source: sludge (control) | place: India:Bengaluru | collected 2018-09-08
GGTTGAATATCTGGCACGACCCGCTTGACCAGTTTATGGGGATATTCATCCTGGCCAGCGCATATTGCGGTTTGGCTACCTGGGCATCCTTCCGGTTTGTCGAATCCAGGTTTTATCTGTTTTCACGAAGTCATTAAGGAAAACCTACTGATTCGGCACGAGTAAAGTCTGATTCCGTTCGTGCTGAACCTATCGAAACACGAATGGAATCATGGGCCTTCGACGGGCTCAGGCCGAACAGTCTATTCAGCTTGATTCGTGCTTTATCAATAATCACAATAGATTTTCACCATCCGGCCAAACTTATGGCAGTAGTTCGTGATTGAGTTTGGGCGCGCGTCGCCCCCACAACGACACAAGTAGAACGATCATGGCAATCACCGCCAATGGAATCATCGGGGCCGAGTATCTCGGAATAAAGTGTGTCAACAAGGCGTAAAACCAGAACAAGCCGCCGCCCAACAAACTGAAAGCAAGCCAATCCTGTCGCTTCGCAACAAAAGCCAGAACCGGCAACAGCAACAGCGAAAGAAATGCACCAAAATTCAGAATTGATGCGAGCCCACTGCCAGAACTGGGCTGAATTGGGTCGGGATGACCAAATGACCAGATGCCCCGCCAGGCGAAAGCCATCGTCAGTTTCAAATGGCTGATTGGATCAGCCCCGATCAATCGCATGGCCTCACTTTTCACTTCCCGATCAATGTCTTCAACACCCGCCAGTTTCAGGCGATTCTGGTAGGCAATGGCTTTGTGAAAATAGCTTGTCGCAGCCTCAAGATCACCACGCTCGGCCGCCTCGTTGTCCCCGGGACGCGACCGATACAGTCTCGCAAATTCCACACCGACATTTCGACCCACCTCATTCAAACCGAACAGTTCTCTGAAAACGGACGACTGTTTAAAACTTAACGGTGCGTACACATAAAAAGCTCCATGAAACTCATTGGCCGTCATCTGATCCTTGAATGCACGCGTGAGCAGTACCAGACCTGCACGTTCACTGATCGCGAATTCACCAAAATGATGATGGTTTCTGAACATCCAGGGCATTACCACCATGGACAAAGTCAACATGCATAGTGCACCCATTGTCACTGCCACCCGCCACGTACGAACTTTAAACCACACCAGCAACAAAACCATCAAGGGAATAGCCACCAACGAGACATACCATGCTGCCCCTTTGGTGAGACTAAGCATTCCCAATAACACTCCAAGCAAAATCGCCATCTGCCAGGATGGCCTGCGAAACATCAACACCATGAGACCGGAAGCAGTCAGCAAAAACATGGATGCCAGATATTCACTCATCGGGCGATAAATAAAATAGCCACTGAAGTAGAAAAACACCCAGGAAAGCAGAATGGCCGCACAAGATGCAACATAAGAACCGGTTAATAGCCAACAGACCCACCAGACTGCACACAACCCGCCGACAATTGCGTAAAGGTTCACATAACTGATCTGTTGACGAAAACGCGGCTTACCCATCAGGTCAGCCGGATATGCAAGCTCAACCTGACTCACCCGCTCGCCATGTTGAACCGGACCAACAATAGGTCCCCGATTCAACTGAGCGGGAATATCCGTCAACCATCCGATGTGCAACGCCGTAATTGCAATAGGGAGCGGTTCGCGAAAAAAAGTGGGCGTTTTGCCGTCCACACTCATGGTCCCTGTTGACCAGAGGTGATAGCTTGCAACCGCGTTTTCCAGAGCATCCCACTGATACGGGCGCCCCGTCATGCGTGAGGCAGAGAGCAACGTCAAAAGCACTATCAATGCGAATGTCAAAAAAGAACGCATGGGGAACTTCAACACAACTCCTTACATCACTTTAGTCAAGTTCATGCTCAGTTAGGGAATCCCGAAAAAGTGGCTGCGCGAGCGAATCGTTGCATTATGTGGTGATCGCCGAGGGGTACCAAATATGCTGAAAAACCAAACCCGATCGGCTGGATTCAACCATGTGCCAGGTGAATTCCTGATCTGCCACTGATGCCATCGAACACCACCGACAACACCTGCTCCAGGTGCGGTTCCAGCCCGGTCCACATCGGCAGGCGCAACAGGCGGTCGGACAGGTCCTCCGCCAACTTCAGGCATCGCCTGATTTTTGCGTTTTTTTATCGTACCACCTCGAAATCTTGTATATCTGTACTACCTCCATAGCTCATTATCTCAAGCTATCTCGGTATCCGAAATTCGGGGACAAGCTCACATGCATCACCGCTCCATTTTGATTATGAATTGTCATTAAACAACTGTGAATTTATTGTGGTTGATCATGGTTATTTCGAGTGGGCGAGTCTTTGAACTTGCCACAACAAAATTCCAGGGCACCATTCTTTTCGCAGGCGAACACGTAACCTTGCATGTCCATGCCTGCAAGAATCTCCCTGGGGGTTTTCCCTGTCAGCCTACTTTGCACCAGCACGTATTCGTGTGAGTAGAGAAACGGCACATGTTTGATGTGTTCGTAACTCAGCATGTCTACAAGCAGTCTTCCCTTGCTAAAGTCCATCTGGCAAGACTCTGGCATTTCAAGATGCATGAAGTTACGTGTTTTATCGAGCGCTATTGAATACCAGCCTTCGTGCCCTTGTCGCAGCTTTGGGTTGAAGTAGCTGTAGTTAGCCACGGTGCTTCCCAGGAAGACACCGGCCATGATGATCGCCGCTACCTTCATCGCACGCGGCAGTTTTTCTCGCAAATGCGAGTAGAAAAACACCAATGCCGAGACGATCACCAGGTGGATATAGAAGTTGCGGTAAAAATGCTGGCCTGCATTGATCAAGAACAAAAACACGGTCGGCGCAAGCAGCATCAAGGTAAACAATCGCAACTCGAATTGCGCGACCGGCCGCCAGCGCATCATGACCAACTGAAACGCCAGCTTCGCCAGCAAAGCAAACCCCAACATCAAGTTTGCCAGCACCGCCACCGCCACCAAGGGGTTCAGCAGCGAGGCCCACCACGTCGCTTTCACACCTGGCAGGTAGTCGACGGAATACTCCTCCTTGTAAAGGAATCGTTCTGTATACCAGTACATCTTTTCGTAGAGATGTCGGCTGGTCAGCACGCTCGGAAGTTCAGAGAGACTGTGGGACAATTTCTTGAGATGGATTGCCACCTGCGGTGATCGTTCACAAGCGAGTGCTTGGCTGGAGGCCCGATAACTTACCGCACTCGTGACAGCCATAAAGATCAAAAGTCCTGTCAGCAGTATTTTCGAGTTGCGCAGGATCAGGTAAAGGGCGAACACATTCAGGGGGAAGTACATGACCCCTTGCATGTGCGACCAACTTGAAATCAGGTAGCTCCACAACAGCAGCAACACAATGGCCATACGCAGCACGTTGCTGGATCTGGCCGCCACAACGTCAGAGTACCTGAATGCCACGAGGCACATCAGAAGGTTGAACAGTTGCAGGAATTCGGGGCGTGAATAGAGCATGCTCGAACCAGCCACGCCGACGAGCGCTCCAGTCAAATAAAGGGGCGCAATGCGATGGCTGGTACCTGTCAACACAAGGAAAAACAGTGCAACGACCAGAAAGACCAGCCACCTGGCTTCATAAGGTGAGAGTTGCAGAAACAGAAAAGACAATCCCCACGCTTGTACAGAGAGGAACTTGGGGAAAGGTGTCAGCCAGGATTCACACAGTGAATACAGGCCCATTCTGACTTCCTGGTCCTGAATAAAGCGGGCGTTGAACAGCCTGTAAACAAACTCGTCCTGGTAATACCCGATAGGTATCCATGCGGTCACGGCGAGAACGCAGGCGACAAACACCACCAAGTTAAGTCGAGGCACCGATTTCCACAGGCGCCAAATATAATCTGGAACAGATCCAACTCTGCTGGATTCAACCATGCGCCAGGTGAATTCCTGATTTGCCACTGATGCCATCAAACACCACCGACAGCACCTGATCGACCTGCGGTTCCAGCCCGGTCCACATCGGCAGGCGCAGCAGGCGGTCGGACAAATCCTCGGTCACGGGTAGTTCGCCGTGGGTACGGCCGTATTTGCGGCCGGCGGGTGAACTGTGCAACGGCACGTAATGAAAGACGGGAAATATGTTCTGCCGGCGCATCTCTTCGATCAGTTGGGTGCGCGCTTCCAGCGAGTCGAGCAGGATGTAATACATGTGCGCATTTTGCTTGCATTCAGCAGGCACGATAGGCCGCCGCAGGCGGCCCTGGCGTTCGAGGGCGTGCAGGCCACGGTGGTATTGCTCCCAGATCGCCAGTCGACGGGCGGTGATATTGGCCGAATCCTCCAGTTGCGCCCACAGAAACGCCGCGATTACCTCGCCCGGCAGGTACGATGAGCCGACATCCACCCAGGTGTATTTATCCACCTGCCCACGGAAAAACTGGCTGCGGTTTGTGCCCTTCTCGCGGATGATCTCGGCCCGTTCGATGAACCGCACATCGTTGATCAGCAGCGCCCCGCCCTCGCCGGAAATCACGTTCTTGGTCTCGTGGAACGAATAAGCCCCCATGTGGCCGATGGTGCCCAGCGTTTTGCCCTTGTAGGTCGAGAGCACACCCTGCGCTGCGTCTTCGATCACCAGCAGGTTGTGGCGACGTGCAATGTCCATGATGGTGTCCATCTCGCACGCGACCCCAGCGTAATGCACAGGAACAATGGCCTTGGTCCTGGGCGTAATGGCCGCTTCGATCAGCGTTTCGTCGATGTTGAGCGTATCCGGGCGAATATCCACGAACACCGGCACCCCGCCGCGCAACACAAAGGCATTGGCGGTGGAGACAAAGGTGTAGGAAGGCATGATGACTTCATCGCCCGGCTGGATATCGGCCAGTATCGCTGCCATCTCCAGTGCTGCCGTGCACGAGTGCGTCAGCAGCGCTTTCTGCGCGCCGGTCTCTTGCTCCAGCCAGCGATGGCACTTCTTGGTGAACGGGCCATCCCCTGCCAGCATGCTGTTGAAGTGCGCCTCGGCAATGTAGAAGAGTTCCTTGCCAGTCATGTAAGGCTTGTTGAAGGGGACTTTCATCGGGTGCACTCCATGATCCAATGGGTGTAGGGAATCCAGGTGCGATGTTTCACCACACCTGCGACCTGACTGAAGGCGTTGAACGCCAGTTCGCGATACTGCCCGCCAGACCGCACGTTCTGGCCACGGTCCTGGCACACGAGAAAACGCGCAATCGGGTTTTGCGCATGGTCGAAGCACGGGTCTATGGTCACCAACCGCCCGCCTTCCTTCAGCGCGGCTTTTGCCAGCCGCATCAACTGCAGCGCAGATTCGTCGTCGAGGTGGTGCAACACCCCCACCGCCAACACCAGATCGAACGGCGGCTGATCCTGCAAAGTCGCTTCTTCCACCATGGCGCATCGAAACACACCGCGGTCACCGTAACGGGCTTCGGCCTCGTCGATGTAATCGCGGCTCAAATCGAACCCGTGGTAATCCAGTGCCGGCAAATAATCGAGAATGCGCGCCGTACCGCAACCGATATCGAGCAGGCGCATGCCCTTAGTCGGGCGAATATGTTCCGCCACCAGTTCACGGCGAATCCTGTCCGCCCCCATCAGGTTCTGGAAGAAATCGTACATAGCCGGGTGGCTGAGAATGGCGCGCAGCCCTGAGGTGATCTGGCTCATTGTTACCCCCTCGCCATCACGACAATGCCAGCTACTACCAGCATGGTGCCGATCACCTTGGCCACGCTCATGGATTCGCCGAACAGCAACACGCCGAACAACAACATCAGCACGAAATTCAATCCGATCCACGGATAGGCATAGCTGATCTCAAAACGGGACATCGCCAACATCCATGAAATCCCTGCAAGGAGAGTCGCCAGAATGCTGCTGAGTACCCAAGGGTTCAGAAACAGATGCCCGACAAAATTCAGCTTTCCCGATAAATCGCCAGGCAAAGCACCGGCTTGCGATACTTGCCACCGCATGATGAGTTGGCTGTATATCGTGAACACCACCGTCGCGAGAATATAGCCATGATCCAGAAATCTGTTCACGCATGCTCCTGAAGATATTGCTGTTCGAGTTCCAGCAAATCTTTCTTGCGATCTTTGATTTTCTTCGCCGGGATGCCGAAATAGATCGACCACGGCTCAGTGCTTTTCGTCACCATGGTCATCGCGCCCACGGATGTTCCTTCAGCCAACGTCACGCCGGGCAATATCATGGAGGAGGCGCCGACAATGGCATGGCGGCAGATATGGATAGCTTTTTTGATTTCCTGCTTGTATTGATCCGGCACCGTAGGGTTCGTGAGACTTTTGCCTGAATAATCATCGCTCTGCGAAAACACCTGGCAGCCATAAGCCAGGCCGGAAAAATCCTCCATCACAATCCCTTTTTCACCACCGGCGACATTGCAGAACACTGCAATATGCACATTTCGGCCTATCGTCACTCGTCCCGAAATCACGCAAAAATCATCGATGCGCGAATGGTCGCCAATTTCGATCTGGTCATGGTTATAGATGCTGGCTTTATCGCTGATCCGCACGTTCTTGCCCAACGATTTGAAGCCCATGGATTCGAGTTGTTGTTGCGAGTAAAAAGCCATTACTCAATTCCCTTCTTCAATGCCATCACCTGCGCCGGATGGCGATGGACGGCACGCACAATGGTATAAGGCCGCTGTTTGATCTCGTTGAACATTTTGGAAAGGTAAATCCCCACCACGCCGGTAAAGCAGATCACCATGCCGCCAACCAACCAGATAGAGGCCATGACTGACGTCCACCCCATGATGGGCTTGGTGAAGAAAATCCAGCTCCCCACCAGATACATGACATAACACGCCGAAAGCAAGGAAATGGCAGCCCCGATATTGAACACCCACACCAGCGGGGCATTGCTGAACGAGGTAATGGCATTGACGGCCAGCGCAATTTTCTTGCCGAGGGTGTAACTGGTTTCGCTGAAGCCGTGTTTCTGGATCGCCTGAGGACGCTGGTCAAAACCGGTCAGGTGCCAGAGCCCTACAATAAATACCTCGCGCTCCTGATGCATCAGCAATGCATTCACGTATCGGCGGCTCATGAGGCGCGCAGTGACGATGTGTTTGGGCAAATCGAGTCCGCTGACAAAATTAAGTAGTTTGTAAAACCAATCCCCACTCAAACGCTCAAACCAGTCCCCCTTTCGGGTTACCTGAACACCATAAACCACATCGCATTGCTCTCGCTTCATTTGGTCGGCGAAGGGGAGCAACCACTCAGGCTCTTCTTCCAAATCGCTATCGATCAGAAAGACATGGTCGCCTTTTGCGTGTGCCAACCCGGTCATCATGGCTTTGTGGTGTCCAAAGTTGCGAGATAGATCCACCACTACCACACGGGGGTCAGCCTTGCTGATGTCAACGGCAAGCTGCAGGCTATGATCTGGCGACCCATCGTTGACTAGCACGATTTCGTAGTCCTCCCCCGCCAACTCACGGGCAGCGGCACTTGCGCGCCGGCAAAACTCGGCAATGTAGTCGGCCGAGCGGTAAAGGGTAGCGACAACGGATAGTTTCATTTTTTAAATTTCAATGAATCAGCATCGACCACACTGGAATACATAAGTCCACCATGACACTGAGTTCGGTTAAAAATACGCGCTGTGCGAGTTCACGGCCAAGGCGCTTTGCCTCGTGCTTTCGCATTTGTTTTTCAGTTCAGCACGCTTCGCAGCATTTGGCTTGTAAAGCTTCGTCACGAAGCTGGTCTTGAGGTTAGACTCGGGGTCCCCTTTCCATCGATAGCCATGTTTACCCGAGGCCTTTGCGGCAAACTCCAGATCGTTGTTGAAATCAATCCCGTAGCGCTTCAACAACTCCGTGGAAATCGCGCGGGGCCCTTTCTCTTCGACCATTACCCATGAATCCACGAGCGTTTCGCATGTGACACGATCCAGGGCAAATTCCGTCAATTTCTGGCTTCCCGGATATCCGCCCAACAACCATGGTTGACCGACAGCCTGCCCCCCCAGAAAAAAAGTGACCCCCGGACGATGACCTGTCAGGTCAATGACAGGGGTCCCCGGCACGAACCCAGAGGCCGCAACCTGAAAACGCAAACTGTTGAGGTATTCAGCGAAACGGTCGTTCACCAGAAGTCGGGTCTCACCTTGGCTGAACTCAATCGGCTGCGAATTCTTCATTAGGGGCTTCAATTGCCGGTAAGGGCGGTGCATGCTGGTGGCGAGGCTCGTCACGGTGAGCAGCATGACCAGCCCTGACACCGGTACCATCATGGTTGTATCAGACACTGATGCATGGCGTGAGTGAAGCAGCAGCACAGCAGCCCCCAGCGTCCAGAACAACGCTGCACCCACCGCAGTTTGCCAGTAATTATTTCCCGAACCGAAGGCATACGCATAAGGCAGCAATAACATCAGAATGCCCAGCGCGACACCTTTGCCCAGGATGACTTTTTTCTGATGCCGAATCGACAAGATCAGCATGGCAAGAAAAACCCCAAGTACCAGCCCCCAAAGCTGCAAGCCATGGTAGCGATGCATAGCAAAGCGTGGCTGGTAAAACCCAAGCGCGACAGCCAGAGTCGCAGCCAGCGCCACGGCAGACAACAAGATCGCCGCTGCCGTGACATAACGGCTACCGGCCAGGATCCCATAGACCAATCCTGCGACAACCAGAGTTACCAACAGAATGTTCAACTTAAGCATGGGTGACATGACAATTTCATCCCACCGAAACCAGCTATGGGTGTGCCTGGCCCCCATGATGTTGATTGCCATAACCCCGGTTTTGAAGCGATCGACAAAACCCGTTACGCTGCCATCAATCGCCCATGCGGAAAGCAGTAACAAGCAGCATGCAGTCAACGCAGACAGAGCCAGAAGCCGCAAATTGGATTGCCGCAACAGCAATAGATACACCAGCACAATCACGCCCAGAAACGCAGCACTGGTGGGCTTTGCCATGAAACTCACCCAGCCGCCGACCGCGATCAGCATCCAGCCGACCAGGCTGCTGCGGGATGCCTGCGATCGGGCCAACAGCAAGCCCAGCGTGGCAATCATGAACCCTTGAAAATTAAGGGTGTTGTAGCTGGGCGTGGGCATCCACAAATCGGTAAGAATCAAGGTCGTCGTGGCAGGCACGGCCAAGGCTGCCGAAAGCGCCAGTGCCGGCAGTTTTCCGCCAGCCGTAAAGGCCGCATTGTCCTCACCGGCACGTCGAATCAGGCACCAACTCACCCCCCAGGCCAACCCGAACGTGATCAGCAGGCTGGCCTGACGCAACCGGACGATGTTCTCACCCACCAGTTCGTAGAGCGGGTAATACATGAAGCCGAACTGGGTCGCACCGTAGGGATAGATCCAGGGATTGGAGATACCGTTGAAGTAATAACCTTCATCCGTCAGATCAACCCCGTAGTGCATGGCTTTCAACAGCCAGAAAAGCAGGCTGACCACGGCCACGAAGGCAATGCCAAGAAGGGTTCCATGCAGGTTGGATATTGCGGAACCCGACCGGATCGGGTCGAGAATTTTTGCTGCGAAAGCCATCAGTTTGAAGTTGCCTCTTGATCGATTGCAGTCGCGTCACGAGTCCCGTTGGTGAGGCTGAACGTCGCCAGATAGACCCCTTGCCCAAGTGACGCCAGCGAGTGGCGTGCACATGCACTGCGAAGCATGGACTCCAGCAATTTGCGCCGGGCTTCGTCAAACAGGCCGGATACCAGGATCTTTGCGCCGTCTGCGGCATTTGAAAAAACCCATTTCAGGCTTTGTTTGAAAGAATCAGCGGACATCTCGCCATTGAGATAACAAGCATCCAACATTTGCACGCCTGATAGATCGGTACAAACGCTTAGCCGGCCGTTCGCGGAGCCCCGCAGTGTTTCAAATGCAGCAATTCGGTGTTCTGCCGGCGTTGCCGGATCAAGAACCACAGTGTAACGAGCACCGCTGTAGTTGAGCGCGAGCAACGCGGCATGCCCGATATCAAACCCTAGCTCTGCGACATGGCTGGACTCTCCAACCATGGAGAGAAACTGCTCGCGCAATTGCCCCAACCGCGGGTCTGGCAGAGCGAAAAGAGTGCGTTTTTCGCCCTTGAGATACAGGGGATTGTCATATTGCAGCAGCATGCCGGCTTGCGCCAACCGCTCGTTGTATTCTCGCAACTGCAGCAGAAAAGGTGCATGCCACCGCTCGCATGCGGCATCGTAGGATTGATCGTTCGGGATATTTTCCGCTGTGGCAAACGCACGCTTCCGGGTTTCGTCGTTGCGCCGCACCTGGCCCTTGTGCCCCTTATCTTGCCGGGTACCCCACTGGAACAAGGTGTTCTCACGGCAGTTCAGGGGAAGCGAGATCACCTGGGCGCCCTGCTCCCACCTGACGAAATCGAAGCTAAGCTGGTCACGTTTGGAATGCGCCGAGAGGATTTCCCACCAACGCGAATTGAATTTGCGTATCGACGGGTCACGATGGTTGCGCACCAGGAACATGGTGGCGTGCAAGCCGTATCCTCGCGGGAACCCCAGCGCCTGGTAATAGCGAATCTGTCGCATCACCGGGGGCGTTGCATCCTTGGCGGTTTTGATGATCTGCGCCGCCTCGTCGTAGATGCATCCACGGAACTGGTGACGGCATAGCGCGATAGGGGCATGCGACAAAATGCGGCGCACATTGTCAGCCGTGACGTTGTGCGCAGTTACGTTGCCATCCATCCAGACGGCTGCGTCGTATTCCGGCAAGAAAAGGTGGGAAAGCACCTTGACCCGGCGCGCATCGACTTGCGGGTCATCGAAGGTACGGGGCAGGACGCGCACCTGCCAGGGCGCCGGTGGCTCGCCTTCGAAATCGTCGGTAAAGAGGATGTAGTCGATCGCGGCGTCAGGGTTTTCCACCTTCGGCGGGTCATCATAACCACCGAAAATGGCCGTATACACGGCGACCTTGCGGATTTTATGTGCTTCGGCCTGGTTGGCAGGATAGCGCCAGAGGTAATTAGCCAGCATTTCTGCCGGTTTCCAGTCCTGCTTGCCAAACAGCCGTGCCGCCTCACGCGGGTCGAACAACGAAGATGGCTGGAGCAACTGGTTGGTTCCGGCATCCATGAAATGGCGCAATGCCTTCTCCGGAGTACCATGTTGGGGATGTTGTTTCAGGAACCATGCCAGATCAATCCATGGGTTGGGATCATCGGCCAGCCCTTGTGCCAGTCTGTCCGCAAGGTGCGGCAGGGCCTCAGCTGCCATGGGCAAGCTGTCGGCATGGGTACTGCGATACCAGCTTTCCGACAACATCAATCCTAATTCAGGGGCCTGCTGCGCCCGCACCGTCTGGCCGAGTTCGTTGATGGATACTGTGTTTTCTGCCGGGCTGGTTTCAAGCAGGGTATTCCAGGCGGCGGCAATCGCTGTGGCGGTAAATAGGCGTTCGACGTCAGATTGCCCCTGGGCAATGCGTTGTTGCACCTCTTGCGGGTTATCCAGCGCCCATTGAATGCCTTCGATCAGATTCTCACCGACCCAGGCGCTATCGCCGAACGGCTGGTAGGCCGGCAGCGGACCGGCCACCACCATGCGACCGGACCAGAGCGGTTCGAGTAAACGGTTGGGGCTTTTGGCGATTTTGTACTGGCTGGCCAGCACCGGAATCACCACGATATCGCAGGCTGCAATCGCCTCGCGTGTGGCCTCTACGCTCCACGGCGTGTAATTCACCGAGAGCCCTGCCGGCACGATCTTGTCGAGGTCGGCTTTTCCATTGGGGAGCAAGGTGACCACATTCAGTGTCAGTGGCTGTTGCCGCGCAAACTCTGCCAACCGCGGCAATAGCGGGCTCAACGTATCCAGATTGACGGCATGGCCGAACCACAACAGCTTGAGCGTGCTCCCCGGAGAAAATACAGGCGCTGCACGCTGCATTTCCACGGGGTCTGATATCACGGCATCGACACGGTAGCCATGCTTCTTGATGGCATGGGCCATGCCGTCGGTTGCGGCAACGACCTGGTCGGCCATTCTCAGCAGGGAGTGCTGCAACGGCCCCCGCTTGGGATGATCGAGGAAGTTGTCGCAGAAATCAGCCACCAGTCGGGCACCCCGCGCCTTGGCATCTTGCGCGAGCCGCAATGCCTGATCGCCGAACACCTTGGAGATAATAACGGTGTCGCCCACTTTGGGAACCGCACCGCCCCATCCGCCCATCACCTGGGAAAGCTCTTCGTTGACGATTTCACTTTGCCACCCTTGCTGCTGTAGTGCCTCAGATGGAGCGATCACGCGATAGCGCGCGCTGGCAAGTGGCGAAGTCTTGCGGCCATGTTCATTTTTGATAGCGCCTGCCGTCACCCAGATCAGGCGTTTGGATATCGCACCCTGGCTCTTGGCAATTGATTTCGTCGTATCAGCGGTGGAATCACGCATACCGTACACTTGCTGCAACTCACTACTGAGTGCAAACAAACTCGGCGTCCAATCACCATCCGGATCTTGTCGATATACCCGACTTTCCGGGAACCATAGCGAACCGGCGCCTTCCACCCCCCAGCGCCAGTCACCGCCCTGCGATTGCACCATCACCAGAGATCCCTTGCCCAGGCCGGCACGCAGATGCATATTGGTGTTGGAAACCCCGACGTTTTCATCCAGCAACGACAGCAGGGCCAGCAGATCTTCCAGATCGTCTGTCAGCGCGGCAGCATCATGTACCGGTGCGCCAATTTTCTGGCGGAAAGCCAGCATTTCATCCGTCATGACATTACGCTGCAACGAGATCCAGGTCGCCTTGACGGGCCCGAGCGCCTCGGCGAACTGATCAACGTCCACCGATTTTGAAAGCTTGCTGAAGATACTCC
>JADHED010002474.1_pt1 | contig 12829 bp, 8 predicted proteins | sample 8952041 | NCBI WGS metagenome assembly JADHED01 (sample SAMN16124423, study PRJNA663239) | bioreactor sludge metagenome | isolation source: sludge (control) | place: India:Bengaluru | collected 2018-09-08
AGATATGAACAAGTAAATCTTTCATTACAACGTCCTGACGTTGCGAGTGATCAAAAAAAATATCGCGGCCTTATGAAGGAACTAGCTGACCTAGAAAAAGTCGTAGTTCTATATCGTGATTATAAAAAGAAAACAGCCGCACTTAAAGACAACAAAGAATTACTAACCGCTGAGTCAGACAACGAAATGAAAGAAATGTTTCGTGAAGAGATTCGTGAACTTGAAGCTGCTATTCCGGATTTGGAGGCTAAGTTAAAATTGGCTTTGATTCCTAAAGATCCCAATGATGACAAAAATATTATTCTTGAGATCCGTGCGGGTGCAGGTGGTGATGAGGCATCTTTATTTGCGGACGAATTATTCCGTGCGTATGCTCATTATGCGGGAAAGCAAGGCTGGAAAGCCGAGATGATGTCGTATTCACCAGGAAACGTAGGCGGCGCTAAAGAGATTATTGCATCTATTTCGGGGGATAGCGTATTTAGTAAATTAAAATATGAAAGCGGTGTTCATCGCGTACAACGAGTTCCGGAAACCGAAGGTGCCGGTCGCGTTCATACCTCAACAATTACTGTAGCTGTTATTCCTGAAGTAGAAGAAGTCGAAGTTAAAATTGATATGAACGACATCAAGATTGATGTTATGCGCGCTTCGGGTGCCGGTGGTCAGTCCGTAAATAGAACCGAATCTGCTGTTCGTTTACATCATGGTCCATCAGGTATTATCGTTCATTGCCAAGAAGGAAAATCTCAGACAGCCAATAAGGAAAAAGCGTTCAAGATACTAGCGTCTAAGTTACAGATGTTAGAAGACGAAAAAGCCCGTAAAGAGGCCAGTGATACACGACTCGAGCAAATTGGAACTGGTGATCGCTCAGAACGTATTCGTACTTACAACTTCCCTCAGACTCGTGTGACGGATCATAGAATTGGTTTGACCACTCATGCCCTGAATGAAATCATGGCTGGGGACATTAGCATTTTAGTGGACTCACTAGTTGCTCATTACCAAGCAGAAGCACTAAAAAAACAAACGAGTTAAACTATGACCATCAAAGAAGTTCTGGATAAAACCATAACTTTTTTTAAAGCTAAGGGATTTCATTCTCCCCGTTTAGATGCGGAGCTGCTCATTTCGCATGGGCTTGGTCTAGAGCGTTTACAGCTATATCTAAAATTTGATCAACCTTTAAAAGAACCTGAACTAGAAAAACTACGTGAATTGGTTAAGCGGCGTACAACGGGTGAACCTATCGCTTACATTCTGGGTAAAAAAGATTTTTACAAAAACAGCTTCCTAGTTAACAAAGCTGTTTTGATCCCGCGTCCCGAGACTGAAACGTTAGTGGAAATGGCGGCGAATTTTATTGAAGGCAAAAAACCGTTAAAGTCATTTCATGTGTTAGATATTGGCGGGGGTTCGGGTTGTATAGGCATTTCTCTTGCGAAAGAATTCCCGGAAATTAAAGTTACTATTATAGAAAAATCAAAAGAGGCCACTGACGTAATCAAAGAAAATATGGTGTTAAATCAAGTTAGTAACGTAACGATTTACAACCTAGACGCTGAAGATATCGAAGGATTCGTCGAAGAGTATTCAGAAGGCCATCCGGCATTTGATTTGATCGTGTCTAACCCTCCCTACATCGATATCGAAGATAAAGAAGTGGAAGATGATGTTAGAAAATTCGAGCCGCAAGAAGCTCTGTTTGCTGATGATAAAGGCTATGTTTTTTTAAAGAGCTGGGCAAATAAGTATTCCTCTTTATTAAACAATGATGGAATGATGATTTTTGAAATGGGCTACACGCAAGGTGACGCTATTTTAGAACATTTAACAAAGCTTAATATTTTTAAATCTGTAAAAATCAAAAAGGACTTAGCCGAAAAAGATCGCTTCATAGCGATGGCTAAATAGGTGACGTATGGACAGAATGGCAGTGTCGGGCGGACACGTTTTAAACGGTCATGTTAAAGCAAGTGGCGCAAAAAATTCAGCGCTTAAGTTATTGTTTTCTACAATTTTGGCAGAAGGTACGCACCAATTTAAGAATGTTCCCGAATTAAAAGATATCGAATCAACGGCGGCACTACTAGAAAGCTTAGGCATTCAATGTGAACGTAAGGGTGAAGATTTCTTGGTCCATTCTAAAAAATTAAACAGCCTTCAGGCAAGCTACGAATTAGTTAGAAAAATGCGAGCGAGCATTCTGTGTTTAGGTCCCATGTTAACTAAGTATGGTGAAGCTGTTGTGTCTTTGCCTGGTGGCTGCGCTATCGGATCCCGCCCTATCGATTTGCATTTAGATGGTATGCGTGCGTTGGGTGCCGAAATTGAATTAAAAGAAGGTTTCGTTCACGCAAAGGCAAAGCGGTTAAAAGGCGCTACTTTTCTATTTGAAAACGTGACTGTCGGTGGCACTGAAAACATGATGATGGCGGCGGCACTAGCTGAAGGCGTGACGATTTTAGAGAATGCGGCGAAAGAACCAGAAATCGTTGATCTTGCAGAATACATGATCAAAATGGGTGCTAAGATCACGGGGCACGGAACTTCAATCATGAAAATTGAAGGTGTTGAAAAATTAAAACCAGCGGTTCATTCAGTAATGCCTGATCGTATCGAGGCAGGGACTTTACTTATCGCGGGTGCAATCACTGGCGGCGAAGTAACGGTTGAAAAGTGTGTACCGGCACATTTGGATGCATTATTATTTAAATTAAAAGAGGCCGGGTTCAAAGTGAGTCAGACAGACACTACGATGACTGTCGAGCGCACAAAATCTTGGGAAGCGGTCGACATAACAACATCCCCGTATCCTCAGTTCCCGACAGATCTTCAGGCGCAGTTCATGGCTTTGATGACGATTGCAAATGGTACAAGTATCATTTCTGAAACTGTTTTTGAAAATCGTTTCATGCATGTTCAAGAGCTGATGCGTTTAGGCGCGGACATCACTCCGAAAACTCGTGTTGCTGTCGTTCGCGGAGTTCCTAATGGATTGACTGCAGCTCCCGTAATGGCAACGGATTTACGCGCAAGTGCCTGCTTAGTTTTAGCTGGTTTAGTCGCTAAAGGCGAAACGATCGTTAACCGTATTTACCATTTAGATCGTGGTTATGAAAAAATGGAAGACAAGTTAACGTCGTTAGGCGCTAAAGTTAAACGTATCGTCTAGTTTATTCGATCTAAACTAGTCATTGAAAATTTTGGTTTCGCCTTCTTTTAATACATAAAAATTTTTAACATTGGCCGCTTCTTTAGCCTTGTCTAAATCAAGGAGCGGTTGATTGATACCCTCATCAGTCAAGGGAAACGTGCCAAAGTGTATTCCGATAGAACGTTTAGGATCTAAATCTTGGTGTGCTTTTACAGCGTCTTCTGGATTCATGTGAGCATCTTCCATAAACCAGCGCGGCTCGTAGGCTCCAATAGGAAGCAATGCAAGTGTGATATTTGGAAACATTTTTTTTGTCTGTTTGAAGTGATCTTTGTAACCGGTGTCACCTGCGAAGTAGATCGTCGTTCGATCAGTTTCAATCATAAATGCACACCAAAGTGCTTCATTCGTATCGTTGAAAGATCGCCGTGACCAATGATGGGCCCGTAGTACATGAATTTTAATTCCTAACTCGGGAATATTTACTGATTCATTCCAATCCCGTTCTTGAACACGCGGTTTTTTAGAAAAATCTAAGTACCGAGAATTTTTTAAAGGCAAAATAAATAGAGGAGAAAACTTGTCGTTGATAATTTCTAGGGATTTGTAATCCATATGGTCGTAATGATTATGCGAAACAAGAGCGATATCTATGTTGGGTAGTTTTTCGATTTCCATCCCTGGAGGGCGCACACGTTTAGGTCCCATAAAAGAAAGCGGACTTGTTCTAAGAGAAAACACCGGATCAGTTATGATGTTAACTAACTTTTTTGAAGTTTGAATTTGAATCAGGAATGTAGAATGATTAATGAATGTTAACGCAAACTCGCCGATCTTAAGCTCAGAAACTGGCGTCGGAGTTTTTTCATTTTTTTGCTTCTCCCACTTAACTGCGTTGCGATTCCACTGCCACTTTAGAAAATCGGAAAAAGTTTTACTCTTTTGATCTACAGGATTAAAAAATTTGTCGCCGTCAAAATGGTCTGACACAGAAGTTCCTTTTGTTGAGCAGTGAACTGAGAAGATCATAGATGTTAGAACTAGAATTTGTTTCCAACAGAATTTTTTTGTCATGAATTAAAAAGACTAACAGGGATGTAGAAAATAAAAAGCAAAAAAAAAGCCTCTGTGGAGGGGACCAAGAGGCTTTGAAAGACAATCCTGGAGGGGTCCAAGGGACTGTATTTATAAGATTTATCCATACTATGTATAAGAAATTCTTAGCTGGCAACTATTTTTTTCGAATAATTACTTGTTTTGTGTTGACTCTAGAGCTTTTACTACAGCGGAAACGGCTTTAACGTTTACGGCCAACAACAAAACACACACCACATACAACAACACTAAGATTTTCAATCGCACGTTGTGTATTAAAGCAATCAGGAAGCCAATAAAGAACTCCTTCAAAGCGGCTATAAAGCAGTTGAGAGTGCTTTGGGTTCCAAAAGCCTATTAATATTGAGTTCTAGTTTGGACCTAGGTTCTAATTTGGAACTTAATTGAGTCTTCTTTTGATGGTTAGGGCGTGCATCTTCTAAGATAAGAAAGAGCTCAAATATGGCAAAAATTTCAATAACTTGGATTATCAAAAATCAGCGTGGTCACATCAAGGGTCCTTACACGACTATTGAAGTTTTGAATTTCATTTCAAATGGAACGTTTTCGGGGGAAGAGCAAATCACCAAATATCCTGGCGGAGAATGGACGACGATTTCTAAAGAACCCGAATTTTACGAAAAGATTCTAGAAACGCTAGAAAATCAGCTTAAAAACCCAGGCGTGTCGCCAAAAGACAATAAAAGCGAAACTAAAAAAATTAACAAAACGACACCCAAAGCCGCAAACTTCGAAGAAACCGTGGCCGTTCCTCCCGAGCAACGGGCGGCAATTCAGCCGACTGTACTTCCACCGCAGCAGCAACCCACATTGCCAACGACGAAATCCTCGCTCCAAGAGATCAGACAGTTTATCGAACAGCAAAAATCAGAAGTTATCGAACTCAAAAGCATAGACAGCGAAGCTAAGAAAGACAAATTAGATACGTTGCGGTGGCCAATCTTTGGAGTCATTCTGGTTGCTGCCGCAATGCTGATTTATTTCGGTTTGTTTGATGAAGAAGGACATGACGTTACGGATAAAGTTTCTCTAGTTGCCCCGGGAGCAAGTAAGGACGTTCTTAAGCCGAACGAGATCGAGGCTCGAGTAGGAAAATCTCTTCAGCTAATCAGCATGGATACGATAGAAAAATATGAAGAAGCTCAGAACATTTTAGTCGCTACAATTGAAAACTCTATTAAGAATATCAAAGCACGAATGGTTTTGTGTGCCGTCTATAAAGAGCTTTGGCCGTACTCGAGGCAGAATGCAAATGATATAAAAACTATCGGGCAAGTAGCTAAGCAGACCAAGTCTATGAACAAAATTGATCCGGCCGGCATGCTGTGTGAATCAGTTAAGCTCTGGACTGAAGGTCGATATTCCGAAGCGCAGAGTGTGGTGGATAAGGCCCTTGAAAAAGACTACACAAATTTTTTCCTTTATCAGATGAAAGGAGAAATTCTTGAGCATGATAATCAAAAATTAGTAGCAGAGTCATTCTATCAAAAAGCTAAAGAACTTTCTGGTCAATGGGTTAAACCGATTTTTTCGCAGGCGATGATAAACGCTAAACTTAACGACGCGAACAAGGCTTACCAATTATTTGCAGATGCTTTAAAAATTAATAAGCAGCACAAAAACTCAATCTTTGGAGTTGGCATTTTAGAGGCTAGTCGCGGCCAGCAAGAAAAAGCGATTTCTCTTTTAACTAAGGGTTTAGACTTAGAAGGCAAAGTTGATAAAAATATTGAGTCACAAGGAATTGAATCGTTAGTGGAAATCTATCTAATTAAAGGTGATAAAAAGAAAGCAATTGAACTAGCTAATTTAAATTTATCTAAAAATCCAAGTAAAAAATCGGCAATTCATTTGTGTGATCGTCTTGGTGGTTGCGATAAGTCGGTAGTAAAAAGTGCGAAACCAGGCGAGGAACTGTTCTTTAGTTGCCAAGCCCTATTTCGACAAAAGGAATATCTACAGTCACAAGCCGAATGTAAATCGGCGTTTGAAATGAATCAGAAAAACGGGGCTGCAGCTCTGACTGCCGGCGAATCTCTGTGGTTCTTAGGGCAAAGTATTGAAGCCATTTCGTGGATTGAAAAAGCAATCAAAGCCGATCCTAAAAACGTAAAAGCCTATCTAAAAAAGGCCGAATTTCTGTCAGATAGATTTGATTTCATTGAGGCTGAAAGAGTTCTACTTCAGGCCGATTATGTCAGTGGTAAATCAAGTTTTGAAGTGCAGCGTGGCTTTGCATACCTTGCATTTAAAAAGCGAGACTATAACACAACGTTAAAGTTAGCAGAAAAAGCTTTGAAAACCTACGATGCAGATATTGAAAGCATCATATTGTACTCTTCGGCCGCCCGCAATCTGGCGTTGGGATTTCGAGTTAACTCGCAAAAGGATCAAGAACAACGTCAAAAGCTAGCGCAGGATGCATATACCTATGCTCTTAAGGCCATCGAGTTGGACTCGACAAGTATTCAGGCCCAGATTAATTATGCAAAGGTTATAGCGACACGACAAGGGGTTGAAATTGGCGGAGACTATTTAATCGAAATGATTAAACTCTATCCATCTTTGTATGAATACAGAGTAGCACTTGCTGAAATTTATATTGAAGAAGAGAGGTACAAGCAAGCTATAGAAGAACTTCAACGGGTGCTCTCGGTTAATGCAAAAGATAAAAAGGCTCTAATGGCCATTGCTAAATCCTACTTCCAAATAGGTGAACTCGACAAGGCGACAACATCGTATTTAACAGCGAGCAATTTAGACCCGTCAGACGCGGAACCTATTTTTGAAGTTGCTAGAATATATATGGAACGAGGAAAAATCGATCAAGCATTGATTCAATTTCAACGGGTACTAGGATTAAACTCTAAATATCCGAAGGCCAATTTTTATATTGGCCGTTTAATGATTATCAAAGGCAACTACTCTGAGGCCGAAAAGTTCGCCGAAATCGAAAAGAAAATGTATCCACTCTTAACCGATCCCTATTTGCTGATTGCTGAAATTAAATATATGAGCAAAAACTACAGTGAGTGTGCCGCGGAATACGCTAGAGCTACTAACTTTGGTTCACAGCCGGCTGCGGTCTATGTTCAAGCCGCAAAGTGCTATCGTCTATCCGGACAACTAGATATGGCTCAAGGGTTCATTGATATTGCTGCGGAAAGAGAAAGTGGATACGAAGAGATTTACAAAGAACAGGGTGCCCTTTTTGAAAGTCGCGGCGACACGGTTTCCGCGCTAAGATCTTATTGCAAATATGCTGAATTATCACCAAACTCAAAAGATAAACTCGAAATCAAATCGCTGATTCAATCATTAGGAGGCGAATGTGGGGATTAAAGATCAAGTCTCGTCAATGGCTCAAGGGGCACAAGCTAAAGCAAAGACATCGGCCCAGTCGTTCATGCAAATTTCATTTCGCTTAGTCACGGGCTTCTTTTTGGGCTTAACATTAGCTCTAATCGGTCAGGAACTGACAGGCTATGGGTCGTTTTCGCTGATTTTTTTAAACCTAGTTGTGTTGGGTTTGTTTTTCCGTATATCCCAAAACTGGAACATGATTAAAATTTTAGTTTTCGATTTGGTTTGTCTTCTTGTCATTCAAATCCTGAAAATGTATATATTGATCGCACCTTAGGGGTTACTGTCATGATTGATATCAAATTGTTAGAAAAAAAGTCTGAAAATAATGAACCTTCATACTTAGACGCTTATCGCGCCAATCTAGTTAATCGCAGCGCGGACACGAGTGTTCTAGATAAAATTTTAGAATTAAATAAAAAAAGGAAAGAATTAATCTTTTCGGCCGAATCAGAAAAATCAAAACAAAATAAAGCTAGCCAAGAATTAGGAAAATTAAAACGTGAAGGCAAAGACACGTCCGTGTTGCAAGCCGAACTTGGAAAAATCTCTGCTGAAGTTAAAGAAATGGAAAAGAAAGCCGGAGACGTGGACGCTGAAGTTTACAACTTGCTTTTAACTATTCCCAACATGCACCATAGCTCCGTCCCAGTTGGTAGTTCAGCTGAAGGAAATCAAGTTGTAAAAACTGTTGGCAGCAAGCCTTCGCTTTCATTCAAGGCGAAGGAACATTGGGAACTGGGTGAAAAGCTTGGTATCATTGATTTTGAGCGTGCGGGTAAGGTAACCGGTGCTCGTTTCGCATTCCTAAAAGGTCATGGCGCGCGATTAGAGCGTGCGTTGATTCAGTTCATGATGGATATGCACAGTGAAGTTCATGGCTACACAGAAATGATTCCGCCATTTATCGTAAATACAAATAGTTTGATTGGAACTGGAAATTTGCCAAAATTTAAAGATGATTTATTTCATCTTTCTGGCCAAGACTATTTCTTGATTCCAACGGCCGAAGTTCCTGTAACGAACTACTTCAACAACGAAACTTTAAATGAATCAGATTTGCCAAAAATGTTCTGCGCTTATTCGCCATGTTTCCGCTCAGAAGCTGGTAGCCATGGTCGCGACACTAAAGGGTTAATTCGCCAGCATCAATTTAATAAAGTTGAGCTCATGATCTTTGCTCCGCCGACTCGTTCTCATGAATTGCATGAAAAACTGACCAGCGACGCCGAAAAAATTCTAACTGAACTTGAATTGCCATTCCGTCGTATGCTTTTGTGTACAGGGGATATGGGCTTTGGATCGGCAAAAACGTACGATCTTGAAGTGTGGTTGCCAGGTCAGAATGAATTCCGCGAAATCAGCTCATGCAGTAATTTTGAAGACTTCCAGGCTCGCCGCGCGAACATTCGATATAAAGCGGCCAATGGAAAACCTCAGTTTGTTCACACACTTAATGGATCTGGTTTAGCGGTAGGACGTACCTTGATTGCGGTTTTAGAAAACTATCAAAATGAAGATGGTTCGGTTCGCGTTCCTAAGGTGTTACAAAAATACATGAGTGGCGTAACGGAACTGAAAATTCCTTAGGCAATACGACGCACTAACGCGCAGGGTAATTGTAAAAATCCGTTGATCCGGTTTCACGTTTCCAATAGAACTGACCCCGGAGCGATGGTAGAGCGGTTGAATACACCAGTCTTGAAAACTGGCAGCCCTTCGCGGGGCTCGAGAGTTCGAATCTCTCTCGCTCCGCCATTTACTCTCTCGAAAAAAACGCAAATTTCAAAATTATCAATCGCATTAAGTACTTAACAACACGAACGAGGCTGCACAAATCTTCGGAGAATATTTCAGAGTATTTCTGGGTATTTCAAAACTTTACTACATTTTGCTACAACTTTTGCTACACGCAATTTTCGGGGACGAAAAATCAACCAGGGTTCGCTCCCAATTGAAAATTGAATTACCGGGGACGCAGACGCTGCGACCTTAAGTCAAATTCGATTTTTCTGGGTGCGAATCCGAAATAGAATTTTTTGGAGGTCCTTTTGGAAATCGTAAAATTTGTATCGTTTGTAGTAAGGCTTGGTTTACTCCTGGCGTTTTGTGGTCAGCTCAAGTTCTGTACTTTGCAGTTGATGGGTTTGGCTGGTGAAAAAACTCAAAAAGGTATGATCTCGTACTCCAAGTACACCCGAATGCTTTTGGACAAATAGCTGTGTAACGAATTTTTCAGTTTTTAAAAACTGAATCAAAAAAAATTCATTTTTGCCCACGGATGACCTTCGTGGGTTTTTTCTTTTTATTTCAAACATCAAAATTTTTCATAAAGGACGTATCCGATGTCGAGAAAAACTTTTTTATATATTCGTGTAAGTACCCTTGACCAGGCCCAGGGTGCTGAAAGCCAGGCTCGGGCCTTAAATGAATGGTGCACCAGAAACAATATTATCGATTTTGAAACCTTCACTGATCACGGAGTCTCGGGAGCCAAGGAAAGCAGGCCCGCTCTGGATAAAATGATGGAGCGAGTGAAAAATCATGAAGCCGAACAAGTCATCGTTTTCGCATTCAGCCGTTTCGCAAGATCGACCATGCATTTGCTTAAAGGCTTACAGATCTTTAAGGACTGCAAAACTCGTTTTGTCAGCATTACTGAGCAGATCGATACGGATTCCAGTATGGGGGTCGCCATGTTCACGATTTTGGGCTCGCTGGCTCAACTTGAGCGTTCAATGATTCAAGAGCGCGTAAAAGCCGGAATGAGAAACGCCAAGGCCAAAGGCAAAATTATAGGCCGGGTTCGTAAAAGAAACGATGTTTTGATCCACTCGCTTTTGGAAGCTGGCCTCAGTTTTAGAGAGGTCGCAAGGATCGCAAAATGTAGTCATGGTTCGGTATCAGCCTCGAAAAAGGAGCTCCTTGCAAAAAAAGCAAAGCTCGAACAAGATAAAATTCAAGAGCTGCAAAAGCAAATCAAGGAAAGGAATTCCGCTGAAACAATTGAGACCATGAAGACGATGAATGTCTCTGAAGACATCGTTAAACAAGTTCAGCAAAAAATCGAGTCTGAAGCTCGTGATAAAGTTCAATCCGTCATGGGTCATGCTGGTTATGAAACTTTCGACTAATCAGAATTATCGGGTAAAAAAATTAGCGGCCCCACGATAGGGAGTCACCAAACAAGGTGACTCCCTATTTTTTTGTCCAAAGTGAACAAAAGGCTCAATTTAGGTGATCAGAGATCTGGGGACCAATGCGACGGTCACGGTTAAATTAGATCAGTCCCCGGTAATGCAGCCATGTTTTAAAACCTAGGTCCCCGTTAAATTCGTGTTAAAAGGCTCAGTTCGATTTTAACGTAATTAGGGCACAGGGATTACTTTTTGTTCACGTTTTTACATGTCAAAAATTGTTTCACCTATCGGAGTTTGAAAGATTCAAGTAATCTGGCCAAACGTTAAATGGTTAAATTTACTGGGAAGCTGTATGAATCAAGTCTTTAAATATTTTTTCCTGACCCTTTTTGCTCCAGCCTTTGTCTTTGCTAGTATTGATCAGGACTGTCGAGTTAAAATAGCTCTTTTAAAAAGCCTTGCGCTTCAAGCTCACGCTTAAGTTCATCGACTTTTCCGACCAGAATCCATTCGGTAGTAGTATTTTGTTCACTCATAGACGTTATCTTAGCAGAAACAATTCTTAGTTTCTATAAATGAATACGTAATGAGGTTTAAAAAGCGACTTTAATTCCTAAAGATCCAAACCAATCGGCATCGATAGTTGCTGATCCGCGGTCTTTATTCATGAAACCTTTACCAATATAAAGCGTACGGTCAAAACTACGCCCCGCTTGAAATTCTAACTGCATCTTTTTCATCAGCACAGAGCGAAAACCCGCAGCCAGCTTCTGATCTTGCAGCGTTAAACGATCGCGGTCTTGTTCGCGCTGATGCAGAATGTAAGACTGCTGATTAAAACTGTAATGCAGAAAAGTTTGAAACTGATTTCTTTGTCCATAAGCAATTTCTGATTGCACATTAGTTACAAATAATGAAAACGAATATGACCAAAGTTCTTCAGGCGTCCACTGCAGTGATAAAACAGGCAAACCAAATAATCCCGTAAATGTAGGTGTGCGATACATGTAAATCACACCTGGTATAGGAAAGAAATTAATAAACGGACTATTATTACTCATGTATAAAGCATAAATCCAATAACCATTTCCTGAAGCGGGTTTTCCGTAAGTTAAATTTATACTATAACTAGCATCTTTATTAGCAACAGATGGTTTATCACCGGCATAGCCTGCCGACGCGCGAACAGTTAGCATTCTTTTATCTGAAAGCTGTGAAAAATACTGAGCGCCAACTTCATAGCGATGTAAGTCTGTGGGTAATTCTCTGCCGTTATCAAGTTTTACTGTTTCACCTAAATGCAACTGTCCTGCCGCTAATGATGAACCAATCGTGTAACCTTCACCTTTATAAACTGGAACAGAAAAATCGACTTTGTGCTCAGAATAAGAAGGATTTTTTTCACCCTCACCAGGCATTACACGGCCCGAATAAGTGATTAATGGAATTGGTGGCCCCATAGCGTTTGAACCACCAAATGAAGTTAAAGCACCGCCGCCACGTTCTTCGGCCCCAGACATCATCTGAATATATCTTTCGATTTCTTGTTTGCACTGCGGATTTAATTCAGCTGCACGACTTAATAAACACTTAGCGACATCACGCGGAGCCTTTTTGTCAGAGCAAAATTTTACAGCATCATCGCTACAAGCTGACGGAAGTGGTGGTGCTGATTTCTCTTGCGCGTTCGCTGAAATAGAAAATAAGACTGCAGTTGCTATAAAAAACTTAAGAATAAATTGTGTCATGCCTAAACACCGTATCAAAATAGGTAGCTTTTGCAAGGTACGCCCGATTGTGTCCTAAATATCTTTACAATAGTTTCCTAGTAAACTATATTTATAAGTATGACAAAAAAAGTAAAAAATGAAGTCAGCTCATTTACATCTCATATAGGTTACCGCCTAAGAGTCGTTTCTAACCAGAATAGTGACCGTCTAACTGGAGCAACATAAGACTTATTAGCAATGACTGCATGGGAAAGGAGCCATCAAGACCTGAACAGCCGGTGGCAGAAATAGCTTTTTTACGCTTAATGCTCCTTAGCCTT
>JADHED010002475.1_pt1 | contig 12827 bp, 10 predicted proteins | sample 8952041 | NCBI WGS metagenome assembly JADHED01 (sample SAMN16124423, study PRJNA663239) | bioreactor sludge metagenome | isolation source: sludge (control) | place: India:Bengaluru | collected 2018-09-08
GGTGCGCGCGGTGGCCCACACCACCCCGAAGGTCTCCCGGGTCGGACTGCCCGCCGTGGCGCCCACAGCGGCCCGGAACTTGATCTGGTTGCCCTCCCAGCTTTCAACCTGCGGCTGGTAGACCAGCAGCGTGACCGACGCCCCGGTGGCGTCGACGAAGCTGAACTTGCGCGGCCATGGGTCGGGAGCCGGGGCCGGTGCCTGCGGTGGCTGCGGGGGCGGAGCCGCGACGGGCGCCACCGACGCGCCGGGCGGCTGCGGCGCGATGTAGTACGGTTGCTGTTGCTGCGCAGCGCAGCCCACCGTCAGAATGAGCAGAATCGGAATGATCCAAGTCACGCATCGGCTGGTATGCATAGGGAATCTCTTTCGTAAACGCGAGGTCAACCCCGCAGGCGTTCGATGACGTCGATCCCTTTGGCGCGCGGCACCATGTCGAACCGGATCTCGGGCGGCTCGCTCGCCATCTCGACCACCAACAGGACGGTGTGAAAACGGCGGGAGCGCAAGTGCCGCTGCAGGTCCGACTCGCAGACCCACTCCTGCTCCAGCAGGATGGCGTTTTCGTCGGAGAGGTCTCGGTAAAGTCGGCAGGTGACGCACCCCGGCTCGAGGCGGGTCTGCTCGAGGATCGGCAGGAGGATGCCGATCGCCTCGGTACTCTTGTCCGCCGGCACGACCACCCGGATGGTCGCATGAATGGGCGGGCACTCTTCCGACCGACCTGCCCCGGAGTCATCTGCAACGGGTTTTGCCTGCATGAGGGTCTCCCAGTTTGAAAACTTGGGCGAAGTGGTAGCGAATTGTGTACCGAGATAGGTTTTGGACTGCAGTTGGGGCAATCGGCTGAAATTACCCGGAATGCTGCATGCCGCAGGGGCGTTGTGGTATCGAGGCGACTGGAATTTTGCCGCCATTTCGGCATGGCGACTATATTTCGGCACTTTAGCGCCCCACCCCGGCCGGGGTTTATCGGCCGGCAACCCTTTGTGGGAGAGGCGTCTCGCCTCGACCCGTCGCGGCAGGATGCCGCTCCCACAAGAGAAAGGCCGGATTACTTGGAAGGTCCAAGGAGAGTGTCTGTAAGGGCAAAAAGAAGAGCCCGTCATTCCGGCGAAAGCCGGAATCCAGGCTCCTGAAGTTTGCGTCTAACGGACTGGTGGGCGGCCGGCGATCCCTTGTCCGGAGTCCCAGGCCGGACGGAAGTCACTGCGGCGGCGGCGCCACCACGCAGTACGAGGTCGGGTCGTCGGGGCACGGCAGGTAATAGGTGTTGCCGTCCTGATAGTAAACCTGGTCGCCCACCGTGACCGGCAGCGCGGAGTACGGCAGGACGTCCAGCCGTTCCGCCAGCCTGCGCTCGGTGTAGGCGCCGTCAATTGGAGCTCTGACTGCAACGTTCCCATCGGGCCCGCGGACGACCGCCTCGCCCCCGAAGCCTTCGACCGCCTCGCCGCCGCGCGGGCCGAACTCCCGGCGGAATTCCGCCGCATCCGTCATAGTTGCCGCTAAGAGCACGACGAGCGCAACGGCTGTCGGCAGCGCAGCGATCATCCGCAGTTTCGCGATTCTCATGGCATCTCCGTCCTGCCGGGGTCGGACCGCCGGCCACCACACACCGGTATCGGCATTTCAGCCATATACCGTTAGGTGTTTTTCACCGGCGTGACCGGAGGCGGCGGACGGGAACACCGAGGTCGGTGGGAACCTGATGTCGGGTAGGAGTGAAGGGGCAGGCAGGTCGATCAACCCGGTTACGGCTGTGCCTGAATCTCCTTTTCTTCCGGTGTTGAAACAGACCCGAAGAGCACGGTCTTCAGTACGCTCATCGCGTCCGTCATAATCAGGGGCATGGCCGCTTGCCGGGCCTGACCGTCGATCGCTTTCAGCAGCTCAGCGACCTTCTCAGGGTTCTGTGCCGCAACGTTGTTCTTTTCGGATGGGTCATCGGCCACGTTGTAGAGTTCGACCTCGGAGGGAAGCGTCGCCTTCACGATGAGCTTCCAAGCACCTTTCCGATAGGCGGCGCGGAACGGCTCTAAGTCGTAAACGACTTCGTCGCGGGGAGAAGGCTTCCCTTCGCTCACGGTCGCCCACACGTCCTTGCCGTCCAAGGGTTTGCCTGTGTCCAGGGCCGCGCCGGCCAGTTTAGCGAGCGTCGGATACATGTCCACCATGTGAATCGGTTCGTCCACGATCAGTCCCGGCTTGATGTGCCCCGGCCAGTTGGCAAAGCCGACCACTCGCGTTCCCCCCTCGTACAGTGTGCCTTTGCCGTCCCGAAACGGTCCGTTGTCGGCGGGAATGGTGCTCTTGGACATGTCCATTTCTCCCGTGAACTTTGCCGATCGCGGGCCGCCGTTGTCGCTCTGGAACACGATCAGTGTGTTCTCGCGCATCTTCCGCTTTTCGAGAGCGTCGACAATCTTGCCGATCTCATCGTCCATCGCGGTGATCATGGCCGCATAGGCGCGCCGACTGGGGTCTTTGATGTCCTTGTATCGGTCAAGGTACGCCTGCGGGGCCTGATAAGGCGAATGGGGCGCGGTGAAGGCCAGGTACAAGAACAGCGGAGTTCGGGGGTCGTGATGTTCGATCAGCTTGACGGCGTTTCTGCCGAGCAGGCTCGTCACGTACCCGCTCTCGGTCAGGGGCTTGTTGTTCAGATACCAGTCCCGTTTGCCGTGGGTCCCGTGGGTGAAATAGTCGATTTCACCCAGCAGCGGTCCGTACTGGTAATCGAACCCGCGCTGACGGGGCCAGTACTTTCGATCCGCGTGCCCGAGATGCCATTTCCCGACGATGGCGGTCCTGTAGCCGGCCGCCTTCAGCGCTTGGGGCAGCAGCCACTCGTCGGTGGGAAGCCCGTAGGTTCCCGCCGACGGGATGACAAGCGTCTGAAGCCCGTATCGGTGCGGGTAGCGTCCCGTCATCAATGCCGCCCGAGACGGGGTGCACATGGGTTGGGCGTAAAGCTGAGCGAACTGTGCTCCGCCTCTTGCAAGAGTATCCATCCGGGGCGGTTTGATGTCCGATCCGTTGAAGCCGACATCCTTCCACCCCAGATCGTCCGCCAGGATGTAGATGATGTTCGGCCGCGTGTTCTCCGCAAACACGGCAGGAGATAGTGTAAAAAGAGCGAGCAGCGCCGGTCCCAAAATCCGGATTTTCAGCTTGGCCACGATAGTTCCCCCTTGCAGCTAAAGCAGGTAGACAAATTCAGCTTGAACGGGTGCACGAAGTTCGGGGCGTACTCGCCAGTTCCACTCGAAGCGCGCGACGGCCGGGCGCATTGGCCGGTTGGCTTGAGAATCGTCCTCGAACACCTCATAGGCGACGCGGCCCTCAGCCGGTCGGCCCGGCCGGACGTCTGATGCCGAGCTTTTTCATCTTCGACTGCAGAGTGGTGCGTTTCATACCGAGCATTCCGGCCGCCCCCCCCTCGCCGGTCAGGCGCCAGCCCGTGCGGGCGAGGACGCCGAGGATGTGCCGACGCTCGATCTCCTTTAAGCTTCCGTCAGCTGGGAGTTCGTCCGGCCGCGCCTCCGGGGAGCGCAGGCGCAGCGTCCCGCCATCGCTCGTGATCATGGCGTACTCGACGATGTTGCGCAGCTCGCGGGCGTTGCCGGGCCAGGCGTAGCGCTGCAGGTCTTCCATGCTCCGGCGCGGGATGTGCTCGATGCGGTTGCCCAGCTTCTTCTCGTACTGCTTGACGAAGGCCCAGACGAGCGGCGGAATGTCCTCGGGCCGCTCGCGGAGCGGGGGAACGGCAATGGGGAAGACGTTCAGGCGGTAGAAGAGATCCCGCCGGAACCGGCCGGCCGCGACCTCCCGAGCGAGGTCCCGATTGCTCGCGGCGATGACGCGCACGTCCACCTTCAACGAGCGGGACGAGCCCAGCCGCTCGAAGCGCCCCTCCTCGATCACGCGCAGCAGCTTGGCCTGCAATTCGAGCGGCAGCTCGCCGATCTCATCCAGAAAAAGCGTAGAGCGGTCCGCCAGCTCGAAGCGGCCGGCCATGCGCGTCATCGCACCGGTGTAGGCGCCCCGTTCGCGGCCGAAGAGCTCGCTCTCGATCAGGGTCGGCGGCAGCACGGCGCAGTTGATCGTCACGAGCGGCCGCTCGCGGCGCCCGCTCAGGCCGTGGATGGTGCGCGCCAGGAGCTCCTTGCCGGTCCCGGTCTCGCCCTGCAACAGCACGGTGGCATCCGTCTTGGCGACCTGCTCGACCCGCGCCAGCACCTTGCGCATGGCCTCGCTCCGGCCCACGATCTCCTCGTGCCCGTGCTGCAGCCGGATCTCCTCGCGCAGGTAGACGTTCTCGCGTTCGAGCTGAAGCTTGAGGGCGTCGATCTCCTCTATCTTCTGCCGAAGCGTCTCCTCCATAGTCCTGCGTTCGGTCACGTCGACCGTGACGCCCATGATGCGCCCGGCTGTTCCGTTGCTGTCGGTACAGGAGCGCCCGCGCGACACCAGCCAGCGGGTGTTCCCGCTCGGGAGCAGGACCCGGTATTCGACTTCCTCAAACCGATCCAGGTTGGCCAGACTCGACTCCACGGCGGCATTGACCCGCCCCCGGTCGTCCGGGTGGACACGCGTCATAAAGCGCTCAAGCGTCAGCTCCTCTTCGTCGGGGAACTCCAGCAGAGTGCGCACGTGGGACGTGATCCAGAAACGTCCGGTTGCGGCAGATAGAACCCACATGCCGGCGCCGGCCGCGGCCGCCGCCAGGTTCAGGCGCTCCTCGCTTTCGCGCAGCGCGAGATCCGCATTGCGTCGCTCCATTGCAGCGGCGAAGATTTCCCCGAGGAGCTTCAGCTGCTTCACGACCTCTTCCGTCCAGGCGCGCGTGCCGTGAACCTGATTGGCCACGAACACCCAGTCGGTGGAATCCCCGAGGATGATGGGGATGTTCAGGTTCGACCGGATGCCCCACCCGGACCAGGTCTCCCGGTCGACGGCCGCCTCCGGCGGCAGCTCGTCCGGGATCGTGAAGGACACCACCTCGCGCGCCTGCGTCAGGCGATCGTACGCCCAGGGGTTGGTCGACCGCGGGAGCTCGGCCCCCATCGGCACGGGGGGAACGCCCTCGACGTCGGCCACGCACACGATCTCCCAGGACGTCTTCCCCGGCAGGCTGCGGACCATGGCGCAGCGGTCGAGCCTGTAGAAGCTCAGGACCTCCCCGAGGAGGCGGTGGACTTCGGCATCCGCCCGATCGGGCGGCAGGTCGACCAAGCCGGCCGACACGCGCGACAGCAGGTCCTTGAAGGCGAGCTGTGCTTCGAGCTCGAGCCGTGTGCGCTTGCGCTCCAGTACGCCCACGAAGATTTCCCCGATGAGTCGCAGCCGAGGGTGCTGGTCCGCCGGCCAGGCACGCTCGCCACCGAGGGCATTCAGGACGATGACGTACGTGATGCCGCAGTCCACATAAATGGGGATGTCAAGGGACGATCGTATACCCCAGTCGAGCGCCGTCTGCCGGTCGACAGCCGCCTCGGCCGGCAGATCGTCCAGTCGCTCGAAGGCGAAGACCTCGCCCTGCACGAGCTTGCGGTAGGCGAACGGGAACAGTCCGGCCGGGAAATCGGTGTTCAGCGGGAGCTCGGGGATGCCCGGACCGAAAGCGGCGTGGCTGATGCTCCAGGTCTCGCCGGCCGGCGCGGCCCGCAGCAGGCCGCACCGGTCCACGCGGTAGAAAACGCGGATGCGCTCCAGCGCGGCGGTGATGGCGGCGTCGACTTCGCCGGCGGGCAAGTTCACCAGCGCGGCCGAGAGGTCCAGCAGCAGCCGCTCGAACTCGAGGCGCTCCTGCAGGAGGCGCTCGGCTTCTTCGCGCTGGCGCAGCTCGGCGCGCAGGCTCTCGAGCAGGTTGGACTTGAACACCGGGTTGACCAGAGGACCTCCTTGTCGATCGTCTCGGAGCTTATACCAGAGGGATACTTCGCCCGGCAACCGGTCCGTGATCCGTCCACTCCCGGTGTGGACAAAGCCGGCCGGATAGGTCTAGAATACGTGCGGTTTTGCGCTGGGAAAATACAGAAGAATGCCGCAGAAAATCCTCTGGAAGAACATCTTCGCCTTCCAGGCGAACTAACCGGCTCTCGTTTCGAAAGGGAATATGCGATCCAAATCCCTCAGACTCGTCTTCGGGCTATTGCTTTCGCTTGCTTGGACCTCCTGGGCAGGCGCCGCCGACGCATCACCTTCCGGCGGCTACGCCGGTTCGCAAAGCTGCAAGGAGTGCCACGAGCGGTTCTACCAGCTCTGGTCGACTTCCTTTCACGGGCTGGCCATGCAGCCCTATAGCCGCGATTTTGCGAAGGCGAAGCTAAGCGCCGCCAAGGGGGAGACCGCCGTCGGCAAGTACCGTTACATGGCCGACATCTCCGGCAAGGACGGGTGGATCAACGAGGCCGGGCCGAACGGCCGCAAGCGCTACCGGATCGAGCACGTCCTCGGAGGGAAGAACGTCTACTACTTCCTGACGGCAATGGAAAAAGGCCGGTTGCAGACCCTGCCGCTGGCCTATGACGTTCAGAAAAAACAGTGGTTCGACATGGCCGGGAGCGGCATGCGGCACTTCCCTGGTCGGCACGCGGACGCTCCAGTGAATTGGAAGGACTGGCCGTACACGTTCAACACCGCCTGCTACTCCTGTCACGTCAGCCAGCTCTCGACCAACTATGACCCCGCAAGCGACACCTACGACACTCGCTGGCGGGAACCGGGCATCAATTGCGAGACCTGCCACGGCCCCTCCGAGGCGCACAACCGCCTGTTTCGCGACTTGCCCAAAGGGGCTCCGGCTCCTGCCGACCCCAAAATCATCAGCGTCAAGACGTTCACCCCGGCACAGCACAACGACTCCTGCTCAACGTGTCACGCCAAGTCGTCTCCACTGACGTCAAGCTACCCGCCGGGCGAGCGGTTCTTCGACCACTTCGACCTTATGACGCTCGAAAGCCCGGACTACTATCCGGATGGGCGCGACCTCGGTGAAAACTATACGTTTACTTCTTGGCGGCTGAGCCCCTGCGCGCAGAAGAGCGTTCTCAACTGCGTGAGTTGCCACACATCGAGCGGTCGTTACCGCTTCCGAGCTCCAGAGAAGGCAAACGAGGCCTGCCTGCCCTGTCACCGCGACCATGTGGCCGATCCGACAGCTCACACCCACCACAAGGCCGATACCCTCGGCAACCGGTGCGTGTCCTGCCATATGCCGGTCACCGAATTTGCCCGCATGAAGCGCAGCGACCATTCCATGCGTCCACCCGCCCCGGCCGCGACAATCGCGTTCAAATCCCCAAACGCCTGCAACGGGTGCCACAAGGACAAGAGCCCGGAGTGGGCGGATGGTTGGGTCCGCAAGTGGAGGGCCCGTGACTATCAGGCGGTCATCCTTGAACGGGGCAATCTGATCAAGAGCGCTCGTGAGCGGGACTGGAAGCAGCTTCCCCAAATGCTTGAAGCCATTGCGGCGAAGGACAGGGACGAGGTCCTCGCCGCATCCCTGATCCGGTTGCTGCGCGCATCCCAGGATACGCGCATCCCAAAAACCCTGGAGGCTGCTCTCAAGGACCCATCCCCGCTGGTGCGCTCCTCGGCTGCCGAATCCTTGGGCTTGATCCGAACACCGGATGCAGTTGCAGCTCTTGCGACCGCAACCGCCGACGACACCCGGGTTGTTCGCGTTCGAGCCGCCCAGGCGCTCTCCGGGTTTCAAAGCTTCCAGCTTGCAGAAAGCGCAGCGGCCGATCTGAAGAAAGCCACGGGGGAGTATCTTACGGCAATCACCGCACGACCGGACCAGTGGACGTCGCACTACAACCTGGCGAACTATTACCTCAGCCGTCAGGAGTACGCCCTTGCCGTTGCGTCCTACCAAACAGCCATCGGGTTCGACCGGACCGAAATCGCTCCCTGGGTGAACCTGTCGATGGCGTATGCTCGCCAGGGCGAGTTGGGCAACGCCGAAGCGGCGCTCGCCCAGGCGCTTTTGCTCGAACCGGCCAATGCTGAGGCGAACTTCAACATGGCGCTTCTGAAAGGCGAGCGAAACGACTTGAGGGAGGCCGAACGTCACCTGCGTCGAGCCCTTAAGACGGACCCGCAGATGTCCCAGGCCGCTTTCAACCTTTGCGTCATCATGGGGGAGAAACGGTTGGCTGAAGCGGTCGGCTACTGCCGACAGGCTGCTGAGCAGCAGCCCCAGAATGGCCGCTATGCGTGGACGCTGGCATACTTTCTGGACAAGAACGGCGAGACCCAGTCCGCGGCGGAAACGCTTGAGAGGGTGTTGTCCCGCGAGCCGCTGCTGGACGGTTACCTGCTGCTGTCCGACATCTACCGCCGAACCGGCGATCGGCAACGAGCCATCTCCGTCCTTGACCGCGGAATGGCTGATCCGTCGCTCAGCCAGAGGGATCGGGCGCTAATGGAGTCAGCCCGTAAGCGTCAGGTCGGCAACTGAGGGAGTGGCACGGGATAGCAGAGACCGCTCCACCCGGTATTCACGCGCCTACTCCCACTGGGCGAGACCGCCAGGGCCGACGGCGAAGCAGCGGAGGTCCGGTTCGGGGCAGATGATGTAGTAGGCGTTCTGCTTGCCGCAGCCGTCCACGCGAATCCAGAATTCCGCGCGGTACTGGCCTTCCACCCAGGCCCCGCTGATCGAGGGCTGGCCCACCTCGCGCGAGGTGATCTCCGGCACCACCTCTTGGCACGCCAAATCCTTCTGCCCGCGGGTGACCGCCACCTTCAGCGCCGGGGCCTGTTTTTCCTCGATCAGCCGCGCAGCACACCCGCTGAATGCGGGCACCAACGCCACCAGCAACGCGGCGGCCTGCAGCCGGAACGCAATTCGTCCAGACAGGATGCGGGTCCTCATGTGATCACCTTCCGCCGGCCGATACTCAGGGCCGGATCACCCGAAGTACCGGTTCAGCAGCCCGGACCACTGGTCCGTTTTCATGAACTGCAGGAGCGCCTTGTTGATCGGCTTGCGCAGCGGGCTCCGCTCCTGCATCGCGATGCTGACGAAGTATTCGTCGTAGGTCCCCGGCAGGACCTGCACGCGGCCGGCGAAGTCCTGCTTGGCCAGGAATCTCAGGACGTGTTCGTCCTGCACGAAGGCGTCGATCTGCCGCGCGGCGACTTGGTTGAGACCGTCCTGGAAGTTGCCGAGCGGGATCACCGCGATGCCCTGCCGCGCCAGCCGAGGCGAAACCGGTTGCGAGCAACGCCGGCGCCAGCCAGAACCACATCCGTAACCTCAGAAAATGGCGCAAGCCTCCCGGCCCCATCGCCCCTCCGTTAGCCCGACATTTCACGAGTCGAGCCCGCCGCAGCCGCAAAGCGCCGGGCCATGACACCGCACTGCCGGTACTGCGAATGGCCCGCAACGCAGCGGGTACGGCCGACGCGGCTCGCCCGAAGGGTGGGATTTTTTCGGCATCATCGGCCCCAAAAAGCCCTTCGCTCACGGGGACAAACCGGACCCAGCGCAGGCAGCCGCCTGCCGAATCACAGTGTTTGATACCGTTGCCCATCTCGTCGATGCTGAAAAAATTCCATGAAATGTCTGGGCCAGAGCGCAACGCATCGTGTGCTCCGGAGGTATATCAAACGCCGTTGCCGGCAGGCAAGCGTAGCCGCGGCGTAGAACCGGTGTCGACTCCCGGTCCACGATGGGAGTCCAGCGCACCCCTACAGGAGATAGGTGGCCAGACCGAAGTAGAAGAGCAGCGTAAAGATGTCGGAGAGCGCGAGCGTCATCGGACCGGCCGCGATCTTGGGATCGAGCCTGAGCGCGTGCAGGAGCGTCGGGATGCTCAACCCGAAGACGCACGAGGCCATGAGCGTCAGCAGGACGCTCGCCCCGATCGAAACGGCCGCCATCCCCGCCCCGCGCCACAGCCAGACGATCAGGCCCACGATCGTGCCGCACCCCGCCCCGAGCAGCAGCGCCGTGAGGGCCTCGCGCCGGAGCGTTCGCAGGTACCAGCGCGCGGTCGGCCGCATCGCGCGCAGCGCCTGGATGGTGATGGTCATGGCCTGGATGCTGACGCTCTCACCCAGCCCCAGCACCAGCGTCAGGAAAAAGGCGAGAACGAGGCTCCGGGCGAGCGTCATCTCGTAGGCGCTGGCCAGCAGCGCGCAGACCGTGCCGCTTGCGATCGTGGCCATCAGCCAAGGGAACCGGAAGCGGAAGGCCCGCAGCGGCGAGGCGTCCCGCACCTGGGCCAGACGGAAGCCGATGGACTCGAAGACCTCGTCCCAGCGCTCCCGCTGGGCGTAGTCGAAGACCTCGTCGGTGAAGACCCCCACGTCGACGACCCCCACGATGCGCCCCTCCCCGTCCACCACCGGGAAGGCCAAAAACTTGTGCAGCACGAAGAAATCGCAGGCGTCCATCACCGTGGCCGTTTGCGGGATGGCGATCACCTTGGGGATCATGAGCTCCGAAATGCGCTGGCTGAGCGGCGCGGCCAGCAGACGGCGGGTCGGCAGAACGCCTTTCAGCCGGCCCTTCTCGTCCACCACGTAAAAGTAAACGATCTTCTCCCCGACCCCTTCGCGCCGGATGTGATCGAGGGCCTCCTGCGCCGTGAACCCCGGCGAAAGCTTCGTGAAGTCCCGCCGTGCGACGTCCATGACGGGCAGGTTCAGGTGGTCGCTGCGGTGGTGCATCGAAGCTCCTTTCACCAATTCGCTGCGGCAGCGCCGGCGACGGAAGCTACGGCCTGACTGCCACACCGACATTGTTGAACACGGAAATCGAATCCGCAAGGCAGTGAGCTACTGATCACCAGGAAACATCGGAGTCATCGCCCATGCACTCCACCTTTAGGGCACGGTTTTCTCCAGCTTCTTTCGAATCTCCTCCTCGTGAATCCGCACGTGCTCGTAGGCCCAGCGGATGAAGCGCTCGAGCTTGCCTTTGCCGTGGAAGGCGTGCAGGCCCTCGCGGTCGAGGTCTTCCTCCCGCATCTCCCGGGCGATGCGGATGGTCTCCCGGCGCACGGCGGTGAATCGTTCGATCAGCTCGTCCAGCGAAAGGCCGTCGAGCTTGCGGGTCTGAGTGAGATTGTAGCGGTCGACGTCGAAGCCCGGCGGTGCGCCCGGGCCGCCGGCCAGGATGTTCGTAAACAGCCGGTGCATGGAACGCTCGATAACGGCAAAGTGCGCCAGCACCTGCTGCACCGTCCACTGGGCGCCGTCCTGATATAGTTGAGTCCGGAGCTGTCCGGGGCTGAGCGACCTGAAAAACGACACGGTCTCGGAAAGCCCGCGCTCAAGCTCGGCCGATAGGTCATCGCGACGATCGGTCATGGAGCATACCCTTCCGCCTGTGTCGGCCTTTCCTGCCGGCCCGAGGCTCTCAACCTGCCATCACCGCCGTTGCAGCCGGCCACCTTTGCATAGAGGCTTCTCGTTTGCTCTGTCGCAAGAAGGCCGAGCTGCTTATAAGCTCGGCCGCCTGCCGGCGACACGCTGGATTAAGAGGAGTTCTTGCTTCTGTCCTCGGTAACCATTATGCCAAGCCAAACCGATAACGCCAGCCCTACTGCAGCCCCGGGATTGCATAAAGAAAAGTCAGCATTGACTATCCCCCTTCCATTTTATGACCCAGTTTTCAGATCCCGGCATTCCTGACACGTGTTTTGTTCTATATAAGCTGAAAAAGTCAATGTATTTTTTTCTTTGCGACGCATTGTTTTTAAGTGTTAACAATCAGTTATCATGGCAGCGGCAACGCAATCAGTTGCAGTCGCTAACAACAGGTAAAATGTCCCCTGGAAGCGTTTTCGAGGCTTCGACTTCCCGTTGCTCAAGCAGAGGATTCGCTGGAAAGGGGGAAATAGAACGCCGAACTGGAGGTTGGGTGATGCCCGTCAGGTTGGGTGTCCTTCCCACAATGGGCCGACGGGGGCCCCGTCAGGAACTTCAGAGGCCGTTGGCGGAGGTCCGCAAAAAAGGCGGCCCCAACATGGGGCCGCCTCGGTGTTGCAAGTTTAGGAAGGGGAGTGAGTTTTTTCAACTGGAACCTGAACCGGATGATTTTTCTTCCACCCGGCCCCGCTTCGGTGAAGCGGCTATCCAGCTCGGCTCATCCTCTTCCTCGGACCGATGCTTTCAGCCTTTCGGCTTTGGCATCTTTCCTTGGGACAAAAGTAAGCCCCCACCGGGCAGGTGTCAAGAAAGGGCATCGAAAAAGAATGCGGCACGCTGGGGAGGCACACCACCCCGTCGATACCCGAGGGCTGGCCGTGCCTCGCATGCAGCGAATGCCAAACGAATGCAACCACCAGCATGCTGGCGGGAAAGACCATCTCCACCCAGCCGCTCAACCATATGAAAGAATCCATGAAGGTCATGGACCGACGTTAACCAGCCGCGTCAAACACGTCAACAAGATGTTGAACAACTCCTGATGGAAAGCTGTGTATGCCGCGCGGACTCGGCGACGGGCGCCCTGCCTGCGGCCGTGGTCTGCAAGTGGGAGACGGGTTACAGAATATCTGTCAGGAATCTGTTCCGTTTGGACGGAGCTGCATGAATCCGTGGGGGAGGCGTCCCGCCTCGATCGGGATCGCGGCAAGATGCCGCTCCCACACCCGAATCACGATCGCATCCGGTACGCTATTCTGCCAATTGCTCTAACCCCTCGGGCCCGGTTTTGAAGCTGGAGGGTGGAAGCTGGGTTGGAAACGGTTTCTTCAGAAATGAATCAGGGCCCGGGATTTCTCCCAAGCCCCTGATTTTTTGGTGGCGTCCCCAAGGGGATTCGAACCCCTGTTGCCGACGTGAAAGGCCGGTGTCCT
>JADHED010002476.1_pt1 | contig 12825 bp, 7 predicted proteins | sample 8952041 | NCBI WGS metagenome assembly JADHED01 (sample SAMN16124423, study PRJNA663239) | bioreactor sludge metagenome | isolation source: sludge (control) | place: India:Bengaluru | collected 2018-09-08
ATTTCCTTTTAATTCATTAAATTACCTTGTTTTGTAACTTTTTCTAAATAATCTATAAAATCTGCTTGTTTTATTTTTTCGGCTCTCAGAAGTCTTTTTCTCATTCTTTCGAAACTTTTTAGTTGCCTCTTTTCTTCGGCTTCTACTAAATTTCTAAAAGTTTTATCTGTAAGAGAAGATTTTTCTTTCAATTCTAGAAACTGAGATTTTAACAGCGTTTCTTTCTCTTCAATTATTGCTTTCAAAGAAGATTCTTGAACCAATTTTTCATTCAGTTTAGCTTGAAAATTTCCAAAGAAACATTCTAAATTCATTCCAGATTTATCTATTCTTTTCAACGTTTTTTCTTTAAGAAACAACATAGAATTTCGAGGAATAAGAATAGGGAAAGGAATTTTAAAACGTTCAAAAACATGAGGAAGTTCTAGCCAATACATTATTTCGGCATTGCCACCAATGTACGCAATATTGGGCAAAACTTTTTCTTGAAAAACAGGTCTTAACAATGCATTTGGCGAAATTTTAGACCAATCTTTTGCTAATTCTTCAAAAGAAATATTTATATCTTTATCAACAATCTCGTAAGAATTGTCTGTTTTAGAAATTCTATCTCTGGTTTCGCTTAGATAAAAAAGATTAATTTCTCTGGGATTTACCTGAACTTTACCATATTTCTGCGTCAAAAAATCTACATTTTCTTTAGAAAAATGATGTGTAACTTCGTTTTGCAATTCGTCTGAAAAGATTTCTGCCATTTGGTTTTTAAGCAAAATATCATCACCATCAATCATTAATAAACCAAATTCTGAAAACAGTTCGTGCACCAAATTTCTGGTAGCTTCGGTAAGTGTTTTTCCTTTTTGGTAAGATTTTTTCATCAAAAGAATAAGCCGAGTGCCAAAAACATCGTCTTTAAATTCTTTCTCGAATTCATCAATAAAAGAAACATCTTCAATCACAATTCTGCCAACAGCTCCGCCAGATTTACCTTTAATTTGATAAAAATTCTGTTCGGTTCTGAAATGATTTATTTCTTCAAAATCGTGGTCTTCTGTTGCCATCCAAAATACGGGAACGAAGTTTTTCTCTGAATTTTGAGATAAATATTCTGCCGTTTTGATGGTTTGAAGAATTTTATAAATAAAGAAAACCGGACCAGAAAAAAGATTTAACTGATGCCCAGTAGTTATGGTAAAAGTACTTTCCTGAGAAAGTAAATTGATGTTTTGAGATTGTTTATCTGTAAGCTGTAATGTTTTTAATTGCTCGTTAAAAACATTTACCAAAATATTCCTTTGTTCTTTAGAGAACGATTTTGATTTTTCTTCTGCTTTAGAAATAGCGTTTTTTAAGGAAAACTTATATGATGAAAATTGAGGAATTTCTTCATTTAGAAAATCCTTTATCAATTGCGGAATGCTTTCTATATTTTGAAACGGAATTTTAGATTTCAACATTTGGCAAAATTAGTGAAATATATACCAAACAATTCCCAAATTCAATCGAAAATCATAAATAGGATAATTAGGTGCTGTAAATGATTTATTTTTCATGAAAGTGGTATTGAAATGTTGCGCTTCTACAAAAAACATCATTCTTTTCACTTTCATATTAAAATAAGCATCAGCAATAGGTTGTCCGCCAATTGAAGTTCCGCTATTTGAAAGTACAAACTCGTTCAATACAGGAAAATAATCTCTAGAATTGAACTTACTGAAATAATAAACTTTAATTCCACTTTGAATTTCCGCAGCATTTTTAAAAGCTTTTGTTTGATAGAAAAGATTCACTCTTCCTACAAAACTCGGCATTGGAAACAACTCTTTTTGAGAAAGTGCACTTTGGAAAAGCAATTTTGTATTGAGATTAAATTTTCTGTATTTAACAGTAGCTTCACCACCAATTTGAGAAATATTCATGGTTTCTGCGCTTTGTTTTGGCATAAAATCGATATCAAAATACGCTAAGTTATCAATTCTGAAATAATTAGCAAATACAGAACTATCAAACCATTTTAAATTAATTTTACCACCAATTTCTGTAATACTTTGGTTTTGAGCATTGGAAAAATTATAATTAAAATCTTGATAAAAAGAAGGATTTATCAAATAATTAAAACTTGGAATTGCAGATTGAAAATTAACATGCGCATTTAAAATATATCCTTTTATAGGTTCTAATTTCAATAAATTCTCAGACCTAATGTAATTACCAAAAGACTTACCGTTAGAATATTCTAGGAAAGATTTCAAATCTACTTTATCCCAAAGTCTTATTTCTAAATTCCCAACCGCTCCTAATCTGTTTTCTTTATTTTCTGTAGGAATTACTACGCCTACAGCAGCAGGAAGCTCTCTATCTGTTCCCAAATTAATCAATTGATGTCTAAAACCTGCATCTAATTTGAACGTTTTTTTATCAAAAACCAAACTGATGGTATTGCTTAGATTTTTAGAAAATTTAAAAGCGTAAGTATCAAAATCGTCAACGTAGGAAGAAGTGTAATAACTTTCTGTAGAAGACTCTATAAACCTGTATTTATTGGCTTGATGATATAAAGTGTGTCTTAATTTAAAAGGATACTTCTCTGAATTTACAAATTGAAATTCTTGAGAAAAGTAATACCTTCTTAGAGAAAATCTAGAATCTGAAGCAGTAAGATTTACCGATAAATTTTGCCTATTGTTAAATCTGCTATCGTCTCCAAGAAAAAGACTAACATCCTCTAAACCTCCGTTTTCTTCGTTATTTACATTTTGATGAATGTAATGTGTAAAGAATTGATATCTGCCGTTTTTAGAAGAAAAATGCGAAGAAAGCACAAAATTATTAGAAGCCGCCAAACTTCTTCTGTAAATTCCCTGAGAACGAAGTCCCATATATTCTACCGCAAAATTGAAGTTTTTGCCAATATTTTGAGTGTAAGTAGAATTGAGCGCGGCGCCTTGTTTCATTGCATTATGATAGACAAAAGATGTAGTAGGCGTTTTTACATCATAATATTTTACGTCGTCTATACCTAATATAAAATGAGATTTGTTGGTAGGCAACAAAGATAAATTCTGTTCTTTATTTACAGAAAACACCAAATCTTGAAAACCGGAACCAATATTTGCAAACTGAATTTTGCCAAAATTATCTCTATTATTAAATTGAGAAAATTGATAAGATTTGTCTACTGTAAAAACAGTATCAAAAATCTTTTTGTCTGAAAATTGAGTTTGGATAAGATAATCGTTGATGGTAGGTTTAAAAATTTTAACCGAATCTTTACCACCTTTATCAATTACCAAAGTATCTCTTTCAGCATTTTTATTTTGAAGCTGAGGTCTCTTAATGACTTGTGCTTCTAAAACAGTTGCACAAAAAAATATGACTAGAAAAATATATTTCATTTTGAAATTTTGAAATACAAAAGTATAAAAGATAAGCAAATTAATACTAAATAAATATTCTAAATCGTTAGATTTTTATACATTTATCTAATTAAATTAAAAACAATGAAAAAAATCATTCTATTAGCACTTTTTGTGCCTTATTTTTATCACTCCCAAATCAAGACAGAATTAGAAGTCTTTGGTAATTCTAGAGGCAGTGTTTTTGATGTTACAAATCAAAATATTAAGTCATACTCAGGAATTGATGGCTCTCCATATTTAGATGAATTTTTCCATCCAATCTCTATTGACGGCTATAATAAAACCTTACCAGCTGTTAGATACAATGCTTATGAAGATGAAATGGAATTTAAAAATGGAAATAATTTAAATTATGTATCTAAACAAGATGACATGAAAATAAAACTTACAGATCTTGGCAAAACATATTTTTTAACTAATTACTTATATGATGGCAAAAACACTAAGGGATATCTTGTTGAAATAGTTGGAATTGGAAAATATAAACTATATAAAAAAGAAAAGATACAAATTGTTGAATATAATAACAACACTACAAATACATACTTAAAAGGTAAAAACCCATATTTCGAAAGAGAAAAAGATATTTATTTAATTAATGACAACGGAACATATAAAAAACTTCCCAAAAACTTAAAAGAAACAGCAACATTATTAAATATTTCTTATAATGAATCTGTTAAAAAATTTGCTAAATAGAATAAAATAAATTTTAAAATTGAAAATGATTTAATAAAATTTTTCAATTTTTTAAATAGTAAATAAAAAAACGCCTCTTCTGAGGCGTTTTTCTATTTATTGTTTGATATAAGATTAATTATCATAACCTGGATTTGACACTACTAGCGTACCTGCTAAATCAGTTTCAGCTCTAGGAATTGGGAAAGCAAGTTTATTGATATTAACACTTGCAGGTTTAAATGAAGTTACACCCCATCTTAATAAATCCCACTGTCTAAATCCTTCACCTACTAATTCTTTAACTCTCTCTTTCTTAAGCATATCTAAATCTACACTTGTTACAGCTGTTAGACCTCTGTTTGTAAGGATTTGATTATAGTATAATAATGCTTTTGCAGGATCACCTCCTGGCATTAATTCTGCTTCAATTGCATTTAATAATACCTCTTCGTATCTAATCATCTTAATATTATCAGCTCCCACTGTGTTAGTATACTTACCAAAAGTTACCCCTTGTCCGTTAGTATATGAAAGATAATGAGCAGTTGCAGAAGCTCTAGTAATTAAAGATCTTCTAATGTCCGCAGCATCATACATAGCATAAACGCTTGTAAAAGGAACCACGTTTGCATAACCGTTATAACTCATCACATAGGCATATGAAGATGTAGAAAGTGAAGAGTCTGTACCTACTTCTAGTTCAAAAATAGAGTTAGAAGCAGCACCTCTTAGAGTATATCTGAAAGATTCTTGGTATAAGTCTTTTGGAATTACAGAGTATTTGCCAATCACATCAGCAGTAAGCGATCTTACTTTAGCATAATCTCCTTTGTAAAGATAATATCTTGACATAAGAACTTTTAACGCACTAATAGATAACTCCGTTTTATTAGAAGGAGCATCAATAGCTGCATTTGCAGTCATCATAGTTAAAGCAGTATTAAAATCTGACTCAATTTGAGTTTCAGTTTGTGCAATAGTAGCTCTAGCTTGTTTTGCTTTTGGATCATATTTAAGTGGTAAAACTACACCAAGTGCAGTTGATGCTCCTGTGTATTTTTGACCATAAAGTCTCAACAAATCAAAAAATCCTTGAGCTCTTAACGCATAAGCTTGCCCTTGATAATATTTAGCAGCAGGTAAATCAGCAGCTAAGAAACCTGTTAAATCTGTATTGATTACAATATTCATTTTACCTACTAAGGTATAGATCTGATTGTATGTACCTGAAGCATAAGAATCACTTGATGTCATAGAATAATCTTGAACCGTTGTGTAATATCCTGATGCTTTATTACTATACATCTCATCTGATCTTACTTCTCCGAAAGCTAGAAAATCTCTTCCATAATAAGTAGATGATCTCATAGATGAATAACCACCTCTTACAAAAGATTTAATTTCTTGAAGAGTTTTTAAATCTGATTGAATAACATCTTGTCTGAACTCTCTATCCACAAAATCGTTACTACACGAATTACTAACCATAGTCAAACCAAATGCTAGTAATGCAATTTTATATAATCTATTTTTCTTATTCATTTTCTTATTTTTTTAGAAATTTAAGCTAAATCCGAACAAATATGACTTAAGTATTGGTAACCCAAGGTTAGATGCTCCCGCAATATTTACTTCAGGATCAAATTTAAGTTTTTTATCAAACATATATGTATAAGCATTATTAGCCATTACATAAATTTGAACACTATTTAAGCCGGTTCCTTTTAAGAACTCTCCATTAAACGTGTAAGAAGCTCTTGCATTACTTAATCTTATGTAATCACCATCATATAAGAATCTAGTAGATGCTCTGTTAGATAAAGTTGAGTTACCCCAGATTGGTTTTGGATTAGAAGCACCTGTATTTGTAGGAGTCCAATAATCACCAAATACATCACCATAACCAGGATAATTAGAAGTATACTGCCCGTCTGAATAAGTATAAACTGCCCAATCATCATAGATTTTAGATCCAAATCCATAAGCAAACTGTAGATCTAAAGCAAATCCTTTGTATGAAATTGCAGTGTTAGCACCTCCATAGATTTTATTAAGCATAGATCCTTGAACAGCTTGTTGAGCTGAGTTATAATTACTAGTAGTAGCACCTCTACTCCATTGATATACCATAGAGGAGCACCAGTAGCTGCGTCTACTCCAGCCCATTTACGTAGGTACCAAGTTCTTACACCTTCTCCAACTCTTAGAGTTGTAGTTCCTCCATTTACATTACCTCCATAAAGTTCGGTAATTTCATTATCTAATGTAGATAAGTTAAATCCTAAAGTCCAATTTACACTATCTCTATTTCCTTTAAGAATAGTTGAGTTAATTGCAAATTCAAATCCTTTGTTTACTAATGAACCAATGTTATCTGGATAAGATGTTAAACCTTGTGAAGTTTGCAATGGTAAATTATAGATCAAATCCTTAGTTTCTTTATTAAAGTATTCTGCACTGATGGTAATTCTATCTTTAAATAAGCCTATATCTACACCAGCATTAAAAGGATTTACAGTTTCCCATCTTAGATTAGGGTTATTTACCCCACCATAACTTGCAGCTGCATAATCATTATAATTAGTATTATAATTAAATAAAGCGTATGGGTTTGCACTAACTTGGTTACCTAATTTACCATAAGATGTTCTTAATTTGAACACTGAAATAGCATTGATGTTTTTCACAAAATCTAATCTAGCTAAGTCTACACCTAAACCTACTGACCAGAAATTACCTGCTTTATTTTCTGGCATAAACTGAGACAATACGTCTCTTCTATATGAAGCATCTAATAATAGTAATCTATTATAATCATAGTGCCCAGTTGCAGCATAACCATATCGAGAAGAAACACCAGAAGAACCAGCATAACCAAATGGCACTACGAAATTAGATAAAGTCTCTAATGTAGGTGTTCCTACAGTAATACCTGTAGCTGATAAGAATTTGTTATCTGTTTTATATGCTTCTTGGATTAATGAAGCTCCGAAGTTATGTGAACCTACTTTATAACTATAGTCTAAGATATTCTGAACGTTGAAGTTAAAATATCTGTTGTTTGAAGTTCTTTGGTAACCACCATAGTTTCTACCATCACCATGTAATGGATTCCAGTATCTATCTTCTTCAATTTGGATGTATTCAGGAGAGAAAACGAACTTGTAAGTTAAATTCTTAAGAATTTTATATTCTAAACCTAAATTAGCATAAGTTCTGAAAGTACCCGCTTTACTATAGTTCATATCTAATATAGCACCTGGGTTAAACATACCGTTTGAGAGTCTACCAGTTGAAGCATTCCAATACCAAGATCCATCAGCGTTTCTCAATGGGTCTGTAGGTCTATTGAAATATTGCGCTAAAATAGGGTTAGCAAAACCACCACCATCACTCAATGTACTTAATTTAGAGAATGAAAACTGAATATCAGTAGTCAATTTAAATTTATCAGTAGCTTGATAAGCAATTTTATTGGTGAAAGCTAATCTATTAAAATAAGAATTTCTTACAATACTCTCTTGATTAAAGTAGTTAGCAGAAGTATAATATGTCATTCTATCATTACCTCCAGACATACTGAAATCTGCATTTTGCTGATATCCTAATTTCTGGCTAGCATCTGACCAGTCGCTATCAATGTTTTTATCTACACCTAAAGCTGGCCCAAATGTATCTCCTGTATATGTAGTTCCATATCTGTTGTTATATGAATCTGCCATATATGTTAACCAGTCAGATGTTTTGAATCTTTCGTGTTGTTTTACAGCTTTATCATTAAAACCATAGTTAAATGATAGACTAAATTTAGGCTTACCCTTTTTACCAGATTTGGTATTAATAACTACTACCCCAGCTCCAGCATCAGCACCATATACTGCTGTAGAAACTGCATCTTTTAAAATAGTTACACTCTCAACATCATCAGGGTTTAAGTTCGCCAAAATGTTAGCAGTTGTGTTACCAGTAGTAAGGTCTCCATTAGCTACTCTCACCCCATCTAAAATATAGATAGGTGACACCACTCCATTGATTGAAGAAATACCTCTTACTCTAACACTAGCCATGCCTCCCGGCTGACCAGAAGCATTACCTGTCATTACACCAGTTACTCTTCCTTGCAACATCTTATCAATTGATGCAACAGGTAACTGTTGAATTGCTTCAGATTTAATACTTGAAACAGCTCCAGTAACCTCATTAATTGATTTCTTTTGTCCAAACCCAACAATTACAACTTCATCAATTGCTTTTTCACTTTTTAAAGTGTCATTTTTTTTCTGAGCCATTACAGCTTGTCCCCCAATAAAAAATAGGACACCCGCTGTAAGCGCTTTGATTTTTACATTCATATTAACAAAATTTAATACATTGAGGGGCAAAAGTGTTAATAAATTTTAACATATACAAATATTAAAGGATCAAATTCATTAAATCTCTTATCGACAAAAATCAAAAAAAATATTAAAAATTATTTTTTTTAAAAAAATAGGCTATTTTACAGATTATTCAATAAAAAATATACAATTACAAACACCAAAACAAATAATATAATAAACAATTATATCTTATTTAGACTAAATACAAATTGAAAACAAAAAAAAGAGTTACTCTTAATGAGTAACTCTTGTAAAATTTTAATATTCTTAAAATAAAATGAACTTATGAAAATTTTATTTTTTTTAAAAAAATTCTAACTTTATATTGGATTTTGAGTACAAAGAGAATTATTTTGTATCTCATTTATTGGTATTAATAACGTCCATCTGTTATCCGTTGCAGGTACAGTCCATACATTATTAATTACTGTAGAAACGTGATTTGAACCAGAATCATTTCTCACCAACGGTAAATTAAGTCTCTTTAAATCAAACCATCTAAAACCTTCTCCCCAAAGTTCAAGCCTTCTGCTATTAAGAATTTCTGAAATATATGCAGCACCTGTACTTGTACTTTGCACATAACTAGGATTTCTGTTTTGCATCAAAGTAGTAAACAATGTTTTAGAAGCTGCTTCTTGATTATTACGCGCCAATGCTTCAGCAGCTATTAAATACATTTCAGCAACCCTCATGTAAGGTACATCACTACGGCTATCTGTAGTACTTACTGCTAAAAACTTTTGAGATGTGTAAGGTTTCTTCACATAATTACTAGGTAAAGATAAAGATGTATGCAATCCTGTTACATCAAAATTTTGCAACCTTACATCTGTGGAAGGAAACATATTATACAATGGGACATAAATAGCTTTTGGTGCAGTACGAATTGTAGATGAATTAAAATTTCTTGACATATAAGCCCCAAAATTACCAAAACCATCTGTTTGATCTTCTTGAATATGAGTTCCCCACATCCATTCTGAGTTATTATAATCATTAAATCCAGCCTTATATTGTGTATTTGTCATTAATGAATAAGTACTACTACTATTACCTGCTGTATTTGCAATTACATCTTGAGCATACTGAGCCGCTAAAGCCCAATTTCCCTGAACCAAATAAGCTCTTGCCTGTAATCCTTTAGCAACACTTGCATCAAAATGAGACTTATTAGTTCTTGAATAACTAGACAATAAAGGAATAGCTGCAGTCAAATCATTATGAATCTGAGTATAAACCTCATCCACAGTACTTCTTGCCATATCTTCATTCCCAGAATGCAATCTTAAAATTACACCAGGCTGAGTATTACTTTGTCCCGCTACATATCTCTGTCCATATATTTGAACCAATAAAAAATATGCCCAAGCTCTATAGGTTAGAGCCTCTCCTACAGCCCGATTAATCACTGTAGCGTCCCCAGTAGCAGTACTCGCCGCATCAATTACTACATTAGCATTATTAATCATTTTGTAATAAAATCTCCATGGATATGCTACATCACCACTTGTATCTACCCCTTGAGTCTGCCATCTAACAACAGACATGTGCCAATTTAGCCCTACACCTGTATGAACTAAATCTTCACACATAGAGTCAAACAAAACGATCGCACCTGTTTGTCCGCTATACCCTTGCCCATAAGGGGTACGCGTATACATATCTCTATGCATCCCATTTACAATTGCTTTCAAACTCTCTGCTGTTCCGGTCGCTGTAACATTAGAAACACCAGAGGTAGAATTTGTTTCTAAATAATCACTTTCACAAGAAACCAAAGAAAAAAGTGAAAATGCTAACAAAAATATTATATATAAGTTAATTTTAATTTTCATAATGTAATTTTTTAAAATGATACGTTAAATCCTACACTTACTATTCTAGCTGGCGTTAAACGACTGTCTGTTGAGCCATTAAAATACTGTTGCACTTCCAAACCTTTTCTAGCTGTTTTAGAGAATATATTCTCACCTGTTATATAAATTGAAGAATTTGTTAAACCAATAATTTTATTAAACTCTTTATTAAATTTATACGTCAATGTAGCCGACCTTAACGAAATATAACTAGCATCTACTAACCATCTTGAAGACGCTGCACTACTCTGAGTATATCTCACACTATTCATCTGTGGCACATCTGTAATATCACCAACATTTTGCCATGCCTTTAACAAATCTGTAGAAGCTGCTACCCCCTGCAAATAACCATTCATTAATGATGCATAACCGCCATCATAAATTTTACCTCCTAGCTGCCAAGTAAACAAAGTTGTTAATTCTAAATTTTTATATCTAAATGTATTGGTAAAACTACCCATCACATCAGGAATAGAAGAGCTACTCCAATCATATTTAGCATTTGCAAATTGATTAGTAACCCAAACACCATTATATTGATAAGTATTTGCCGTCCCTGCCCCAGCCGCCGTTATGGCAGCATCAGATGCAAGAAATAAACCTGCCCCTGTATTTGCATCTACACCATACCACTGACGAAGCCACCAATCTTGAAAAGAATGTCCTATTGCTAATTTTTTATTACCACTTACAATTCCATCCGAACTAGCTCCATCATATAATGTAGTAATTCTATTTTTTACTGTACTTGCATTAATATTAAAATCCCAACCTATTTGTTCGTTTCTTATAATACCAAGATTCAACATTGCTTCCCAACCTTGATTATACATCCCAGCTGCATTCATAGTAATTGATGCTGAATCATAACCAGTACTGTATGGCTGAGGGACAGCAAATAATAATTTTTTAGATTCTCTTTTGTACCATTCAACAGAACCAGAAACCCTATTATTTAAAAAGCTAAACTCTAAACCTAAATCATATTGTATGTTAGTCTCCCAAGTAAGTGTTTTATCTGCGGCTTGCCCCATAACAACTCCAGGTTCCGCTTGATTGTTATAACCCAAATTAAACAAATCTTGATATGCATAATAACTAATACCTTGATCATTTCCTACTTCTCCATAAGAGCCTCTCAATTTTAAGAAATTAATCCAACTTTGAGATTTTATAAAATCTTCTCCACTAATTAACCACGCGCCACCTAAAGACCAAAAACCTCCCCATCTATAATCTTTCTCAAATCTGGAAGAAGCATCTCTTCTATAAGAACCCGATAATGAATACTTCCCTTGAAAATCATAATTTACTCTTGTAAAATACGCTTCTTTATTATAATTATCTTGATAAGAATCTGTTCCTACATTAGTTGTAAAGTTTGAAAACTCTGTATTCCCTTGAAAAATCTGCCCACTTTTCTCAGCATATAAATAATCATACTTATATGAATTATTTTCATGCCCCAGCAAAACCTCAAAATTATGACTTGATCCTAATTTTTTATTATATCTCAATAATTGATTAAAAGTAACACTTTCAGACAAAGAAGAAGATCTTTCAGAATATCCTATACCCTGACCATCACCTACAATATTATTGGTATAAGAATTATTTTTGCTATTTCTGGTATCATACCCTGCATTCAAGGTAAAAGTAAGACCTTTCAACAAGCCAAATTCCGCATAAACTCTAGATACAATATTTGACGCTCTAGTATAATCTGAATTCAACAAATTCTCGATAATTGCATTTCTACCAGTATATGCACTCCCTCCTCTTGTTGTAGTATAATCATATACCGGATTTCCATCGGCATCCCTCATAATGCTTCCATCGGCATTGTGTAAATATGGACTATATATTGGCCCCATTCTCCTTGAGAAACCATACGGATTAACAATTGACGAAGCACTACTAGATCCATCCAATGCACTATTTTGATAAGTATTAGCAACATTCATACTAATCCCTGCTTTAAACCATTTTGTCAACTGAGAATCAGCAGATAACTTACCCGAAAATCTACTGTAATCAGAATTAATCATATATCCCTCTTCATTCAAGTAACCTAAAGAAGCATAATATTTTGTTCTCTCTGTTCCTCCCGCATAATTTAAATCATAATTTTGTCTAACACCAACCCCAAACAAATCTTTTTGCCAATCAAAATCATTATACTTTTTAGCTGCATCAGTTATTACCCCGTCCACAACCACCTGATTATCTGGAGTATTTTTGTAAATATTAGTTTTCAAATCTCCGCTTATTAAATTTGTAGAAGCATAAGCATTTGCAGTAGCTAAAGACGCTGTTGGATTAGATGTTAAATATCCATTTCTTAGAGCCTGCCATTCTAAAACATAATATTGGTCTGCTCCAACTCTGTTATATTCTGGTATTTGACGAGATGAAAACCCCGTACTTGTAGAAAAATTTACAACATCTCTTCCTTTAGCTCCTTTTTTTGTAGTAATCATAACG
>JADHED010002477.1_pt1 | contig 12817 bp, 15 predicted proteins | sample 8952041 | NCBI WGS metagenome assembly JADHED01 (sample SAMN16124423, study PRJNA663239) | bioreactor sludge metagenome | isolation source: sludge (control) | place: India:Bengaluru | collected 2018-09-08
CTCTTCCGATCTCTGAATGCGACCGCCGCGATGGCGGGTGGCAAGACTGCGCCGGCACCGGAAGCAGGCGCGGCAAATTTTGCCGACATGCTCAAAGGGGCGGTCAACAGCGTGAACAACGCCCAGCAGAGCGCGGACCAACTGGCGCAGGCGTTTCAGTTGGGCGACAAGGATGCCAATATTCAGGACGTGATGATTTCCCTGCAAAAGGCCAACCTGTCCTTCCAGACCATGGTGCAGGTGCGCAACAAGCTGGTATCCGCCTATCAGGACGTGATGAACATGCAGGTCTGATCGCTACCGGCATCAACCAGCAAGGGCGCTTCGGCGCCCTTTTGTTTTGCAGTCAATTAGTGGCTATGCTCAGGCCCTGAGATGCGGGTGCATCATCACTGGAATCCGTCGTGGGCCGAACGGTTTCTGGAACGTGCCGAATCGCCCTGCAATGGGGTGACCACACTGTGGGCATTTTCCGGTGGGCGTGACGTCGTAGTGGCGGATGTCGTACCAGTCGCGCACGATCGTCGCGTGATGGCATTGCGGGCAATAAGTGGTGCCGCCCTCGCTGTCGTGAACGTTGCCGGTATAGACATAATGCAGGCCGGCATCGAGTGCGATTCTCCGGGCGCGCGCCAGCGTGGCCGGCGGTGTGGGGGGCACGTCCGGCATCTTCCAGTCGGGATGGAATGCCGTGAAATGCAGCGGCACATCCGGCCCGAGTTCGGTCGCCACCCAAACGCTGAGGGCGCGGATTTCGTCATCCGAGTCGTTGTGGCCGGGAATCAGCAGGGTGGTGATTTCCAGCCAGCAGTCGGTGTCGTGATGCACATAAGTCAGCGTGTCCAGCACCGGCTTGAGGTGGGCCCCGGTGAGTTTGAAATAGAACGCTTCGGTAAAGCCCTTGAGATCGATGTTGGCGGCATCCATGGCGGCGAAGAAGGATCTTGCGGGTGCCGGGTGGATGTAGCCTGCCGTCACCGCGACAGTCTGGAGCCCGAGCGCATGGCAGGCTTCGGCCGTGTCCAGTGCGTATTCATAGAAGATCACCGGATCGTTGTAGGTGAAGGCCACGCTCTTGCTACCGTGGGCCAGAGCGGACCGTGCGATGGCCTCCGGGGTGGCCTGATCCATCAGGCGGTCCATGTCGCGCGATTTGGAAATATCCCAGTTCTGGCAGAACTTGCAGGCGAGGTTGCATCCCGCCGTGCCAAATGAAAACACGCTGGAGCCGGGATAAAAATGGTTGAGCGGTTTTTTCTCGATGGGGTCGATACAGAAGCCGGAACTGCGGCCGTAGGTGGTCAGCACCATCTGGCCGTCAGCCATGCCGCGCACGAAGCAGGCCCCACGCTGGCCTTCGTGCAGTCGGCAGTCGCGCGGGCATAGGTCGCACTGGAGGCGGCCGTCGTCGAGGCGATGCCAGAATTCTGCCGGGTGGCGTTCGTCGGGATGGATGATTTCGTCCATGGCGTGGCTCCTTATTCCTTCCATTTCTCCACGTGGTAGCGGGAGAGTTTGACCTCCGGTGACCAGAAGTCGCCGGGCAACCCGGCCTTGCGTTTCAGTTGTGCCATGAACGCCTCGGGGGTGGGAAGTTGTTCCCAGACTTGCGGCAGGAACGTGCTGCGGTGATGCGTGAACTCAAAAATCACGCCGTCCGTGCCAGCGTGCAATTGGGCCAATGCATCTGCCTCGTCGACAAAAGCGAGTGGTTGTGGGGCTGACAACAAGGAGACTTCGATGTGTATATGGGGGAGTTCGATTTCGTGCAGCGGCGCGAAACGCGGGTCGCGAAAGGCCGCGGCGACGGCGTTGGCGCGCACGTCGTCCATCAGGGGACGGTAGGCCTGCAGACTGCCGATACAGCCGCGCAGTTGGCCCTTTTCTGTCAGCGTGACGAAGGTGGCACCGGGTTGCTGCAGCCAGGCGTCGTGCGGGGCGGTCGTCCGTGGTGCGCCGAACTGTGCGCTGATGGCCTCTCGCGCCAGTCTCAGCAGGGTTTGACCTTGTCCGGCGTCAAGCATGGCGGCTGTCCTCGGGAAAGGCAAATGCACCGTAGCCAACGACGCGGTCGGGGCTTCCTGCGGTGTCTCCCGAGTTGCGCAGATCCAGCAGGTGCGGTGTCAGGTGGTGGTGGCGCGCGGCGATCAGCAGGCCGTTGACCGGGGTGCCACCGCAAGCCTGTTCGTGGGTCACGGGCTGGCGCAGGTCAAGAATCGCCTGCGCCGTGGCGTGGTCGATCTGGCGCGCGGTTTCGTAAGGGTGAAAATGCGAGAGGTCTGAGCTGATCACGATAAGGGTTTCCTCGCCGCCCCACAGCGTTTCCAGTACCTCGGCGACCTCTTCGGGGCTGGCCATGCCGACCGCCAGCGGCAGCAATTTGAAATTGGGCAACAGGGTTTGCAGAAACGGCAGGTGTACTTCCAGTGAATGCTCCAGCGCGTGCGCCTGCGGACTCACGCAGACTTGCGGTAACGTGGCGATTTTCCCAACGGCATCAGCGTCGATTTCGACGGGGCCGAGCGGGGTGCTGAACATGTCGGCCCCGGGCAAGGCCAGCCCCCGCACGGCGATACGGTGGGTTGGACCCAACAGCACGACGCGATGGAGACGGTCGGCGATGGGGCGGAGCAGGGAATAGGCGCTGGCGGCGACCGGCCCGGAGTAGAGGTAGCCGGCATGCGGGGCGATCAGGGCCTTGGGCGCGAGTTGTGGTGCGTGACGACTGGCCAGCGCCAGCATGGCGCCGACATCCTGAGAGAGGTCGGCGCGGTTGCCGGGGTAGAACATGCCGGCGACGGCGGCAGGGCGTACAGACGACATCGGCAACTCCTTCATGCGGCGATAGCCATGAGATGTGGCCTGCGCGGGAGGAGTCAAGCGGCATGCTATGATTTCGGCATGTCGAATGTCGTCCTGATTCCTGCTGCCGGGAGCGGTAGCCGCATGGGCTCGGAAATGCCCAAACAGTACTTGCCGCTGCTCGGCAAGCCACTGATTCATCATACGCTTTCCGTATTTACATCGCATCCCCGTATCGACCGGATTTTTGTCGTACTCAGTCCAGGAGACACCGACTGGATGCCGCCCGTAGGCACTGACAAACTCACCGTGCTGCGCTGCGGCGGAGCCACGCGCGCCGAGACTGTGCTCAACGGCCTGGAGGCCATGGCGGACGTGGTCGATGCGCAGGATTGGGTGCTGGTGCACGATGCGGCGCGCCCCTGCCTGTCACAGGTGCTGTTGGACAGGCTGCTCGATCAGCTGGCCCAGGACCTGGTGGGCGGACTGCTGGCCGTGCCTGTGGCCGACACGCTCAAGCGGGCAGATGCAGCGGGCCGCGTTGCCTGCACCGAGTCGCGCGAAGGCTTGTGGCGCGCGCAGACCCCGCAGATGTTCCGTCACGGCATGTTGCGTGCCGCCTTGCAGGCGATGGGAACCGACATTCCAACCGACGAAGCGCAGGCGATCGAACACCTTGGCCATGCCCCTCGTCTGGTACTCGGCGACGGCCAGAACCTGAAGGTGACCTACCCTGAGGATTTGCTGATCGCAGCGCGTATTCTAAGACCGGGCAGTCCTGATTAACCTTATGATCCGTATGGGATATTCTTGATTTTTCCTGGCTGAAATGCGAGAATCCGCGCCTTTTTTGATTTGGCAGGCGGGATGAAAAACAAGCAGATTTCGCATCTCATGACGCGGGACATCATCACGGTGGACCGCCAGACGACCATCGTGGATGCGGCAGCCACGTTGGAGCGTGCGCACATCGGATCGGTGATCGTGCTGGACGCTGGCCAGCCTGCCGGCATCCTGACCGAGCGGGATATCCTGCGTGCCCTGAGTCGCGGCGTGACAGCTGATGCGTGCGTCGAGCAACTGATGAGCGCACCGCTGGTCAGCGTAAGCGAGACCACCCAGGCCCACGCGGCCTATCACACCATGATCAGCCGGGGCATTCGCCATCTGCTCATCACTGGCCAGGACGGCCAGCCCGTCGGCGTCGTCAGCGAAAGCGATTTCCGTAACCAGCGCAATCTGGACCAGTATCTGGGCTTGCGCATGGTGGCATCGGTCATGAACCAGCAATTCCTGCTGCTGGACGCACAGGTCAGTGTGCGTGAAGCCGCCGCCGAGATGGAAAAGCGGGCCTTGAGTTGCGTCCTGGTCGAGGCAGACCATCTGCCTGTGGGTATCGTCACGGAACGCGACATGGTGACATTGTTCCGCCGCGGTGCCGCGGATGCCGTGCTGTCCTCGGTCATGTCAGCGCCGTTGCGCACCATCAGCCCGCATACCCAGCTCATGGATGCTGTGCAGATGATGCGCAGCCAGCGCCTGCGTCATCTGGTGGTGCTGGCGGATGATGGCACGCTGGCGGGCATGTTGAACGAACACGATGTCGTCAAGGAGCTGGAAGGCGAATACATCGGCATGTTGCAGGACATGGTGCTGGAGCAGGCCGGCCAGGCGAGCGAGGACAAGTTCCGGGCACTGGTCGAACACTTGCCGTACCAGATTTTCGTCAAGGACCGCGCCTCGGTGTATCTGACCTGCAACCGCAGCTACGCCCACGACCTCGGCATTCCAGTCGAGGCGGTCATCGGCAAGAACGACTTCGACTTCTTCCCCCGCGAGCTGGCCGAGCGGTATCGTGCCGATGACCAGCGTGTCATGGACCAGGCCACCACCATCAGCGTTGAGGAACCCTACCAACTGCGCGACGGTATTGAGCGCTGGCTGCACACCACCAAGGCGCCGGTCCGGAATGCAGAGGGCGAGATCACCGGTGTGGTCGGCATTTTCGAAGACATTACCAGTCGCAAGCAGTCGGAGGCACACGAGTTGCACCACCGGCAGGTGCTGGAAATGATGGCCAAGGGTGCCCCGTTGAAGCTGGTGCTGGAGAAGCTGGTCCTGCTGATGCAAAGCGAGTGTCCGGGTACGGTCTGTTCCGTAACCCAGCTCGATGACAAGAACCGTCTGCGCATGGGTGCGGCCCCCGATCTGCCCGACTTTTACAACCAGGCAGTGGATGGACTGGAGATCGGGCCCAATGTCGGCTCCTGCGGCACCGCGGCGTATACCCGTGCCCGGGTGATCGTCGAGGATATCCAGCAGCATCCCTACTGGGTGTCTTTCCGCGAACTGGCGCAGCAGGCGGGCGTGCAGTCGTGCTGGTCGCAGCCGATTCTGGCCGCGGACGGCAAGGTGCTGGGGACGTTTGCGATCTACCATCCCGTTCCTGCCTTGCCGACGCAGCAGGAACTGCAACTGGTCGAGGCCTACGCCGACCTCGCCGCGCTGGCGATCGAGCATGCGCGCGCGCAGCAAAGCCTGCACAAGCTATCCCAGGTCGTGAAACACAGCCCGGTGATGATCATGATCACCGACCGCGACAGCAACCTCGAGTACGTGAACCCGCGTTTCTGCCAGCTGACCGGCTATGCCTACGACGAGGTGATCGGGCGTAACCCGCGTTTCCTCAAGTCCGGCATGATGCGCCCCGAGGTCTATCAGGAGATGTATCAGACCTTGCTGTCTGGCGAGGAGTGGCGCGGCGAGTTGTGCAACCGCAACAAGAACCATGAACTGATGTGGCTGGATACCCATATCATGCCCGTGCGCAGCGAAGGGGGAGACATCACTCACATGATCGCGGTGCAGGAGGACATCACCGAGCGCAAGCGCAACGAGCAGGCCATTCACGACATGAATCTGCAACTGGGGCAGATGGTGACCGAACTGCAGCGCCGCGAGCGCGACATGACGCTGATCAACCGCATGAACGAGATGCTGCAGACCTGCCACACGCTGGAAGAAGCCTATGAACTGATCGCGTTGTCGGCAGGCGAACTGTTCGAGGGCTATAACGGCGGCCTCGCCATATACGACAAACAAAGCCGCATGCTGGAAACCGTGGCCCAGTGGGGCGAGCATCCCGTGCTGCTGCCGGTGTTCTCGGCAGATGACTGCTGGGCCTTGCGCGCGGGGCAAGCCTACGAACTGGCTGATCCGCACAAGGCCATGACCTGCAATCATTTCCTGAGCGAGGTGGAGGGCGGCTACCTCAGCGTGCCGCTGGTGGTGCAGGGCAACATCCTGGGGCTGCTGCACATCAATAGCCACAAGGTCGGACTGATTCCTCCCGATCGCAAGCAAGTGGCGACCACCTTTGGCGAGGTGGTCAAACTGGCTCTGGCGAACATCGAATTGCGTGAGCAACTGCGCGAACAGGCCACGCGGGATCCGCTGACCGGGCTGTTCAACCGCCGCTATCTGGACGAAACCTTGCCGCGCGAACTGCACCGCAGTCGTCGCGCCAACCTGCCGTTCTGTGTCGCGATGCTGGACATCGACCACTTCAAGCGCTTCAATGACGAGCATGGGCACGAAGCCGGAGATGAGGTGCTGCGCACTGTCGGCCAGTTGTTGAACAGCGGCCTGCGCCGCAGCGATATTGCCTGCCGTTTCGGCGGGGAGGAATTCGTCGTGATCATGCCCGGTTCGACCCCGGAAGCCGCACAGCAGCGTCTGGAAGAGTTGCGCAGCCATGTCGGGCAAGCCAGAATCGTCCGCGAGGGCGTGGTGCTGCCCAGAATCACGGTCTCGGTCGGCCTGGTATCGCAGGACTGGAACATGGCGATGGAACCTGCGATGCTGGTGCGTTGCGCCGATGAAGCCCTGTACACTGCCAAGGAAGCAGGACGCGACTGCATCCGGGTTTACCATCATTCGTCATAGATCTCGCAAATAAGGCAACGCCATGCAAATGATCAGAATTGGTCACGGTTTCGATGTCCACCGTCTGGTGGAAGGGCGCAAGTGCATCATCGGCGGCGTCGATATTCCTTTCGAAAAAGGTCTGTATGGCCATTCCGACGCGGATGTGCTGCTGCATGCGATTTGCGATGCGCTGCTCGGTGCAGCCGCGCTGGGTGATATTGGCAAGCACTTTCCCGATACGGACCCGCGCTTCAAGGGCATCGACAGTCGCGAACTGCTGCGCCATGTCGCAGCACTGCTGAAGGAAAAAGGCTATGGCGTGGCCAACCTCGATGCCACCATCATCGCCGAAGCGCCCAAGATGGCACCGCATATTCTTTCCATGCGTACGCACATTGCGGATGACGTGGGCGTTCCGATCGATTGCGTGAACGTCAAGGCCACCACGACCGAGCGGCTGGGCTTCACCGGGCGCGGCGAAGGCATCGCAGCCGAGGCGGTGTGCCTGATCCTGCGGAAATGATCAGGCAGAGGGTGTCGGATACCCAAGGAAGCCCTGAACAAGTCCAAAATGTGGTTCGATACATTTTCCGTTCGTCCTGAGTGCCGCGCGCAGCGCGGCGTATCGAAGGAATGAACGGAAAAAACTCACCACGAACGGAGTTGTTCAGGGATTTACTAGACAGTGACCTTGCGCCACTGTCCCAGCAGCATCATGCCCAGCAGCAGACATCCCTGCAGCATGGGCGCCATCAGTACGGCGATGGCGCCTTGCGGGTCCGGGTGCCAGTAGATGATGTCCGCCAGAAATAACGGCCCGGCCATGGCCACCAGAATAAACGTGATGTGCCAGTAACGTCTGATCGGGCGGTGGGTGGCCATGTACACCATGATCGCACCCAGCAGGAAATACGGCACCGCCAGCCAGAGCGACAAAATCGCGTGCGTCAGAAAATCGGTTGGTTTCAGTGCATAGACCAGTAACACGCTTGCAAGCGTCGCAAGAACCAGCGTGCCGAGTGTGACGTGACGTAGTGTGATCATGATTGTCCGGGGCTTGGGTGGGCGGTTCCTCATGAACCTGCCGGTTGCTTTTTATGCCAAATAAAAACCATTAGGTAATTTAATTCTCGCAAGGGGTTTTGGCAAGGTGTTGCCGCAGACTTTTTGTGCGTTTGGTGTCGCCGAATGCGGCTATTGGCGCCGCCGGCAGGCCCTTAGATAGTGCCTGATGGCCGTCAGCGATAGTGCGAGCAGGATGGGGTAAATCAGCAGCAAGTCGACCCGGATATTGCATTCCCCCGAGCACAGGATGCGCGCATGCATCGCCCATTCGTAAGGCAGATAAACGGCCCAGGCAATGGCAGCCCATAACGCTGCCTGTTGCCTGTGATGACGATACATCAGCATGCAGAGAATGCAGGGTATCAGCGCCAGCCATGGGGATGAAATCATGAAGTCCTCGCCTAAGGTATCTTGCTTCTGGCCACGATATCGGTCGGAAACCCGTCGATGCTGAACTGGTTTTTTTCTTCCCAGTAGCGATGCAGCCCCGCGTCGCCCTTCTGTTGTGCCCAGTTGGAAAGCTGGTCGCGCTCGCCGACGTGCGAAAAGTAGGGCACCGCCATGCCGCACGAGGTTTGCACGAGTTCGATCGCCACATCGAAAATCTGTCTTGCTCCCGGCAACGGGTCAAACAATGCCGACAGGGTAGCCCACTCAGGGTCACCCCGGTGAATCACCCCGGCCGTGCCATACAGCCTGAGGATCATCGGCTTGCCTTCAAACGCACAGAACATCAGCGTCATGCGCGGGTTCAACTGTACGTGGGCAGAAGTTTCGTTGCCGCTGCCGGTAACGTTGAGCCAGACCACGCGCTTGCCGTCGAGCACTCGCAACGAATCCATGCCCTTGGGTGAGACATTCACGTGGCCATCCGCCGCGGCTGTCCCGACGAAAAAGATATTCTGCTCGGCAATAAACCGGGTGTGATGTTCAGACAAGGCGTCGAATTGTTGTCCCATGCGGTGGGTGCTCTCGTGTGGTGTGCCGGGGGTTAAGAAAGCAGCCAGTCATGCAGCAGGCGCCCCGGCATCAGGGCCAAACTGCCTGCGACCAGCAGCCCGAATACATACAGGCCAATCATGTTCAGTTGGTGTCTCCGGATGTTCCCCCTGCGTGCGGCAAGATAGGCAACCGGCACGCTGATCATCACGTTCAGGCTCAACAGATGGATCAACCCGAAATGCCCGAGCAAGGTCGGTCCCACCTGAGCCGGCATGAAAAGCGTCACCATGGCTGTCAACAGCATCAGGCTCAAGTAGGCCTTGCCCAACTGCTTATGCAATGGAGTGCCCTTGCGGCGCAGCATCAGCCATGTCCCAAGCACGAACGCCGGCAGGACCGTTGCCAGATGCAAATAGGCGAGTTGCAGGTAGCTCACGTCCGGGCGCTGCCTGACGTTCCGGCGAACAGCCATAGCCCGAGCAGCAGCGCACCGAGTATGCCGATCAGCACAACCGCTCCCATCTTGTGCTGCAGGTGGTCTATCGTCTCGAACGCCTGCCAGTCGCCTGCACGTGCCATGCGATCACGTTTCAAAACGAGGTACACGCAGTAAAGATTGGTGAGGATGGCCAGCGCAGCGAACCCCAGTTTGGCGTGCAGCATACTGCTTGGCGGTGCCGATGCCAGCATCAGTCCACCCGTCAGCATCACCAGCAAGAATGCTGGAATCTCCACCAGAAGATCGACCCGCTCATGCAGTGCCGAAAGCAGCAATTCCTTGTCACGGCCCTGGCCGAGTAGCGCACGCTCGAACAGCGCCTCGGTGAGGACGCAACCGAGCCATATCCCCGCGAAAATCAGGTGCAGCGGCAACAGTAGTGTTTTCATGGTGTGGGCTCCCATTGAGGCACAGGGCAGTGCTCAGTGTTGTCGGTGAATGCGAAAAATGCAGAGAAACAGAAACAAATAAATGACCAAATAACCAGCCGCCACACGCACCAGCCCGGAGTGGATTTCCTCGACCTTCACCCCGGATTCCGATGCTGTGACACGAAATGTGCTGAACGTCGAAAACGAAACGGAAGGCAGAATGTATTCAATGCTCTTTTCCTCGAACACCGGGCCACCATTCGCCGCATGTGATCGATCGCTATACCAGACCGGAATATACGGCCCGGGACCATAAGCCGTCAGGGCCTGTGAGGCAACCGGCCACGTCGCAATCGATCCCCACGAGATCAAGGCCATGATGCCAACCGCAAGCAACATACAGAGGTGGCGGCCCGGGTTGTCTTTGCGAAACGAGATCATGGCATTTCAGCGAGGGCTGGTGTTTGAGATGCAGCGGTGCACTTGGGGGTGTCGCTAACGTTTGACATAAGGGGCGGTGCGCGTCAGCGCAGCGTCCCGCTTGATGGATGGGTTAGCCCGCATGCTTAAGAACGGAGAGCAAATGTGTGGCTCTCTCGGCTGAAAGTGAATGGGTTAATACTGGGTTGGCAAGCTCATAAAGGACCTTGCTAACCGCAGGCTCGGATAATGCCAAATCATCTCTGCACTCTATGGCGTTGGCCCATGCCTCAACATCCGAAGCCGTGAGAGAGCCTTCAGCGAATAAATTTAAGGCCCGCTCTAGGTTTTCCGAAGTTAAGACGGCCAAATATTCTTCACTGTCCCATGCAAATTGGGACATGCGCTCAATTGCCTCTGAGATTGGCAATTGAACTTCGACAAGAGCTTTGAGAGCGTCTGAACGGTTCATATGGCTAACCGTGCTAGATAACCGGCTGCCGGAGCGCGCAGCGCGGAGGGAACCAACAAGCGCAGCTTGTTGGCAGTCCGGTTGATCGGAGGGTTGGGCGTCATAGGCGCGTTAGAACCGGTTCTTGGCCAACCACGCGGAAAACGAGGTGGCGGCAGGGGAATACTCCCCTGTCTCGTGATCAGCGAAGACAACCATTGGTTCTTCTTCGCCTGAGCGAGGCCAGCAATAGAGATCACCACACCCATTGTCGGCGAACGGAACATACTGATTGCCATCGATGTAGCGAAGGCTCTCGACAAGTTCTTTGGGGCTTAGCACGCGATGGTTAATTCGTAGTTCGCCCAAACCACCTAGTGCCACAAACTCACAGTAGCTGGGCGGAAAAGTGAAGCGCAGCGACTCTTCAACTGTGCGCAATTCATTCAGGGGTACGGGCTCAACTTCATCGTCTCGCGCCGACTCGCCGTTTAGGAGGATGCGTTCGATCTCGCTCATCTCTATGACGCCCAACGTTTGACATAAGGGGCGCGTTTTAGCGCGTCCCGCTTGATGGATTGGTTAGGCGATGCTGATGGCATGGTTAGGATAGAGCCTCTATGTCAGACTCAAGAACGTAGAGACTATTTGGAATTTCATTGTGACAGTGAAGCCCATAGTGATTAACTGAAGTGTCAAATTTCACGAGAACACGGCCTCTGGCGTTTATCGGTTCGACAATGGTTCCAGTTTCACCAATAAGAACCCAATAGTTTTCATCCGGACGACACCCCAAAGGTGGGACGGAAATCCCATTGAACAACCGAAGAATAACTTTAGAGTTTATTGCGTGCACGGTGGACAAGCCTAACGTAAAAGTGAGGGGCGCGAGCGGCTTCGCCGCGAAGCGTCCCTCTCGACTGATGGGTTAGCTGTGTTTTTCATGGCCCCCAGTAATCAAACTTAAATATCACCCCAGGCGGAACCTCAAACGAGATCGGGGCACCACACTCCAATGTGTGCCTCCCGGGGGTAATCTCGGCAACTTCATCAATTGCATGGGGCCACACCGCGCCATCAAATTTCATTGGGCCGCACTGGCCACCATTGTCGTCAATGACAGCGAAATAGGTTTTTCCATCTGGAGATTTGGAAACATCACCTCTCAGGTGGCCGTCATCACAACCAGCGACAGTGGCGGCGATAGCAAAAAGGAAAATGGCTACAATCGGTTTCATACAGCTAACGTCTGAATTCACCGGCCTGCGCGGCTTTTCGCGCAGGTCCGGTGGAATGAAAAGTTAGAACTCATTTGCGGAAGAGCCGAGCAAAGAAACCCTTCTTCTTTTCTGGCGCCTTTGCTTCGTTCTCTTTCATTGCCACAGTTAGTTGCTCCGCTGCAGCCTCGGCATAGAGAAGGGCTCCGTCGGGATGGCAGTTAAAGAGGTTTGAAAGGCTGCGACTTGAATTCAGATTGAACGGACTTGGTTCAACGACCTCCGACGCTTCTACGAGACCAAGATCGTCCTCGATTGCAATGTCCGCCGCTTTCCAAAAAATATCCAATCGCCCATGCGAGAACGTTTCATCCATTTTCGAGCGGACATAAGAATCCGACCGGTAGTCTTCGCGCAACTTCTTAAGCCCTTCATTTGGCAGATATACGCCGCCGCAATAGTTCTCGGTGAGGCAGTTGTCAAAATGTCTATCGCGGTATGCCTCCGGTACCAGAGCTTTCCAATCCCCGACATATCTCGCCATTACGTCATCGTCTGCGAGAAATGAGAATGCACCACCTCTTATGTAGTGATACTTTCTCAAGAACCCGGAGATGATCGCTACATAGAAGGCGTGTCCTTTTTGGAAGGAAACATCGCCCTCAATATTTCGGGCTTCCTCGAACCTACTGCGCAGTTGCTCAGCATAGAAGTCGTCCACTCCAAACCGTGTGACAAGCGATTTGTAGTGGTCATGGTCAGTGAGCCCTTTGAAGTAGATCGACTGGATTTCGTCGGCGCCAACCGGGTGATAAGTAATGTCCCATCCCATTGCGTGCTCCCTTGAGTTCTAACGTTTAAATTAACTGGCTTGCGCGGTTTTATCGCGCCAGTCCGGGTTGAATGATGGGTTGGGCATTGCTAGCAAATTGAGCTAGCAATTGAGGAAGCTGCAACATATTGTCAAATGGCACTTCATCCCCGATCCGACTTGACGTTGTTTCATCATTTCGCACATACCGGAATGCTTTCATTCCTGCTGCTGCGGCTGCCTCAATCCCAACTTCACTATCTTCTACGACCACGCATTGACCGGGCATAAAGCCCATTGCATTTGCTGCAT
>JADHED010002479.1_pt1 | contig 12811 bp, 9 predicted proteins | sample 8952041 | NCBI WGS metagenome assembly JADHED01 (sample SAMN16124423, study PRJNA663239) | bioreactor sludge metagenome | isolation source: sludge (control) | place: India:Bengaluru | collected 2018-09-08
ACCATGAAAAGCAGGATGAACGGCAGGATACGAAAGATGGATGATTTCACGTTACTCACTCGCTGTTTTCCGTCCAGTAGTTACATCGGCTAAGCAAGTCAAAGGGTCAGAGGCAACCCCATAGTGCGCTTGGGCCAGTTCCCAATGCAGGATTTGCCCTGCCCAGTCGGCTTGGACGGTCGTGACGATGGGCGCATGCAGGGCATGGTGTTTGGGCTGCAAGGCCATCAGGAACACCACGAACTTGGTCGAAAATGCCTCAACAAAGGAACCGGGCGTTGCCTGGTTCAACGCGGTCAGCATCCGCTGAATGAACGGGGCACGTTTTTCACGGTTGAAGTGCTGATAGATCAGCAGTGACTTCCCCGCCTCCCAAAGGGCCTGCACTTCATGCCAGTACAGATACTTCGAGGAGTTCCTGACCCCGTAGGGCTTGGATTTCACTTCCAGGCCATTGTCGGGATCAAGGAACACCAGATCACAGCCTTCCGCCTGTTGGCACAGGGATGTGAACCACGATCTGCGTGCAGCCGGGTTGTCGGGGACGAGCGTTGAAAAATAGGCGGTACTGGGAAAGAGGTCAGTACGCTCGATTGAGCTGACTTGCCGCTGGGGCTGGGAGTCCAGTAAGTCTTTGAGGGTTTTAAACAACTCGGGATCATGGTGGGACCATTGCTCTGGCTTGTTCAGATAGCTGATGTGCTTGCCATCGGTACTGCCATCATTCGGCGTCAGCATCCAGGCGATCAACAGCCGGAGCTGGCTGGCCCGCAGAATGGCACGCAACAAGCCGAAGTTCCGGTAGTCGTTGATGTCGCCGAAATACTGGTCCTTCATGGGGAATTTATCTGATGCGCCATAAGTTCGTTGTCAGAAGGTTGTAGCTTCCTCTCTCACCCCGGATGGCTACAATGTTCGCATTCGAGCGGGCATCGAGGACAGCGTTGTAGCTTCCTCTCTCACCCCGGATGGCTACAATATCACCTGCTTGTCGTCCACATAGGCCACGGTTGTAGCTTCCTCTCTCACCCCGGATGGCTACAATCGGCTGATGTGCGACAACATTAAGTGGGCCGTTGTAGCTTCCTCTCTCACCCCGGATGGCTACAATAAATGAGTTGGCTCACCACTGCGACGACTTGTTGTAGCTTCCTCTCTCACCCCGGATGGCTACAATCCCGTCCCACTTTGTCCCCGTCGGGTCGCGGTTGTAGCTTCCTCTCTCACCCCGGATGGCTACAATAGTGGTCTTAACATGCTCTGCGTGATTTCGGTTGTAGCTTCCTCTCTCACCCCGGATGGCTACAATACTCACTTGCGCTTCTCCTGTTGGTTGAGGGTTGTAGCTTCCTCTCTCACCCCGGATGGCTACAATAAGTACATCTGGGGCACGCTGACCAGCCGCGTTGTAGCTTCCTCTCTCACCCCGGATGGCTACAATCCCATGGCATCGGCGGCGGCCTTGAAGGCTGTTGTAGCTTCCTCTCTCACCCCGGATGGCTACAATAGGGACGTGGCGCATCAAGGAGAAAGCAAGGTTGTAGCTTCCTCTCTCACCCCGGATGGCTACAATGCGCGGAGATTGGCCTGCCGCCCCTTCAGGGTTGTAGCTTCCTCTCTCACCCCGGATGGCTACAATACAGCTTCGGGGCGCGCGGCGTCGGTGACCGTTGTAGCTTCCTCTCTCACCCCGGATGGCTACAATCCTGCCTTTTTGGTGATGCCTTTGGCGATCGTTGTAGCTTCCTCTCTCACCCCGGATGGCTACAATCGGCATGAGCGACGGTGAATTGTTACAACTGTTGTAGCTTCCTCTCTCACCCCGGATGGCTACAATATCAGGCCGCCGGTTTCGACACTCCTGACAGTTGTAGCTTCCTCTCTCACCCCGGATGGCTACAATACTGACGCCAACCAGGCGCGCGGCTTCCTTGTTGTAGCTTCCTCTCTCACCCCGGATGGCTACAATTTTGCGGAAAAAGGCTACCGTGTCGGAGTAGTTGTAGCTTCCTCTCTCACCCCGGATGGCTACAATAGACCCCTCCTAACCCCCCATACTGCTTAGCAAAGATGGGGGTTTTTTTTGCAATTAACTTTCAAAAAAGCATTAACTGAGCAGGTGTGACCTTTTTCTCCTGATAAATTGGCGTGCCAACCAGCAGGTTGATGCCTGCATATTGCTTCTCAGTAACGGTCATGCAGCGCACAGAGCCTGCGGGAGGAAGGTTGTTGTTAAGTCTTGCCAAATGCTTCTTCTCGGCATCAATGCCATTGAGAATCCGTCCGTAGACTGACCACTGGATCATGTCATAACCATCATTGAGCAGGAACTTACGAAATTGCACATAGGCGCGTTTTTCGGCAGAGGTGACCATTGGCAGGTCAAAAAAAAGGTGTAGTTCCGGCAAGCGTGCGTGACCGGTTGACAACGGGATGAATAGGATGTCGCTGGTGCAAAGCAATCACCGGAGACACCATGACGATAGACACCGCCACGCTACCGACCCCGACGTTCACGTTGGAGGAGGTTGTCATGCATTTCGAAGACTGGCGCCGGCAGAAACAACGCGGGGAGCGGATTCCCGAGCCGCTTTGGTTGGAGGCCCTCGCGCTGGTCGAGGACTACGGCCTTTCACTGATCACGCGCCGGCTGCGTCTCAGCGGGCGGGATCTCAACCGGCGTCGCGGGATTGTCAGTAGCGGCGGACGCCGGCGGCGTGCCCGTGCCGGGCAGCCCGCGACGTTCGTCGAGCTCACGCCTGAGGGGGTTGTGGCCGCGCCGCGCCGGCCATCCGTCCCGGGTTGCCTGGAGTTGATCCGTCCCGACGGGCTGCGCTTGCGGATTGAGCCCGGGGAGGGGCTCGACCCGCGTGCCGTACTCGAGCGCTTCATGGAGAGGGGCTGATGTTGCAGCTGACGCCGCAAAGTCGGGTGTTTGTCGCCCTCGAACCGGCGGACTTCCGCTGCGGCATCGATGGGCTGGCGGCGCTGTGCCGGCAACGGTTGCGGGAAGACCCCTTCGCCGGGACGATCTTCGTCTTCCGCAACCGCCGGGGTACGGCCCTGAAGCTGCTGTGCTATGACGGCCAAGGGTTCTGGTTATGCCAGAAACGGTTCTCCCAGGGCCGCCTGACCTGGTGGCCGCGTGTGGCACAGGTGAGCCAGCGACTCTCGGCGCGCGAGTTGCAAATCCTACTGTGGAACGGCAACCCCGAGGACGCCGGCATGGCCGCTGATTGGCGGCAAGTGGCTTAGCGTGAGGGGTGGCGCTGGCGCACGGGCGCGGGGTGCGGCGGGGAAATGCCACGGCAACCAGTCGGCGGGGTTGGCAAAGACGGCGGAGCGGTTATGCACTAAGGCGCTCAAGTAGTCGATGGGATTGACGGCGTTTAGCCGGCAGGTCTCGATCAGGCTGCTCAGCACATCGCCGACGTAGGCGCCGTGTAGGTTTTTGTAAAACAGGCTGTTGTTACGGTAGCGTACACTCAGCTTCAGCGCTTGCTCCGCATCATTGTTGTCCAGCGGCGCGCCGGGAAGGCGCAGAAACCCGGTCAGCGCCGCCCAGCGCTTGAGCATGTAGTTGAAGGCCTGGCCCAGGCGGCTGTTGGGCTCGACCTGGTGGTCAGCCACTTGCTGCTCCATCCAGGCCTTGAGCCCCGCCATCACCGGCGCGCTATGGGCCTGATGATGGGCCAGGCGTTGTGCCGGGGTGAGCTGGGCCGCCGTGCACTGGGCCTCATGGCGATACACCGTGGCAATGGCCGTGATCACCTGCTCGCAGGCGTCGGGGAAGAACAGTGTAGTTCCGGCAAGCGTGCGTGACCGGTTGACAACGGGATGAATAGGATGTCGCTGGTGCAAAGCAATCACCGGAGACACCATGACGATAGACACCGCCACGCTACCGACCCCGACGTTCACGTTGGAGGAGGTTGTCATGCATTTCGAAGACTGGCGCCGGCAGAAACAACGCGGGGAGCGGATTCCCGAGCCGCTTTGGTTGGAGGCCCTCGCGCTGGTCGAGGACTACGGCCTTTCACTGATCACGCGCCGGCTGCGTCTCAGCGGGCGGGATCTCAACCGGCGTCGCGGGATTGTCAGTAGCGGCGGACGCCGGCGGCGTGCCCGTGCCGGGCAGCCCGCGACGTTCGTCGAGCTCACGCCTGAGGGGGTTGTGGCCGCGCCGCGCCGGCCATCCGTCCCGGGTTGCCTGGAGTTGATCCGTCCCGACGGGCTGCGCTTGCGGATTGAGCCCGGGGAGGGGCTCGACCCGCGTGCCGTACTCGAGCGCTTCATGGAGAGGGGCTGATGTTGCAGCTGACGCCGCAAAGTCGGGTGTTTGTCGCCCTCGAACCGGCGGACTTCCGCTGCGGCATCGATGGGCTGGCGGCGCTGTGCCGGCAACGGTTGCGGGAAGACCCCTTCGCCGGGACGATCTTCGTCTTCCGCAACCGCCGGGGTACGGCCCTGAAGCTGCTGTGCTATGACGGCCAAGGGTTCTGGTTATGCCAGAAACGGTTCTCCCAGGGCCGCCTGACCTGGTGGCCGCGTGTGGCACAGGTGAGCCAGCGACTCTCGGCGCGCGAGTTGCAAATCCTACTGTGGAACGGCAACCCCGAGGACGCCGGCATGGCCGCTGATTGGCGGCAAGTGGCTTAGCGTGAGGGGTGGCGCTGGCGCACGGGCGCGGGGTGCGGCGGGGAAATGCCACGGCAACCAGTCGGCGGGGTTGGCAAAGACGGCGGAGCGGTTATGCACTAAGGCGCTCAAGTAGTCGATGGGATTGACGGCGTTTAGCCGGCAGGTCTCGATCAGGCTGCTCAGCACATCGCCGACGTAGGCGCCGTGTAGGTTTTTGTAAAACAGGCTGTTGTTACGGTAGCGTACACTCAGCTTCAGCGCTTGCTCCGCATCATTGTTGTCCAGCGGCGCGCCGGGAAGGCGCAGAAACCCGGTCAGCGCCGCCCAGCGCTTGAGCATGTAGTTGAAGGCCTGGCCCAGGCGGCTGTTGGGCTCGACCTGGTGGTCAGCCACTTGCTGCTCCATCCAGGCCTTGAGCCCCGCCATCACCGGCGCGCTATGGGCCTGATGATGGGCCAGGCGTTGTGCCGGGGTGAGCTGGGCCGCCGTGCACTGGGCCTCATGGCGATACACCGTGGCAATGGCCGTGATCACCTGCTCGCAGGCGTCGGGGAAGAACACCTGGATGTCGACGAACTGGCGTCGGGCATGCACCAGGCAGTTCAGATCCACCACCCCGGCGCCATGGCGCTTAGGCGTATTGGCCGCCAGCGCATCGGACATCCACAGCATCGGGGGCAGCGCGGGATCGCGCAACGCCAGCAGATCATCGAGGTTCTCGCCGGCATGCTGGCGACCGGTGAAGAAGAGGCAGATCGTGTGTGCGCCGACACAGCGCAGCACCGTGGTATAGATCGCCTGGCGGGCGGGCGGCGGCACGGCCTGGTTGTCCTTGAGCAACGACAGCACGCGGGCGCCGGTGTCGTCCTGAAACACCAACGGCTGCTGGGCGGCGCAGACCTTCGCCGCCTCGAACACCCGATAGCCGACATCGGCGACCTGTTCGACCAAGTCCCATTGCGTGGCGTCGGGCAACGGCAGACCGAGCAGGTGCTGCAACGCTGCGAGGCGGTTGAAGGGCAGACCCAAATGGTAATGCGCCACCGCCAGGATGACCTTCAGCCGGGTGTCATAGCGCTCGGCATTGACCCCGGACGGCAGATGCGCGACAAACAAGGCCCCGCAGGCGCTGCAACGCAAGCGCTCGAGGTCGTAGCGCGTCACCGTCACCAACGGTTGGCCGCTGAAGCGCAGGCGCACCAACGGCGCCATGGCGTACAACCGGCCGCGGTCGCAGGCCGGACAGCGCGCGCCGGGGGTGAGGTGATCGTGGGCACAGACCTGCACCTCGGCCCCGGGGTAGTCCGCCACCCCCAGGCGACCATGACCCGGTGGCGGCGGTTTGTCCGACGGGGAGTCGGCGCCGGTACCGGCGACGCTCGATGCCGCGGCGGGCGCATCCGCCGCGGCGGCGGTGGTGTTGGTCGCGCGCGGGACGTCGCGGCCGCTGGGCGGGGGGCGGGGCGCGGCGGCGTCGCCACCAGCGGGTGCCGCGCCGTGCCCCTCGTCGGGGGGGGTGGCCGGGTCCGCTGGCGGCGTACGCCGCGCCTTCTCGGTGGGCTTACCGAACAGCAGGCGTTTGAGTTTCGCCAGGCTGATGCGGGTCTCCAGCAGGGTGTGCTGCAGCCACACCAGGGTGCGCAGCAGCGGGGCGATGCGCCGCTGATCGGCGGCGTCGAGTTGGCCTTGCTCGGCCCGCGCGATCAGGCGCTCGACCTCGCTCGCCTCGATTGGCTCGGGCGTGGGGGACGACATGGCGGACGGCGTGGCTAACGACAGAGCCGGGCGCGACAGTCCGCCGCCAGCGGGTAGAGCCACACCGTCTTCACCGGCACCTGGGCGAGGCGGTGATCACCGCACTTACCGCGGCCTTGGGTTTCGCCCACGCACACCCAATTCGCCGCCTGGTAGCAGATGCCGCTGAAGCGTTCGGCCTCGACGAACGTCTCCAGCAACCACGGGCGATACCCGTAGCGCGCCTGCCACTGCGCCGGCAAGGTGCGCGCCGCCAGCCCCAGCAGCTTGCTGGCCAGATGCGGCACGCGAATCCAGGGCAGAATCAGAAACCGGGCGTTGTTGACGACCGCCGCCAAGTTGCGCTGGCGCTGGGCGTGACTCCAGCCAATCCAGGTATCGCGCGGGGCGACCTGCCAGGCCGCCGCCCCGAACCCGAGCACCGCCACCAGCCGCTCGCCGGCATAGGCAAAGTAGCGCAGCTGGGCCCCCGGCAGCGGCTTGTAGCCAAGATAGTGGTAGCGGTCGATCAACTCGTTCCACAAGCCACTGCCGCCACGCGCCACCGGCTCCAGGCGCACCGGCCCCAGCGTGCTCAGCGGGGCGGCGAACTCCGCCCCGGGCTCGCCCGGCGGCGTGCGCCGGGCATAGGCGCGCGGCGGGGCGTAGGGCCGCCGCGGCGCCGGCAACTCGATCAGCCCGTCGCGATACAGCCGCAGCAGCGCCACCCGGCAACTCATGTCCTTCAAGCCGCCGTCGGGCTTACGCCAATTGAGCGCCTCGCACACCCGGTAGCTCAACTGCTGGCGGCTGGCACCGGCATGCGCCCGCAGAATGCCCCTGACCTGTTCCAGCGCCGCCGCGTCGAAAATCCGCCCGCTATAACGTTTAGGGGTCGATGTCGCTTCCATAAGCGACGTTGTACTGGATACGCTCTTTCGTGTCCCGCAGAATTTTCTTGGGCAGGCATCAACTCCGCTTATCGGCTGATGATTCCCCTAGCATCCATCTTCCCAGACTGATGCTCGACGGGCACGCACGCTTGCCGGAACTACACAAAAAAAGGAGAAGGCGCATATATCGCCTTGTGTAAGAACTCACTTTTCGGATCAATATTCTAAGTGATGTTGTTGAAGTTTGATTAGTTGAGGCAATTCAAGATCCTTACTTACATTTTCGTAAAGTCGGACCAAGCTTTCGACGGCATATTCTATGGCTGTGAGTAATGACATCTTTCCTTGCGGCATTGCAACATCGACATTCAGCAAAGCCACCAGTGCCTGTTTGTCTGAAGGAGTCAGTGTGGTTTTATCCAGTGCGACATGGCTGGCAACATGTAAATCAACTACCGGCCGGAAGGGTTCGATCAGGTCATCAGCTAAATTGAAAGCATTTTGTTCGCTGTTATGAGCCAAGCCTAAGGTAGGATGTAATCCATGGGCGACTAAGCTTCGTGTAATTGCGCCTCGCAACACGGCATACCCGTAGTCAAGCGCTGCGTTTACCCAGCATTCTTTAGCCCGATGAAAAGTTGAACCGAAAAGGTGCGCGAAATAATAGGCGGCGGCCTGTGCCTCCAGATTATCTGGATCACCAGAACGTACACGGCGGGCAAGGAGGGTCAGACGGTCACCATCCGTCAATCCACAAAGAATTAGACAAGTGGCCTGATTTTCAATCTTGCGCCGGACGATGTTCGCCCAGGCTTGCTTGACAACGGGGCGACCCAGGTCCAGTTGACGGCGCATCATCCGCGCTGTTCGGGTATGCGTCAGGAATGGCAGAAAGATACCGGCTGGCTGATGGTTGTGCCCTGTAGCATAAAGACCGATACCATATTCAGCGCAAGCTGAAAGCACAGGGTGTGTGAGCGTGATCTCCCGGTGGTTCAGCACGATGATCGCAATATCCTCGAAGGGTACGAAGGCAGTTTCCTGCTGTTCGATGGCAAGCGAGTAATGCTCCCGCCGTAAACGAGCGGGGTTGGAGATCAAAACGCTACGCCAAGCCACAGCGTTTTTCCTGGGGGGCGGGGAAGATGTTTCCAAGAACATCAACATGAAATTTTTCCAAGGCTATTGCGGTCTTGACCCCGATGCTCTCAACCATTCCCTTCTTACCAACATGCAGGTTGCGGTCATGAGACCAAAGATTGATTGCTCCTGTCGAACGGTTACATCCAGCAAAGTATCCAAAATGCGTCTCTTTTTTTAACCTCACCCTAAGCAGATCGTTGGGAAAGACGGCAAAAATAAAGTCATATTGCTCGTCAATCAGGGTCCATTCATCCTCATCCTTGTAAGCCACAATGGCCCGATTTGGAAGTATCTTGGCCACAGAATGATGTACGTACACTGGCACGAGATGGAATTTGCCGTCGTTCCGGTGACGGAAAACATCAACCCGCAGCATGGTGTCATTCTTGGCAATACCACCACGTACCGGGATACCGGAAAGTTTGTCGATCACCAAGGTCACCTTACGGACGATGGGACCAGTGGGGTTACCTGCGCGGTCAGGCTTGCGTAAGGGATTGTCAGGTGCAAAGGCTTTGTCCCCCTTGCCACCGTGTGCCAGAAGTCGAGTTTGGATGGCGGCATAAAGCAGTTCGTTGCGATGGGGATCAATCAAGTTATTGATGTCCTTGATCGTCAAGTTCGTCAGTAGGACCTTTTGGGTCACCCCACCTTGAGCCTTCAGTCGGTCGGGCTGAGCGTAGATGGTGTCCTTATGCGCCGCACCGCCGTTGCGTCGTTGTGGAGCACGGGAGACAAATAAAGGTTTCAGACCGGCCAGATCCCCGTCGGGATAGGTGCCGAAGCGGCTCATTTCCTCGCGTAACACGATAAGGTTGTCGATACTCAGTCGACCGATGAGTTCCTGCCGAAAGTGTGGCCAAGGTTCAGGAAATTGTCGGTGGAGTTGGTGGTACCTGACAGAATTGACAATTTCGCCCGTTTCCGGGTCTACATAACCCATCCGTACGTTTTCTAATTCCTTGCCCCGCGCATAGTCGGCGAGGCGCTTCACCATGGCATGGCTACATGCAGCGACTACCGCAGCATCCAGCGCATGATGCCGATCACTGTCGCCACGCAACTTGACTAGCCCCCAGCGTGCCCGTAGGAAAGCAGTTGTTTGGCCATTTAATACCACACAGCGTTTTGCTACCTTATCGTCGAAGCTCGGGGACAACTGGAGGTTATTCTCGACGTAATTCTTAAAGAAGCGACAGATGTAGCGCGTGTCATTGAGATTACGGTCACGAAACTCAGTGGCTGCCTGGTAGCCAAAATCTTTACGCAAGAGTCGGGAGCGCTTGGCGAGACGATAATTCTTGTTTGCTTCGACAAAGGCCACAAAGTGTCGCCAACGATCACCCTGCTCACCCCCGGAAAAACTTGCTAAATATTCATAAATAGTGCGGTTACCTTTATTGCGGTTTTCCTCGGTCAGGACCAATACCTTGTTGTTTTTGCTATCGTCATAACTCCGGGAATAGGGTAACGCATGGTCAATTTCGACATAGCCTGGGTCATGAATTACGCGATAGAGGTCCAGGGGCTTGAGGGAGTAGGCGCATTTTCCTTGTTGTTCTCGGTATAGCTGGAATTTCTCAAATTCCCGGCTCTTCGGACTGATCCCATGTTCCTCAGCAAAGGCTACCTTGTCCTTTTCGTTCCGTTCGCGGTACTCATCCTGAGCTTTCTTGATCTTATTGCGTTCGTCTAACGGGCGCGAAAGATCACGGGCCATTTCGATATGAACGGCAACCGGTGATCCATAGGTACGTACCAAGGCATTGAGGACCTTACGCGCTTGGTTCAGTGCGCGAAGAACGACTGGGTTGCGTGGAACATCAAGGTCGCTGTTGAACAACATGCGGCCTTCCTTGTCGCGGCCTGTATAGAGGGGTGGCAAATATTTATGTCGGTCCTGATCCGCGCCGCTTAACTGGCTGTGGTGATAACCCGCAGCCAGACAAGCTTCGTCATAGCGCTGCCCTGATTCCATAAAAGGGAGAATGTTGCGTAAGGCTTTCAGTGAGAGTGCATGGAACTGGTCAAAGCTGATTTCCGCTAGGGCCAAGACCATCTTCTCTCCGCCTGGGAGGGCGAGTTGCCGCAGCGCTTCCAGCACCTCGTCGCCATCCTTATAGATAGACAGAACCGAGGCGATCGCATCAAGGAGATGGGCATCCCCGCTCATGGCTGCACCAGCCAGTGATTCCCATTCCGTTGCCAGCCCCTGCTCCTTGAGGGTCTTTCGTACCTCCTGCCAAGCGGGCACTTTGATCAGCCTTTCATTCTCAGGGTCTTTCGGTTTGGCTTCATCCTCTCGATTGGCAACAGGATATTTCAGTCCGCTGAATTTAAAATTATCCGACAGCATACAAGCTTTGGTCAGCGCGGTACGTAATTGTTTGTAGGTTAAGTCACCAGCTTGCTTATAGGGTAAGGGGAGCGCGATGGCACGTTCTTCTGTGTTGAGAGGGCGTATTGTTCCATCACAAACAATGCGTAGATTGTTGAGGCGCGTAAGCCAAACATGGCGCTCAGCGGTAAAGCTAGCCTTAGGGGCGCGATATTCCTCCTTTTCAAAGGTGCATTTGCCGAGCATCTTTAGCAGATCGGCCCCCGCGAGTGGCGGCTTTTGCACCCAGAAGAGACCGCTTTTTCTATCGCCATTCCCCAGCAGGGCTGCTTCTAACTCGGTGCTGGCAAAGGGGTTACCAAATTGGCGTTGGCATTGGAACAACAGTGCGATCTCATCCCCGAGGAGAATACGGGATAGCGCCTTACTATAGTCACCTTGCTTGTTGCGTTGGGCTTCTGGGAATTCGCCTAAGATCATTTCCCCAGCCGTGCGATAGTGCTTAGACACCATGCGCCGTTGCATATCTGCAAGCCCTTTTTTGACCCGGCCACCTTCGCCCTTCAGATCCCCTTCGGCCTTTTTTTCCTCGGCCCGGCTGATCCAGTGGAAGCCTCGATGTTTGCAAAGGTGGTAGATGACCCGAGCCCATTCCTCGGGACTCAGGCACCGGTCGAGCCCTTCGGCCCGCAAACGCCAAGGTGAAAGAGACGGCGTTCGAGCAAGCTTCGACTTGTCAGAGATCAGACCCTGATGTTGGAGTAGACGGGTAAGTTTCGTCAGGCGCCAAGCGCGACGGCGTAGTCGCCGGCGCAACAGGCGGGCGCTACGTCTTGCCAGGTTGAGGGACTCCCCCTCTTTCGCGGTTTCTGCTTTGTCGAAGCAACGCACGCCCAAGTCGACTATGCGATTTTCGCCCAGCACACACCATCCCACTGAGGCGATGCCAATATCGAAGCCAAATGTGATTGGTGCGAAACTCTTGTTTTCCATCTTCTCCTCCTACATAATTTATACAGTAGCCATCCGGGGTGAGAGCCGCTGCTACAATAAAGGTGAATAACCTGTATCCAGCCCGACGGGGAAACTCGCCGGGCTTTTCATTTTCTTTCGATAGTAGCCGCAGAAGACCTAAGGGTAAAGAACGGCACTATTCGTAATCCGCAGTAGGCGTTCTTCGTGCTGCCTTTCAGCATCGGCGATAAGCATCTCGGCATGCATCCGTCTTAAGACACAAGCAATCCGTCATTCCGACCCAAGTTCGTCAGAACTATCTGTGACCCATCAAACCAGGCCACCGACCGCGTAGACTGCATCCATTCCTCATTGACGCTCGCCGACCGAGTTAACTTGTTACTCCATGTTTAATCTCAGGGAGCAGGAAGAAGCATGGCATACCAAACCAATGAGACAACCCCTGTCCGAAGGCTTGCTCAGCGATCTACAGATTACAGTTGGTGCATACCCGCCTGGATCACCCAGCCAGAGTCGCCACCAAGCATCCTAACCGCATGGTAGCCCAAAGCGGGCACTCGGTCACATGGCAAACTGTCGGCTCACTCATACATGACGGGGACATAGGGGACAAAGGGACATCGCCGTTAACTCACTGAATAGTTGGCGATATACCTGTCCCCAAGCCGTCCCCATCGCTGCATAACTGTCCCTCCAGCCGTCGCCATGGTCCGGGCTGTCTTTAGCTCTTGGGGTCCTCTATGACCCGGTTGATCCTGTCTGTTTTCAGTACATCAATCGTACCTGATGAAAATTTGGCTGTTCACCTGTCCTGGGATACCCAAAATGCGCGCAGGAGGGGTTCACTCATAATAATACCGATAAATCAATAGGGTATGTTTTTCGATCCTCGCAGCAACGGGCGTCCTTAACCGGACTGACCAGTAAAGAACCCTTTGGCTCATGAAATACCAATGATGGAATGAGGTATTAAGGGTGGCTAGTGGTAGAGGTACTTGAGGGGTACTTGGGGGACAGGAAAACGGGTAATTACAGGGGATGATCAGCCTAGGGGCAGACTAAGGCACAGACGTGATCGGCAATGATA
>JADHED010002481.1_pt1 | contig 12798 bp, 11 predicted proteins | sample 8952041 | NCBI WGS metagenome assembly JADHED01 (sample SAMN16124423, study PRJNA663239) | bioreactor sludge metagenome | isolation source: sludge (control) | place: India:Bengaluru | collected 2018-09-08
GCGCGGGGCGGGGCCCGGGGGCGCGGGCGGCGGGGGGGGCTCCCCGCCGCGCGGCCCCCCCCCGCCGGGCGCGGCCGAGCGAGGGCATCCCCGGCCGCGCCCGCCGCGCCCGCTGCGCCGGCCGCGCCGGTGGCTTCCAGCCGCGCGGCGAGCCACTCGCCGGCGAGGCCGAGCGAGGGCATCCCCGGCTGCAGCAGCGCGGCGAAGCTGTTGAACGACTCGCCGGGCCAGACCTCGCGCTCGCCGGTGCCGAAGCCGGCGAGGGTCTCGCCCCACTGGCGCAGGTCGGGGCTGGCGGACGTGAGGAACAGGACCGGGCGGTTGCCGAACAGCCCGAGGTCGCGCCCCGGCTGGAAGCCGGCCACCGGCGCCGCCGGGTCGACCAGCACGAGCGCCTTGACCCAGGGGAAGCGGGCCCCGGCCTCGCTCGCGATCAGCGCCGCGTTGCCGACGCCGAGCAGGCCCACCCGCGTGGTGTCGACGTCCGTGCGCGCGCGCAGCCCCTCGAGCGCGGCCACGAGGTCGTCGACGACGAGGTGCATGTCCTCGGCCGGGCGCGCCTTGTAGTAGTACAGCGTGTTCGTCGTCGTCTGGCCGGAGCGCCCGTGGCCGCGCAGGTCGAGCACGAGGCAGGCGACGCCGCGCGCGACGAGCTCGTCGGTCGCGAAGGCCATGGTGTCGCGGTCGCGGGTCCAGTCGTGCAGCAGGACGGCGAGCGGCGCGCGCCCCGGGCGTCCGACCGGGACGACGACCACGCCCTTCACGATCACGCCGTCCCGGGTGGTCAGCGTGACGGACTCCTCGCGCAGGTCGGGCGCGGCGGTCTGCGCGAGCCCGGGCAGGACCGGGAGCAGGAGCAGGAGCAGGAGCGTCGATACGATCGGGCGGTGACGCATCGGTTCTCCGGCGGGGCGGCGCGGCGGCCGCCCGGCACGCCTCTTCAGAACGTGGACGGGTCCGGCGCCTCGCGCGACCAGATCACGTCCGCGGCGCCGAACGGGACGACGCCGCCGCCGGCCCGCAGCCCGTGCGCGAGCGCCTCGAGCGCGCGGCCGAGCAGCGCCGCGGGGCCGTCCATGCCCCGCGTCGGGAACGCCGCGACCCCCAGCACCGTGTCCGCGCCGAGGGCGCCGCGGACGCGCTGCGCGACGGTCGCCGCGCCGGACGCGTCGGTCTCGGGGAGCAGCAGCACGAGCCGCTCGGCGCCGATCCGCGCGAGCGCGTCGACGTCGCGCACGAGCGGGCGCACGAGGCCCGGCAGCCGCTCGGCCTCGAACCGCGGGGCGGAGAGCGCGATCACCGCGAGGCTCCGGCGGTAGCGCTGCGCGCGGTCGAACTCGTGCGCGAGCCGCCGCTCGAGGGCCGCGCGCGAGAGCGGGCCCCCCGCGGCCGGCTCGCCGCCGCGGCGCGCCCGCCGCAGGACGGCGCCGAGCCGCGCGGCCAGCCGCTCGGCCGGCTCCGCCGGGTCGAGCCAGAGGTCCGCCCCGGCCTGCAGCGCGCGCAGGGCGGCCTCGGCCTCGCCGTGGACGACGACCAGCTGCGGCCACGGCCCCCCCGCCGCGGGAGCGAGCCGCTCGAGCGCGCCGGCCGCGTCGGCCACGAGGACGTCCGCGTCCTGCTCGGCCTCGGCGGCGTCGCCGCCGGGACCCGCCAGCACGCGGACCCAGCCCTCGCGCTCCAGCGCGGCGAGCGCGACCGCGAGCGACGTCGGCACCGGGGGCAGCGCGAGGAGCTTCACGCCCGCCTCACATCCGCGCCGGGACCGCGACGCCCATCAGCGCGAGCGCGCGGCGCAGGGCGCCGTCGGCGGCGAGCAGCACCGCCAGCCGCGCGGACTGCACGGCCGGGTCCGGCTCGCGGCCGACCTGGTGGCGGTGGTAGAAGCCGTTGATCGCCTGCGCGAGGTCGAACGCGTAGCGGGAGAGGATGCTGAACTCGAGCCCCTCCACGGCCTGCCGCACGGCCTCGGGCAGGCGCGCGGCGCGGTGGCACAGCTCCCAGTGCTCGGCCGCGCCGTCGGCCGGGAGCGCGTCGAAGGACGAGGCCTCGGCGCGGCGGCGGACCTCGTCGGGCGTCGTGCCGAGCTTCTCCGCGAGCTTCTCGACGATCCGCGCGACGCGCACCGCCGCGTACTGGCAGTACGGGCCCGTCTCGCCCTCGAACGCGAGCGCCTCGTCGATGTCGAAGGCGACGACCGTGTTCCGGGCGAAGCGGAGCATGTAGTAGCGCAGCGCGCCGACGGCGATCGCGCGGGCCAGCTCGACCTGTTCGCCGTGCGGCAGGTCGGCGTTGCGGCGCAGGACCTCCTCGAGCGACTTCTTCTCGAGCCGGTCGAGCAGGTCGTCGGCCTTCACGCCGATGCCGCGCCGGCCGCTCATGTCGATCCACGCGCGCTGGCGCTCGTCCTCGGAGAGCACGAGTCCCGGCTGCAGCTCCTGCGCGGTGTGCGGGGTCAGGGCGACCATCTCGTACGCGAAGTGGGTCGAGCGCTCCGCCTCGGCGGCGTGGCCCAGCCGCTCGAGCCCCTGGCGGACGACGCGCTGCAGGTAGGCCTGCCGCACGTCGATGACGTTGTACACGGCGCCGCCGCGGCCGAACGGCGGGGCGCCCGGCTCGCCCGCGCCCGGCGGGCAGGAGGCCCACAGCGCGCCGCCGGCGCGGCCCGCGAAGCCGGGCACGCGGCGGTACTCGAAGTCCGCGCCGAGCAGGCCGAACTTCCACATCTGGTACGCGATGTCCTTGCCGACGTAGGTCACCGTGCCGTTGCTGCGGACGATGATCTTCTCGTACTCCGCCGACTCCGGCTCGTCCTCGGCGTGGGGCAGGTTCATCACCCAGCAGCCCTGCGCCTTGCCGTCCTGCTGGAGCTGGATCGCGCCGCTCTCCTTCAGCCGCTCGAACGCGGTCGCCCAGAAGCGGTGGGCGAGGATGTCGCTCTCGCGCGGCAGGACGTCGTAGGCGATGCCGAGACGGGCCATGGTGCGCAGGTGGCAGCGCACGACCGCCTCGGCGACCGCCGCCCCGAGGCGGGCGAGCGGCCCCTCGTGGTGCTCGAGCTGGCGCAGCGACTCGGCGCGCCGCGCCGTGCGCGAGGGGTCCTCGTCGTACCAGCGCGTGACGCGCGCGTAGAGGTCCCACAGGTCGTGGTCGACGCCGTGGCCGCCGGCGGCGACCCGGGCCTCGGCCGCGTCGCGCAGGGCCGCGAAGCCCGCCTCGTCCAGCCCCGCGAGGTCCGCCAGCGCGACCGCGACGTCCGCGACCTGCACGCCCGTGTCGTCGATGTAGTTCTGGACCTCGACCGGCCTGCCGAGCGCGCGCAGCGCCCGGACGAGCGTGTCGCCGAGCACCGCGTTCCGCAGGTGCCCGATGTGCGCGGCCTTGTTCGGGTTGATGTTCGTGTGCTCGACGATGACCTTGGGGCCCGCGGGCGCGCGCTCGCCGCCCGGGGCGAGCAGGGCCCGCACGGCGGCGGTGCGGTCGATGCGCAGGTTGACGAAGCCGGGCCCGGCGACCTCGACCGCGGCCACCCCGGGGACCCCGCGCAGGCGCGCGGCCAGCTCCTCCGCGATCGCGCGCGGCGGCCGGCGCAGCGGCTTGGCGAGGCCCAGCGCGACCGGGGTCGCGATGTCGCCGAAGGACGGGTCGGGCGGGAACTCGATCGGGACGCGCTCGAGCGGCACGCCGACCGCGTCGCGCACCGTGCGTTCGAGGGCGTCCCTCAGGTCGGCAAAGATGTCGCGCATCCGGGGATTCTAGTCTACGGGCGCGCCGCGAAACGACGCCGGCGGGCGACGCGTCGCCGCGGGGAGGAGCCCGCAGCCGGCGGGGAGGAGGCCGCGGCCGGCTAGCGGACGCCGCGGACGGCGACGGCGGGCCCGGTCACCCGCAGCCCCTCCGCCGTGACGACCACGATGCGGTAGAAGACGCGCGGCTGGCCCTTCGGCAGGTCGTCCTGGACGAGGTACTCGCTGCCCTCGTGCGGCAGCCCCAGCGCGGGCACCGGCGTCGCGAGCACCGGGCGCCAGGGCCCCTCCGCCGCGACCGCGCGCTCGAGCAGCCAGCCGAACAGCCCCTCTTCCCACGCCGTGGACCACGCGATCTCGGCCAGGCCCGGCCCCGCGCTGCGCGCGCCGAAGGACGAGAGCGCGTAGAGGCCGGCGCGCTCGGCGGGCTCCGCGCGGACGCGGAACCCGCCGTCGGCCGCCGCCGCCGCGGGCCGCTGCAGGATCAGCGCCGCGGCGTCGTAGTCGTTCCAGGGCACCGTCAGCGCGAGCCGGCCGTCGCCGTCGGTGCGGAGCGAGGCGCGGTCCCAGCCGCCCGCGCGCCGCCGCGCGAGCAGCGTGCCGGTCCAGCCCGCCTCCGCGGCGACGACGGTCACGCGCGTGCCCTCCGGGTCGCGCACGTCGGGCGCGATCCGGACGAAGCCGATGCCGAGCGGCGCGAGCGGCAGCGCGCCGGCCTGCTCGAGCGCGGGCAGCGCCTGGACCCGCGCCGCCCAGCGCGCGGGGCCGGCGCCGGACACGAGCTCGATCTGCGCCGCGCGCAGCCCGAGCTCGCCGAGCGAGAGCCCGACGGTCGCGCGCAGCGCGGCGTCGAGCGCGGCGACCGGCGCCTCCCCGTCGGGGCGCGACGCGAGCGCGGACCACGTCGCCGCGAGCGCGCGGCCGGCGAGGTCCGGGTCGTCGATCGACAGCAGCAGCGCGACGTTGCCCCGCGCCAGCAGCGGGTCGTCGACGAAGGGGCCGCGCTCCGCCTGGTTCCAGCGCGCGGCCACGCAGCGCTCGACCTCGGGCGTGAGGCCGCCGGCGCGCGCCGCGACGAACAGCGCCGAGGGCTCGACCCAGAACGCGGGGGCGGCCGCGTCGTGCGCCGCGAGGACGAGCCGCGCGACCAGCCGCGCGACGATCTCGTCGAAGGCCGCGTCGTCCTCGACGAGCGGGTCCAGGAGCGCGAAGCCGGCGGCGCCGCGGCCCGGCGGGACGGCGCGCTCCTGCACGGCGTAGCCGCGCGCGACGCCGCCGAGCGGGACGAGGAAGAGGTCGAGCTCGCCGTCGCCGTCGTCGGCGGGCGGGCCGAGGCCGAGCGCCTGGGCCGTGCGGAGCGTGCGCGCCGCGACGGCGAGCGCCTGCTCGACCCGGTCCGGCACGCCGTCGAGGTTCGTGTCGCGCAGGCCGCCCGCGTGGTGCACGCGGACCGCGGGGTCGCGCCGGCTGCTCTGCGCGAGCAGCGCCGCCGGCCGGTCCGCGAGCCCCTGCGGGAGGGCGTCGCGGGCGTCGAGACGGAACGCGGGGGAGAGGTCGTCGCCGGGCAGGCGCGAACGCTGGGCGAGCGCGGCGAGCGCGGACGAGTCGGCCGCGCGCGCCGCCGGCGCGAGCCACAGGAGGGCGAGGAGCACGAGCGGAAGGCGCCGTTGCACGCGAGGAATCCCCCTCTGGCCACACGGACTATACGGGGCGGGGGGAGACCGGTCAAACCAGGAGGCCGTTCGCGGTCAGCCCGCTCGCGGGCGCCGCGCCCGCGTTCGTCATGCGGCGAACGAGAGGACGATCACCGTGACGTTGTCCTCGCCGCCCGCGTCGTTGGCCGCCTCGACGAGCGCCGCGCACAGCCCCTCGGCGTCGTCGCCCCGGCTGCGCGCGAGCTCGAGGATCGCGGGGTCGTCGAGCATGGTGTTGAGCCCGTCCGAGCAGAGGACGATCAGGTCGCCGGGGCCGGCCTCTTCCTCGACGATGTCGGGGGTGACGACCGTGCCGCTGCCGAGCGCGCGGGTGACCACGTTGCGCCGCGGGTCCCGCGCGGCCTGTTCGCGGGAGATCATCCCCAGCCGGACCAGTTCGTTGACGAAGGAGTGGTCCGAGGTCAGCTGCCGGATCGAGTCGCCGCGCACGAGGTACGCGCGCGAGTCGCCCACGTGGGCGATCCAGCAGCGCCGGCCGTCCGTGACCGCCACCACGATCGTCGTGCCCATGTGGCGGAAGTCCGGGTTCTCGTCCCCGCGGGCGGCGATGCGCCGGTTGGACTCGTCGATGGCCGCGCCCAGCAGCGCGGGGACGTCCGCGTCCGCGTCGCGGGGCCGGGACAGCAGTTCGCGCAGCGCCTCGATCGCGATCCCGGACGCGACCTCGCCCGCGGCGTGGCCCCCCATGCCGTCGGCCACCGCGAAGACGCCGTGGTCGGCGTCGACGAGCAGGGCGTCCTCGTTGTGCGGCCGGAGGCGGCCGCGATCCGACAACCCTGCGCTCGCCACGTTCATCCGGTCGGCGTCCTCTTCGTTCAGTCGCGCGGCTTGTTCCGCCGGCGCAGTTCCTCGGCGAGGTGCAGCGCGGCGGTGTTGTCGGGCTCCTGCCGGAGCACCTCGCGCACCGCCCGCTCGGCCCGTTCCTCGTCCCCCAGCGCCCGCGCGGTGAACGCGAGGTTGAGCCAGGCGACCAGGTAGTCCGGGTTGAGGCGGACCGAGCGTTGGAACTCGGTGGCCGCCTCGGCGTGGTTGCCGCCCTCGGCGAGGGCGACGCCCCGGTAATTATGCACGTCCGCGAACCGCGGGAAGATCCTTTCCGCCTCGGCCAGCGAATCGGCCGCGTCGTCCCACTTCTCGTCCATCAGGCTGTGGAGCCCGGCCTCGAAGTGCCGGCGGAAGGGTTCGAGCCCCTGGCGGAAGGCGTCCTGGTAGAGCTCGCGCGCCTCGTCCGCCCGGCCCTCCGCCAGCCGTTCCTCGGCCGCCGTGATCTGCCGCCGGGTGTGCTCCTCGCGCGCGCGCTGGGCGGCGCGGAAGGCCTCCCGGGCGTCCTCGGGGGGGCCGTTCTCGAGCAGGGTGAAGCCGAGCCGGAGGTGGGCCTCGTCGAAGCCCGCGTTGATGAACGCGGCGCGGCGGAAGTGCGCGACGGCGTCCTCGGCGCTGCCCAGCCGGAGCAGGGCCTGCCCGAGCTTGGTGTGGACGTCGGCGTAGGTCGGCATCACGGCGAGCGCCGCCCGGTACTCCTCGACCGCGGCCTCGATCTCGCCGTCGCGCTCGTGCACCTCGGCCGCCGCGATGCGGGTCTGCACGAGGAAGTACTCGCCCGTGCGGCGGTCGGAGTCGGTGAGGTCGGTGCCCTCGGTCAGCGCCCGCGTGAAGAACTCCGCCGCCGGGCCGAACTCGCCGCGGTAGAAGTGGAAGATCCCCGACTTGAGGTGGTAGTTCCGCAGGTACTGCCGGACTTCCTTGAGGACGCGCACGTCTTCCTCGCCACCGCCCGGGCGGTCAGTGCTTGGTCGGGGCGAGGCGCACGCGCCGCCGGGACTCGCGCGCCTCGATGATCTTCTTGCCCTGCCGCCGGACCGCGTCGGAGACGTTCCGGTTCTTCAGCAGCAGGCGCAGGTCGTGGTCGTTCAGGTGGGCGACGAACGCGAGCGCCGTGTCCACCGGGCAGCGCGGGTTCTTCACGAGCGCGTGCTGGATCGTGTACATCCCGGCGAAGTCGCGGTGCCGGGCGACGAGGCGCAGCACCTCGTCGTTGACGTTGCGGCTGTTCGCCGCCGACTCGGCCTCGCGCGCGGTGAACTTCGGGTTCTTCACGACCGCCGCGGCGACGATCCGGTTCGAGTCCCGGATCAGCAGCTGGCGGACCTCGCGGTCCCCGAACAGCGCGACGCGCAGCTTCTGGCCGACGTTCATCCGCGCGAGGCGCGCGATCAGGCTCTGCTCCTCTTCGGACTCCGCCTCGCCGAGCAGCTCGCTGCGCTCGGCGAGCTGCCCGAGGTCGAGCCCCAGCTCGGGGAGCAGCGCCTCGACCTCGGCGTCCACGCCGAGGGCGGCGAGGAACGGGTCGCGCGCCGGCGCCGCCGCGGGCGCGAACGCGGCGAGCGGGTCGGCCTCGGCGGCGCGCGCCTCGCGCGCGGCGGCCTCCTGCGCGGCGCGGGCCCGCTTGTCGAGCTCGTCGACGTAGTCGAGGAGGCGGATGCGGGCGGCGTCCGGCACGGCGGGGTTGGCCTGCAGCCGCGCCGCGAGCTCGGGGACCGCGGTGAGCGCCTGGTGGTTGCCGACCAGCGCGGCGAGCGCGTCCGGCTGCGCGCAGCCGGCGATGGCGACGAGGGCCGCCGGCGCGACGCGCGTGGACGACGCGACGAGCGCCGCCGCGCCGGGCCAGCGGTCGGGCGCCGACGCCACGAACGCGAGCACGTGGTCCGCGCTGTCGGGGTCGGTCACCAGGGCGAGCGCCGTCTCGGCGGAGACGCCGGCGAGCGAGGCCCGGGCCGCCTCCGCGATCTCGCCGTCCGGGTCGGAGGCGAGCGCCAGCTGCACCTCGATCAGCGTGCCGGCGGCGAGCGGGAGGGCGCCGCGGGCGGCGGCGAGGCGGGCCGGACGGGCGAGCCGGCCGGTGCGCACCGCGTCGAGGACGCGTGCGCCGAGGTCGCCCGGGTCGACCGGCGCGGTCATCGCGGGGTCCGGGTCAAGGCCGCGCGGGCGCGAACGCGCCGGGCGCCCCGGCAACCGTCGGCCCGGCGCCGGGCGCCCCGGCTCCGGGCGCCCCGGCGTCCGCCAGGGCGTGGACGGCGGGGGGGGCGGTCGCGGCGGACCGGGCGGGGGCGGCGGCGAGCCAGCGCGGGAGCGCGAGGCCGGCGGCGACGCCGAGCAGCAGCAGCAGGGCCAGCAGCACCCAGAGCAGCACCCGCCGGCGCGGCGCGGGGCGCGCCCCCGGGGGGGTGAAGGCGAGCGGCAGCGCGTCCTCGTCGTCGCGCGCGCGCCGGCCCGCCGGGCGCTCCTGCTGCCGGAGCTCGTCGAGGTACGCGTTGATCATCTCGTTCTCGTCGGCGCCGATGAACCGCGCGTACGAGCGGATGAAACCGCGGGTGAACGCCCCCGCGGGCAGGTAGGTGAAGTCGTTGCGCTCGAGCGCCTCGAGGTAGCGGATGTTGATCTTGGTGGCCTCGGCGACGTCGCGCAGCACGATCCGCCGAAGCTCGCGCTCGCGCCGCAGAGCTTCGCCGAACGAAAGATATGTCTGCTTCTCTCCCACGGAAGCCGGCATTCCGAAGGTGATGATAAGGACCGGCCTCCCGAGGGTCAATCGGAGACCGCCGCCAAATATTGGCGGTTCTGGGACTTGCGGGCGCCGGAGAGGCTCAGTGCAGCGGTCCGCGGGGCGTGCGGTCCAGCAGTTGCGAGACGGCGGAGGCGAGCGCGTCGACGTCGTCGGGCGTCGTCGCGCGGCCCAGCGAGGCGCGCAGCAGGCCCGGGCCGGCGGGGGCGGGGAACGGCAGCGGCACGGCCGAGAGGTCTCCGGACTCGACGCCGACCCCGAACGCCTCCGCGAGCAGCGCGGCCGCCTCGTCGGCGGCCCACCCGCCGAGCGCGAACCCGATCACCCCGGTCGCGTGTCGCAGTCCCGCGAGCGGCCAGACGCTGACGCCCGGCAGCGAGGAGAGGGCGGCGCGCAGCGCGGCGTCGAGGTGGAGCATCTCGGCGGCCGGCGGGGCGGGCCAGGGGAGCGGCGCGGGCGTGACGGCGGCGGCCCACGTGCCCGGGGCGGCGCCGTCCCAGCGGTCGAGCGCCGTCACGACGGCCGTCGTCTCGAGCCGCGCCGGGGCCGGCGGCGGCGTGAACCGCGCGAGCGTCAGGTCGAGGACCAGCGCGGCGCGCCGGGCGCGGCAGAGCGCCGCGATCTCCGCCAGCGGCGGGGCCGTGCCGGTCGGCGAGACGGCCCCCAGGATGACCACCCCCGAGCCCGCCGGGGCCGAGCCGAGCGCCAGGTCGAGCGAGCCCACGTCGGGGACGCCGTCCGGGTCGGGCGCGACCAGCCGGACCTCGTCCGCCTCGTGGCGGAAGCCGCGCTCCACCGCGGCGAGCAGGTCCGGGGGGTCCCCGCCGTTCAGGACGATCCGGCGCGGGGCCGCGGGGCGGGGCAGGCGGCCGCGCGCGAACGCGAGCGCCATCGGCCCCTGCGCGAACCGGGCGGACCAGCCGTCCTCCGGCCGGGCCGCAGGAGACCCGGCCGCCCCGGCCGCGGGGGGCCCGTTCGCCGGACGGGGATCGTCGGGGGCGCGGAGCGCGGCGGCCCAGCGCAGGAAGACCGGAGTGGCCACGGCTGTCGCATCGGCCGCCCCCCCGCCATCTGTAGGGGGCGGCCCGCCGTAGGGGGCGGCCCGCCCGCAGGGCGATGGTCGCCCCGCCCCTGCGGGGAGAACGCCGGGCCCGCCGTAGGGGGCGGCCTCGCCCGCAGGGCGATGGTCGCCCCGGCCGTCGCCGGGGGCACGCCCCGTCAGAGCAGCGCCGGCACGCGCTCCATCACGCCCTTCTGGATGTCGTCGGAGACGGGCTCGGGACCGAGCCACGACTGCAGCAGCGACCGCGACAGCGCCGCGGACTCGACCGTGCCGACCGTCTTGCCGCCGCGGACGAGGCCGACGGTGCTGCCGTTCGCCCCGAACACCAGGACGACCTCCTCGCCTTCCTTGATCTCGTCGGTCCAGAGGTCGAGGAACTGCTTGCGCGCGGGATCGCCGGCCGGCACGCCGCGGTCCATCGCCTCGGTCATCGCGCCGCGCATCGCCTCCGCGTCCACCGTGCGGACGAAGTGCATCACCGCCGCGCGGTCCCCCTTGAGTTCGACGACCGCGCGGAAGGAGGCCGCGTCCTTGCGGAGCGCGTCGGCGTTCCGGCCCTTGAACGCGGCGAGCCCGGTCTTGGCCGCGGCGGGGTCGACGTACAGCGCGAACGCGTAGACCTTCGCGATGCCGTACTTCTTGCGCAGCCCGACGCCGGTCAGCGCCAGCGGGGCGGACGCGCCCGCGAACGTGCGCGTCGACTCGAACGCGACGCCGGTCGAGGGTTCCTTGATCGTCGCGATGTCGGCCGCGATCCCGGGCAGCGCCAGGCCGGCCAGCACGCACGCCACGAGAGCGGTCCGCAGTCCAGTGCTCATCGCCATCCCTCCGTAGTCGTCCGCGCGTTCCCGCGCGTGTCGGGCGGCAAGAGGCTACCACGCACCGCACCGGGCGATCGCCGACGCGCGCCGCCGCTCTTGTCCCCCGCGCGCTCCGCGGGTATCGTCGCCCGCTCGGGAGGACAGGCACGCGATGAGTCCGTGGACGGCGAAGCAGATCTGGGCCGCGATGGCCCGCGAGCAGCGCGAGGCCGCGGCCGCCGCGCTGTGGGAAGACACCAACCTCGACCGCGCGGGCCGCCTCGCGGCGCTCGCCCCCTGGCTCGTCGCCCGCGGCATGCGCCCGGAGTTCTTCGACAAGCTGCCGCGCACGCGCCGGGCCGCGCTGATGGCCTCAGGTGGGCTGCCCGAGGAGACGGCGTCGCAGGCCCTGATGTCCCTGCACCTGCGGAAGCGACGGCCGCTGCTCGCCCGGTTCCTCGACGAACTGGGGATCCCGCACGAGGACGGCCTGATCAAGGAGGGGGAGCACCCCGCGCCGCCGTCCCCCGAGGCGCTCGAGAAGGCGGTCGCGGCGATCCGCGCCGAGTTCCCCGCCGGGGACGTGGACGTCTACCTGCGGACGCTGCTCGCGACGGACCCCGAGACCTGGGTCCACCTGGGGCCGGCGGCCGGCGAACCCGCGGCCTGAGGGCCGGCGGCCGGACGGGCCGGTGCCGGGCCGCGGCGCGATGCCGCACGCCCCGTCTCGGCCCCGGCGGCCGCGCGCCCGTGCGCGCCGTAGAATTCCCTTCGCGATGATGCAGTTCGGCGGATTCCTCCTCATGCTGCTCGGCGTCGTGGCCGCGGGCCTGCTCGCGCTCGCGGCCGCGATCCGGGTCGGCGTCGCCGGCCTGCTGGTGCCGGTCCGCTGGGCGCTGGACACGCTCGAGGGCGCGCTCGGCGGCCTCGCCGTCCCGCTCGCCGTGCTGGCGGCGCTGCTCGTCCTGGTCGCGGCCCCCGTGCTGATGGGCCTCCTCGCGGCCGGGCGCGCCCTGCGGCGCGGGACGCCGCGGTCCTGACGACCTCCCCCCCCCGGACGACCCCGTCGCTGCGCCGCACCCCGGAGGCGCGCTGGCTGCTCGCCGCCGTCGCCGCGCCGGCCGCCGGCCCGCCGCCCGCGGGGCGCGACCCGGCGCGCGTCGAGCGCGCGGCGGCGATCCACCGGCTCGCGCCCCGGGCGGGTTCCCGGCTCGCGGCGGCGGGACTCGCCGGCGGAAACGTGGCGGGCCCGCTCGTCCGGGCCTTCCGGCTCGCGCTCGGCGACCACGCGCTCGTCGAGGACACGCTGGCCGGCCTCGGGGCGCGGGCCGCGGCCGCCGGGGTCCCGCTGATCGCGCTGAAGGGCGCGGACCTCGCGCGCCGCGTCTACGCGCCGGGCGAGCGCCCGTCCAACGACACCGACCTGCTGGTCCCGCGCGCGCGCGTCGAGGAGGCCGCGCGCCTGCTCGCGGACGCGGGGTTCGCGCCGGACCACCCCGACCCCGGCTTCGCCCGCGCGCACTGGTTCGCGACCACGTTCCGCCACCGCGAGCGCCCGCGGCTGCAGGTCGATCTCCACTGGGGGCTCGGCAGCGCGGCGCGGACGCGCTGGGACGTGGACGCGCTCGCGGCGCGCAGCGAGCCCGTGCCGGGGCTCCCGGGCGTGCGCCGGCTCGCGGCGGACGATCTCGCCGCGCACCTGGCGCTGCACGCCGTCGCGTTCCACGGCGCGTCCGGGCGCTGGCTCTGGTGGCTCGACCTGCACCTGCTCGGCCGCTGGGACGACGCCGCGCGGGCCCGCGCCGGCGACGCCGGGGGCGCCGTGGCGTTCGACGCGGCGCGGCTGCGGGTGCGCGCGTTGTTCGGCGGGCCCGCGGGCCGCGCCGGCCCGCGCGCGCGGTTCATCGCCGCGCTC
>JADHED010002483.1_pt1 | contig 12785 bp, 6 predicted proteins | sample 8952041 | NCBI WGS metagenome assembly JADHED01 (sample SAMN16124423, study PRJNA663239) | bioreactor sludge metagenome | isolation source: sludge (control) | place: India:Bengaluru | collected 2018-09-08
GACGGCCAGGCGGTGTCGGGGGCGGCGCAGGGCGGCATCCGGCTGTGCCTCGTCGATCCCGGCACCCATGGCGTCCTGACAGCTGCAGGCGGACGCTGACGGGGCGCCGGAAGCACGTGATCACGGGCCTTCGAGAATACTCTGTCAAATATGAAGATTTTCCGCGTGCGAAGTGGCAACTTTTGTGTCATTGACCACTTTTCCCGGTTTTGGTATAGTCTTCCGTACCGCCCACGGCAGCGTTCGCACCACCATCGGCGCCTGGTCGTTGGGGAACCGGATTCGTTCGATGCACCGGTTTCCCTGCAGCGGCCACTCGGGAGGAAGCCAGGTCCCTCTGTTAACGCGCAGCAGTCCCGCGCGATCCCGCGCGGGCAGGTAAGACGACCAGGTTCCCCGAGGCCCGCGCCTCGTCACGACTGATAACAAGACCGTCCGCCAACCGGACGTCGCCCCGACCGGAGGCCAGCAGATGCCAGCGTTCGTCTCCCGTATCGTCGTGCTCCTCGCGCTCGCCGGATCGCTCTCGGCCCTGGCGCCAGGCGCCGTCCTGGCCGCCGCCGCCGGCGCGGTCATCCATGAGGGTTCCTTCTCGGTGCGGGACCTGGCCTGGGACCAGGACCGCGACGGCGCACGCTATCCCGTGCTGCCGGGGTTGCGCGGCCTGGACGATCCGGGCAGCCCGCGCCTGCCGATGCAGACGCTCCTGCTGCTGGTGCCGGTGGACGCCGATGTCGTCGACGCCTGGATCGAGCCGCTGCAGACGCACGGCGAGACCGTGCCGGGCGCGCTGGCCCTGGGGGAGGCGCTGTTCACGGACACCGGTGGCAGGATCGAAACGAAGCGCCTGGCGAACGACGGCGGCGCGTTCCCCGCCGCGTGGGGCCGCTTCGCCGGCACGCACACCTGGCGCGGCTACCGGCTCCTGGCGATGGAGGTGTACCCCCTGCGCGTGTCCGGCGGGGCCGGCGCTTCGCAGCTCGAGTTCCTGGACCGCTACGCGGTGCGGGTCGCGTACGGCGCGACCCCCGCGACGGACGACATGGCCGTGCGTGCGCGCCTGTCGACCGCCGAGGTGCGGGCCAACGCGGACGTGCTGGCGCGCCTGGTGGCCAACCCCGGCGAACTGGCCGGCTACCGGCGCGAGAACGGCGTGGCCGTCGCCGCGCCGGCCGGCGGCTTCAGCCCCGACAAGACGCCGAGCCTGACCGGCAGCGCGGTCGAGTACCTCATCGTCACGACCGAGGCGATGCGCCCGGCCTTCGAAGTGCTCGCGTCGCACAAGACCTCGCAGGGCGTGCCCACCGTCGTCGCCACGCTGGAGTTCATCGCAGCCAACTACCGGCGCGGTGCGGACGTCCAGGAATCGGTCCGGATGTTCATCCGCGACGCCTACGAGAAGTGGGGGCTCGAATACGTGCTGCTGGGCGGCGACTCCGACGTGCTGCCCCCGCGCTACATCATCAACACCTTCTACCCGACGAACGGCTCGACGGCCATTCCCTGCGACCTCTACTTCGCCTGCCTGGACGGCAACTGGAATGCCGACGGCGACCATCTCTACGGCGAGCCCCTCACGGCGACGACGGCCGGCGACAGCGCCGACTTCGCCGAGGAAGTCTACGTCGGCCGCGCCGCGGTGAGCACACCCGAGGCGGCGACGGTCTTCGTCAACAAGGTGATCGCGTACGAGGCGGTCCCCGCCGGCTCGGCCTGGACCAATCGCGCGCTCTTCGCGGCGGAGGTGCTGTTTCCCGAGGACTTCCACGTCCAGGGCTACATCATCCTGGACGGCGCCAAGTTCGCCCACGAGCAGATCACGAACCACATCCTGCCGTGCACGGACATGGAATACACGCGGATGTACGAGACGGACCTGCAGTATCCGCGCGACGCGGGCCTGACGCGGGCCGCGCTGGCCGACACGCTGGACAACGGCCGCTACGGCATCGTCAACCAGATCGGCCACGGGTACTACTTCAACATGTCCGTCGGCGACGCGAACTTCATGACCACCGACGCCGACAACCTGACCAACGGCGGCCATACCTTCATGATCTACGCGCTGAACTGCGCCTCGGCCGCCTTCGACAACAGCTGCCTGCTCGAGCGGTTCATCCAGAACCCCAACGGCGGTTCGGTGTGCTCGATCGGCTCGGTCCGCGCGGCGTTCCCGAACAACGCCAATGCGTACCAGCAGGAGTTCTTCAGCGAGCTCTATTGCACGGCGGAGAATCGCGTCGGGCGGCTGCTCGCGCTCAGCCGGCTGCCGTTCATCGGCCTGACCACGAACAACTACGTCGACCGCTGGACGTTCGAGAACTACACGCTGCTCGGCGACCCGACGCTGCCCATCTGGACCGGTGTGCCGCAGTCCGTGGCGGTCGCGGCCCCGGCTTCGCTGGCGGTCGGCGCCCAGCCGCTGGCGGTGACCGTCACCACCGGCGGCGTGCCGGTGGCCGGCGCGCGCGTGTGCCTGCAGAAGGCCGGCGAGGATCTGGCCTGGGGGCTGACCGACGGAGCCGGGCAGGTGACCCTGCAGGTCCTGCCGACCAGCCCGGGCACCGCGACCCTGACGGTGACCGGCCGCAACCTGGCGCGCAACTCCCGGAGCGTGCCGGTGGTCAGCGGCGGCGCCTACCTGCGCGTCGAGTCGGCGGTCGTCGTCGACAACGGCGTGGCCGGCAGCATCGGCAACGGCGACGGGTTCGCGGATGCCGGCGAGACGATCGCGGTCTGGCCGCTCGTTCGCGAGACGGGCGGCGCGCCCGCCACCGGGCTGACGGCGACGCTGAGCACGTCGCAGCCTGGCGTCACGATCTTGAACGGCGCGACCTCGTTCAGCCCGGTCGCCGCCGGCGGTTCGACCGCGGCCCTGTCGCCGCTGCTGCTGGCGATCGACGCCACGGTGGCCGACGCGACCGCCATCGAGTTCACGCTGGACGTGGCGGCCGGCGCCAGCCACTCGCTCTCGCCCTGGTCCCTGACGGTGCGGGCTCCGGAGCTCGAGGTCGTCCGCATGGACTGGGAGGACGTGACCTGGGGCGACGGCGACGGCATGCTGGAGTCCGGCGAGCGCCTCGGCGTGAGCGTCACGCTGAAGAACTACGGCTCCGGCGCCAGCGGCGCGGTGACCGGCGTCCTGCGCACCAGCAGCGCGTTCGTGACGCGCTACGACTCGCTGTCGACCTGGGCGTCGCTCGGCCTCCTGGCGCAGGGCGATGCGAGCCCGGTGTTCTCGATGTCGATCGACCCGAGCCGCAACAGCGCCGCGTGGCTCCTGCTCACCGACTCCCACGGGCGGACGCTGCGGCACGACTTCACCCTGCTGCGACCGGATACGCCGACGGCGATCAACACCGACACGTCGCTGGGTGCGGACGTGATCGCGGTGTCGTGGACGCCGTCGACGGCGACGGACCTCCGCGGCTACGATGTGTACCGCAGCCTGTCCGACAGCGGACCCTGGACCCGGGCCAACCAGGACGTGATCCTCGGCACCTCGTACTTCGCCGACACGGGCCTGGCGCAGCTGACCACGTACTACTACAAGGTCGGCGCGGTGGACCAGTCGGGCATCCCCAGCATCCTCTCGGCGGCGGTCAGTCGCAGCACGGCCCCGGCCGAGGCGCTGAACTTCCCGGCGGCCTTCAGCGGCGAGACCAGCAGCCCGCTGGCCGTGGGCGACGTCGACGGCGACGGCGACCTGGAGATCGTCGTGGCGAGCAACCAGGTCTACGTCTGGCACCACACCGGCGAGGAGCTGCTCGACGGAGACAACGACTCGCAGACGCTGGGCAACTTCACGGACTTCGCGCCCGGCGCCGTTCTGCAGCCTGCCGCGGTCACGCTGGCGGACCTGGACGGCGTGCCCGGCCTGGAGATGATCATCAGCGAGCGCGCGCCGACCTTCCAGATCCACGCGTACACGAAGTCGGGTACCGAGCTTCCGGGCTGGCCGCGCTCGGTGGTCCTGCCGGTTGCCAGCGCCTGGAACTGGGCGGCGCCGGCGGTCGGGGACATCGACGGAGACGGCGCGCCCGAGGTCGTGGTCAATACCCTCAACGGCACGATCTGGGCCTGGAATGCCGACGGCACCGAGGTCCGCGACGGCGATTCCAACCCCGCGACGAGCGGTATCTTCTTCAAGCGCGCGGGCGCCGAGTTCGAGTGGTCCCGCAGCGGGCCGACGCTGGTCGACCTCGACGGCGATGACGCGGTCGACATCGTGTTCGGGACGAAGAACGACAGTTCCGGCCTCAAGCAGGTCTACGCGCTTAATTACAACGGCACTAACGTGGCCGGCTTCCCGTACGTCCCCGGCGGCGGCGCCGGCGCGGCGGCGGCCGCGGCCGACCTCGACGGCGACGGCCAGGTCGAGCTCGTGTTCTACACGAACTCCGGAATGGTCTACGCGCTCCGCGCCAACGGCACGAACTACCCCGGTTACCCGAAGGCGACCGGCCTGCCGGTGAACTTCGACTGGGTGACCGTCCCGGCGCTGGGCGACATCAACGGCGACGGCTACCTGGAGATCATCTACGCCCCGAACCAGACGGGCCTCATCGGCAGGCTGGCGGCCCTGTCCACCAACTACGCGGCCGGCACGAGCGGCCAGTTCGTGCCCGGCTGGCCGGTGACGCTGCCGGGCAGCTCCGAGGGCAGCCCGGTGATCGGCGACATCGACGGCAACGGTTCGCCCGAGATCCTGCACGGCATCGGCGGCGGCGACGCGGCGGCGCCGTACAACCTGTACGCCTTCCACTCCAATGGCACGAACGTGGCGGGCTTCCCGATCACCCTCGAGGGCCCGGTCATGAACGGCGTCACGGTCACCGACCTGGATACCGACGGGGACGTCGACATTGCCTATGCGGGCTGGGACTTCCTCTGCCACGTCTGGGACATGCCGTTCGCCTACGACCGTCACGCGGTGCCCTGGCCGACGTTCAAGGGCAACACGAAGCGTACGGGCCTGTACTTCCCCGTGCAGCTGGTCGGAGTGGGAGACGGCCCGGTGGTGCCCTCGGTGCCGCTGCAGCTGGAGCGGCCGTACCCGAATCCGTTCAACCCGTCCACGAAGATCAGCCTCTACGTGGCGGCTCGCGGCGACCTGCAGGTGGACATCTACGACGTGCAGGGGCGGCGCGTGCGGGCCCTGCATGCCGGGCCGATCGAGGCCGGCTGGCACACGCTGGTCTGGGACGGGCGCGACGACGGTGGCCGCGGGCAGGCCAGCGGCGTGTACCTGGTCCGGGCGCGGGCTGCCGGTGAGGACGGCGTCCAGAAGATGACGCTCGTCAAATAGGGTTCCGGCACGTCCTGTGCGCTGCCGGCGATGCCGCCGGGCGGGAAGCCGCCCGGCGGCTTTCGCATCCGGGGTTGCGCTCATTGACGGGTTGCGGGTGGCACCGCTAAGCTGGGCAGGAGTCGCGGGAGCGGGAGGGCCAGGATGGACGAGCGGACAACCGGGCGACGGTGGGACCCGGTGCCGGCGGGAAGGACGGGACGGGCCGAGGCATTGCGCGCCGGCGCAGTGGCGCTCATGGCGCTGCTGGCGGCGGCTCAACTGGCCGGTTGCGGCCGCCGGGATTCCGGCGATGCGGCAGCGGACCCGGTTGCCGGGGGGACGGCGGTGGTGGCGCTGGCCTCCGAGCCTGATATCCTCAATCCGCTGCTGTACGCCTCGGCCACGGCCGGCCAGGTGATCGCGGAGCTGCACGACGGCCTGACGGACATGGACGAATCGCTGGCCTACGTGCCGCGGATCGCCAGGTCGTGGGAGCTGGCGCCCGACAGCCTGGCCATCACCTACCACCTGCGGCCCTGGCGCTGGTCGGACGGGCAGCCGTTGACGGCGCGGGACGTCGCGGCTTCGCTGGCCCTGTTCAAGGACGAGCGGGTGGCCAGCCGCCGCCGGAGCCTCTACGAGGCCGTGACGGGCGCCGTCGCGCTCGATGACAGCACGGTCCGCTACGACCTGGCGCGGCCCGTGCCGGACCCGGTCCAGGTCACCTGGCACCACATCCTGCCCTGGCACATCGTCGGCGGGCTGGACCCGGCGCAGGTGGCGACCTGGCCGATCAACCGCCAGCCGCTCTCTTCGGGGGAGTTCAGGCTCGAGTCGTGGGCTCCCGGTCGCGAGCTGGTGCTGACGCGCAACCCGCACTACCCCGGCAAGGCGGCCCGGCTCGAGCGGGTGGTGTTCCGGATCGTGCCGGAGGAGGCGACGCGCCTGCTCATGCTCGAGACGGGCGAGGTGGATGTCGCCGACGGCGTCTCGCCCGCGTCGGCCGGGCGGCTCGAGGCGCGCGGCGACCTGCGACTGGTGGCGACCGGCGGGCGCCGTATCTACTACCTCCAGTGGAACTGCCGGAACCCGGTGCTGGCGGACGCTGCGACGCGGCGGGCCCTGTCTCTGGCGCTGGACCGGGACCGGATGGTGTCCACCCTGCTCGCCGGATTCGGCCGGCCGGCGGTGGGGCCGATACCGCCGGTGATGTGGAACCACCATCGCGGCCTGGTGCCCGCGGCATGCGATCCGGAGGCGGCGCGGCGCGCGCTGGCGGCTGCGGGCTGGGCCGATCCCGACGGCGACGGCGTGCTGGAACGCGACGGCCGGCCGCTGCACCTGGAGATGCTGACGCGCAGCGGCGACCCGGTGCGCGAGCAGGGTGCGGTGATCATCCGGGAGAACCTGCGGGCGGTGGGGGTGGCCGTGGAGGTGCGCGCGATGGAGCAGGTGGCCGGGCTCGAGCGCGTGCGCGAGGGGCTCTTCGACGCCTACTTCGGCCTGCTCGTCGCCAACCTGTACGGCAACCCGGCGCCCTACGTGCGCTCGACCGCCGTCGGCGAGTACAACCAGGGCCACTACGCCAACGCCACGGTCGACTCGCTGCTCGACGTGGCCCTGGCCGAGCCCGATCGTCAGCGCGCGCTGGCGACCTGGCTGCGCCTGCAGGAGACGCTCGTCGCCGATCCTCCCTCGGCGTACCTGTTCTACCCCGACAACCTGGTGGCCGTGAACCGCCGCCTGCGGGACGTTCGCCCGCACCTCCTGTCGCCGGTCAACAACCTCTCGGAATGGTGGGTGGGGCCGGTGCCGGGAGACGGCGGGAAGGACGCCCGTTGATGGCCAAGCCGGTTCCGGTTCCGTACCTTGAGGGCATGACCTGCCCGCTGAACCAGGAACCTGACGGAACGGCCGCGACGCCCGTGAGCGCTGCCGGACCGGTCGCGACGACCGTGTGCGCGGCCGGGCGATCGCGCGCCCCGGCAACGGTCGTGACCGTGGTTGCCATACTTGTCCTGGCAGGCGGCTGTGGCGGAGGAGGGGGCACGACGGGGCCCGGGCCGGACCCGGTCATCTCCTTCTCGCCGACGGCGCAGGGGCAGCAGCTCACCATCGGCGACAGCCGCCAGTTCGGTGCGAGCGTCGACCCCGAAGGCACCATGGCCGTGACCTGGCGGCGGGGCGGAGCGGTGGTCGGGACCGGGCGCCAGTACATGTACCAGGCGAATGCCGTGGGTCGCGACACGCTGCGTGTTCGCGCGGAGGCCGGCTCGGCCAGCCGCGAGTATTTCTGGGTGCTGGACGTCGCCGCCGAGCCGGCGACGGCGCCACCGCAGGTGCCCGGCGTGGCCGTGGCGCCCGGGCCCGATCCCGTGGAGGTGATGGTCACCTGGACGCGGGTGTCAGGCTCGACCTACCCGATCGTCGCCTACGAGATCGTGATGAGCTACGCGGGTGTCATCACGCTCGACAACTGGGCGGCGGCGATACCGCTCGCGCAGGTGGCGCACGTCGGCGGGCAGGTCGGCTACAGCTCGACCTTCGACCGCACGAACGGCGGGCTGGTTCCGGGCGCGGAGGCCTGGTTCGCCGTGCGCGCGCGCGACGATCGCGGCCAGCTCTCCGTGTCGCTGGCCAGTCGCCAGACGCGGATCACGAGCGAGTGGTGGATCGACGGCCGCATCATCGACGAGCGCGGCGTCCCGATCCTCGGGGCGATCGCGGCCACGTCCGCGCCCCAGCGCAACGACAACACCGACGGCGACGGCCTGTTCAGGCTCGGGCCGTACCGGAGCGTCGACACGGTGACCGTGGCGACGACGCCGCCGGCGGGCTACTACGCCTTCCGCACCGGGCGCATCGCCAGCCAGGCGGATATAGACCTGGACGTCGTGCTGCCGCGCCGGCAGGACCTTGCGGCGGAGTGCGACGTCCAGTCCTACGGCGGCGAGTTCATGAACTGGTTTCGCCACATGACGCGCACCGTGGCGGTTGCCGGCGACACGGCGTCGTCGCGCCTGTGGAAGTGGGACCAGTGGCCGGTCCGGGTCTTCCTGCCCGATTCGACCACGGCCAGCGGTCGTGACATGGACGAGGCCGCCCGTGAGATGATGGCGCTGTGGAACGACGCGCTCCGCCTGAACGTCGGCGATCCCGACTACCTCGTCGAGGTGGCGACGTCGGCCGCCGCGGACGTGTACTTCGCCTGGGTGACCGATGTCTCGTCTGGCTACGGGGAGGCCTCGCTCGAGCTGCCGGCGGGCGGCGTGTTCGGCGATGTGCGCCCCGAGCGCATCCGGGTCGAGGTGGAGACGGGGATCGCCGCGAACCAGTTCTTCCGGGAGGTCTGCCTCCATGAACTGGGGCATGTCCTGGGGCTGAGCAACCACTCCCTGGAGTGCGACGGCGCCGGGCACCTGATGGTACTCGGGGCCGCGGGAAACCTCTCGCTCGAGCATCCGATCCATCCGGACGAGGTCAATGCCGTTCGCATCCTGCGCGCGCTGCCGCAGGGCGCCGACATGCGCGGGATGACGCCCTGACCCCGCCCGGGGCGGGCGCGCGTTCGTCAGCCGGGGGGCCAGGCCAGGGGGCGGCCGCCCAGCACGTGCAGGTGCAGGTGCCCCACCGACTGTCCGCCGTCCTGCCCGCAGTTGATGACGAAGCGGTAGCCACCGGGCGCCAGGCCCTCGGCCTGGGCCGCGATGACGCCCGCGCCGAGCAGCCCGTCGGCGGCGCCACGCTCGGGTCCCACCAGGTCGTTGAGCCCGTCCAGGTGGCGCCGTGGCACGACCAGCACATGCGTCGGGGCCTTGGGGTCGATGTCGCGGAAGGCGACGTATTCGGCGTCCTGGTGGATGATGTCGGCCGGGATCCGGCCGGCGGCGATCTCGCAGAACAGGCACTTGCTCACGTTGGCGGCTCCCGCGCTGGGGTTGCTGGGGCCCGGGGGGCAAGACGGGCTGCAGGCAGGCTACCATGGGCCCCGGCATGCGGCAAGGGCGGGCGGCGCCCGATTTTCTCTCTTTCTTCGCTGGACTTTCACCAGTCTTTCGTCTAGACTGTGGCGGACGTGGCAGGCGCGCCTTCCGTCCGGAGAGAGGTCTCCGGTGGGCGGCGGTGCCGCCGGACGCGCCCGAAACGCCCAGGGAGGGATCCGATGGGACTGACGCCCCGCCAGGCGGAAATCCTGGCCTTCGTGACTGCCTACACCGAGGAACGCGGCTTCGCGCCGACGCTGCAGGAGATCGGCGACCGGTTCGGACTGTCTTCGGTCGCGACGGTGCATAAGCATGTGCGCCACCTCGTGGACAAGGGCTACCTCCGGCGCGAACGGCGCAATGCCAGCCGCGACATCGAGGTGGTCGCCGACGGTGACGGCGGCCTCGCCACGATCCCGCTGCTGGGCACGGTGGCGGCCGGCCGCCCGATCGAGGCGCTTGCCGAGCACGAGCAGCTGCGCGTCCCGGAGGAGTGGCTGGGCAAGGGACGCACCTTCGCCCTGAGGGTGCGCGGGGATTCCATGATCGACGAGCAGATCCGCAGCGGCGACACGGTCGTCGTGGAAGCCCGCGAGACGGCGCGCAACGGCGAAACCGTCATCGCGCTCGTGGACGGCGAATCGGTCACGGTCAAGCAGTACTTCCGCGAGGGCGCCCAGATCCGCCTGCAGCCGGCCAACCCGGCCGTGCCTGTCATGCGCTTCCCGGAGGAGCGCGTGACCGTGCAGGGCGTCGTCATCGGCGTTCTGCGCCGCTACAGTTGAGCCGTCCACGGCAAGGCTGGCACCCGCCGGCGGGCGCGCCCGGCGGGTGCGGGCTTTTCCGGCCGGCGCCCGTTGGTTGACGCCCCCGCCTCCGGCAGGTAGCATACCCGGAAGTCACGCATGCACTTTCGGGCTTCCTGGCGCGGAGCGGGGCGAGCATGGGCAGCAAGGACAGGCCGGGCGAACTGGAGGAGATCTTCGAGATCCTCGTGACCGCCTACGCCCAGAAGGGCGGGACGGTGCCCGGGGAGAGCGATCTCTGCTGGCGCCCAGCGACCGATGCCTACGAGACCGACGACGCCTTCATCGTCCAGATGGACCTGGCCGGGCTGGATCCCGCCCAGATCGAGGTGCTCGCGGACGAGAAGAGCCTGCTCGTGCGCGGCATCCGGCCCGACGCCTCGGGTCCGGGCAAGAAGCATTTCCACAAGATGGAGATCAGCGTGGGGCCGTTCGCCCGGCGCGTCCCGATCACCGTGGCGGTCGACCCCGCCACGGCCACGGCGCGCTACCGGGGCGGCTTCCTGTACGTCACCTTCCGCAAGGGCGGCGGGGGGCAGGGCGACCGTCGGCAGATCGCGATCGAGCGCTGAGGCGACCCCAGCGGGCGGGGTGAACAGGGAACGTCGGGCGGGCTCGGGCCGCGCGGACACGGGAAGGAGCTCCACGTCATGGCGGACAACCACCGGGACCACGAGGACCAGGAACACGTGACCGAGGTCAAGCTGCCCCGGGAGCTGCCGGTCCTGCCCATCAGCGAAGCCGTGATCTTCCCGGCCATGATGGTACCCCTGGTGCTGACGGACACGAACCTCGTGCGACTGGCGGACGACTGCCTGGCCGGCGACAAGATCCTCGGCACCTTCGCCCAGCGAGACACCGACACCTCGGACGACGGCGAGGAGACCGCGGACCGCGACCTCATCTACCAGGTCGGCACCGCCGTCAAGATCCAGAAGATGCTGCGCTTCCCCGACGGGAGCATGCGCATGCTCGGCCAGGGCATCGCGCGCTGCCGTATCCGCGAGTTCGTGCGCGACCAGCCCTACATGGTCGCCCGTGTCGAGCTCATCGAGGAGGAGGCTCAGGACGACCCGCGGACGCTGGCGTACATGCGCGGCGTGGCGAACAACTTCCTGAAGATCATCGACGCCTCGGAGAACCTCAGCGACGAGCTGAAGGTCGTCGTGATGAACATCGACGAGCCGGGCCGCCTGGCGGACCTGATCGCCTCCAACCTGGACATCGAGGTGGCGGAGAAGCAGTCGATCCTGGAGGAGCGCTCGCCGCGCAAGCGGCTGCAGCTGCTGTCGAAGATCGTCATGCGCGAGCTGGACGTGCTGGAACTGGGGCAGAAGCTGCAGTCGCGGGTCCGCAAGTCGATCGACAAGGACCAGCGCGAGTACTACCTGCGGCAGCAGCTGAAGGCGATCCAGCGCGAGCTGGGAGACACCGACGAGGGCTCGGTCGAACTGGAGGACCTGCGCGAGCGCATCGACAAGGCGGCGCTGCCCGAGAAGGTCCTGGCGGCGGCGAACCGCGAGTTCGACCGGCTGGCCCGCATGTCTCCGGGCGCCAGCGAGTACACCGTCAGCAAGACCTATGTCGACTGGCTGCTGGACCTGCCCTGGTCCATCGGCTCGGAGGACATCCTTGACCTCAAGCGCGCCGAGGAGATCCTCGAGCGCGATCATTTCGGCCTGGACGACGTCAAGAAGCGGATCATCGAGTACCTGGCGGTGCGCAAGCTGAAGGAGAACCACCGCGGTCCGATCCTCTGCCTGTCCGGCCCCCCGGGTGTCGGCAAGACCTCGCTGGGGCGCAGCATCGCCGAGGCGGTGGGCCGCAAGTTCTTCCGCTTCTCCCTGGGCGGCATGCGCGACGAGGCCGAGATCCGCGGCCACCGGCGCACGTACGTCGGCTCGATGCCGGGGCGGATCATCGCCGGGCTCAAGGAGTGCGGGACCAACAACCCCGTGTTCATGCTCGACGAGATCGACAAGCTGGGCCAGGATTTCCGCGGCGATCCCGCCAGCGCGCTGCTCGAGGTGCTGGATCCCGAGCAGAACAGCGACTTCACGGACCACTACCTGACGCTGCCGTTCGACCTCTCGAAGGTCATGTTCATCACGACGGCCAACATGCTGGACACCATCCCGCGCCCGCTGCTGGATCGCATGGAGGTCATCCAGCTGGCGGGCTACACGAACCTCGAGAAGCTGCAGATCGCCAAGCGCTACCTGCTGCCGCGCCAGATCGAGGAGAACGGCCTCAAGCCGGCGCAGATCCGGTTCACGGACGCGGGACTGATGAAGGTGATCGAGGACCACACGCGCGAGGCCGGCGTGCGCAACCTCGAGCGCGAGATCGGCGCCGTGTGCCGCAAGGTGGCCACCGACGTGGCGAAGGGGAAGCGCAAGGCGCAGTCGATCGGCGCGAAGAACCTGGAGGACTACCTGGGACCGCCCAGCTACACGGGCGACCGCCTGCGCAGCCACCTGAAGGTGGGCGTCTGCACGGGCCTGGCCTGGACGCAGGTTGGCGGCAAGATCCTCTACATCGAGGGCCTGGCCCTGCCGGGGGGCCACGGCAACCTGAAGCTGACGGGCCAGGTCGGCTCGGTCATGCAGGAGTCGGCGGCGGCGGCCTACAGCTACCTGCGCAACCGCTTCGGTGACCGCAAGGAGCATCGCGCCTTCTTCGGCGAGCGCGACGTGCACATCCACC
>JADHED010002485.1_pt1 | contig 12777 bp, 11 predicted proteins | sample 8952041 | NCBI WGS metagenome assembly JADHED01 (sample SAMN16124423, study PRJNA663239) | bioreactor sludge metagenome | isolation source: sludge (control) | place: India:Bengaluru | collected 2018-09-08
CCATCTCCGCCGAGGCCTGGGGATGGATTCTCCTGGTGTCCTTCGCCGGTTTTATCCTCGTCGAAATAGAGAAATGGATCCGGCGCCGCGGTTCGGGGTGATCTTCCTTGGCGGGCCGTCCTCTCTGCATCCGACATACTGCGCGCCGCAGTTCGGCTCGGCGAAGGAACCGGTCAACATGGCCGGAATGATCGCGGCGAACGTGATCCGCGGCGGCCCGCGCATCGCACACCGGGAGGACCTGGAATGCACGCCGGCCATGATTCCGGACCTGCGCGACGCGGCCGAATTCAAGAGCGGAAGCATCCCCGGGGCCGCGCACATCCCGCTCGACGAGTTGCGCCGGCGCTAACCTCTCCGAAGGATGCGGCCCGCGCGTTCGGCGGTCACCCGACCCTCCTGCGCGGCGACGCGGCCGTTGACCATGACGAGCCGAATCCCTTCGGGATAGGAGCGGGGGCGCTCGAAGGTGGCGGTGTCGGCCACGGCCACGGGGTCGAAGAGCACGAGGTCCGCCGCGCAGCCTGCGGCGATGCGGCCGCGGTCGCGGAGGCCCAGCCGCTCGGCGGGCAGGCCCGTCATCTTGTAGACGGCGGTTGCGAGCGGCAGCATCCGTCGCTCCCGGACGAAATGCCCGAGCACCCGCGGGAACGTGCCGTAGGCTCTCGGGTGCGTCGCGCTTCCTTCGTCTGTTCCGGCCAGGGCCGCGCCGTCGGAGCCGACGGCCACCCGGTCGCTCTCCATGATCGCGGCGAGGTCGTCCTCCGAAAGCGAGAAGAAGACGGCACTCACCGCGGCCGCTTCCTCCGTCACCAACCGCACGACCGCATCCTCCGGCGGGACCTCCCACATCGACGCGATTTGCGCGAGGGTCCTGCCGCACAACGCGCGGTTGCGCTCCGAGCCCGTGCCGGATATGCGGATGCGCTCGGGCCCGCCGCGCTCGGCGATCGCCGCCCGGATGTCCGTGATCAGCTGCGCATTTGCCTGCCCGTCCCCGAGCCGTCCGAGCATCACCGCCACCCCGCCGGCGTGGGCCCACGCCGGGATCAGCACGGATAGCGCGGTCTGGGAGGCCGCGTACGGGTACTGGTCCGCGGCGATGTCGACGCCCGACCGCCGCGCCTCGGCCAGGCGTTCGAGCGCCTCCCGGCCTTTGCCCCAGTTCGCCTGCCCCAATGCTTTGAGATGCGAGACCTGCACCCGCGCCCCGGCCGCAAGGCCGATGCGAATGGCCTCGTCGATGGCGTCGAGAAGGGTCGACGCTTCCCCGCGGATGTGGCTGGCATAGACCGCCCCGTGTTTCGCCACCACCGCGGCCAGTTCGATCAGCTCCGCGGTCGCGGCGTAGCTGCCCGGGGGATAGATCAGGCCGGTCGAAAGCCCCCAGGCGCCCTGGGAGAGCTGGCCGGACAGGAGGGCTTTCATCGCCTGCAGTTCGTCCGCTGCGGGCAGCCGGTCGTCCGAGCCCATCACGGCCATGCGCAGCGGGCCGTGGGCCACCAGGGGGACGAGGTTCAGGCCGATCCCCATGCGCTCGAGCACCTCGGCGAACGTCTGCATGTCGGTCCACGCCAGCCCCTCCGCGGGCAGGCGGAAGTCGTGCATCTTCAGAAAGCCCAGCAGCAGCTCGCGCCGGCCTTCGCTGACCGGGAAACACCCCAGCCCGCAGTTGCCGGTCACCTCGAGGGTCACGCCCTGGAGGAGCTTGCTCTCGGCCGAGGGGTTCTCGAAGATGGTCGCATCGGTGTGCGAGTGGATGTCGATGAAGCCGGGGGCCAGGACCATGCCGGAGGCGTCGATCACGGTCTCTGCGCGAGCCGCGCCGGGACCGACCGAGGTGATCCTGTCGCCGGCGATAGCCACATCCGCCGCGAAGGCCTGGTTTCCGGTGCCGTCGACGACCATGGCGTTTTTGAAGAGATACGAATTCATCGGCTGATGCGGCCTCCTCAGCGAGTTCTCTCGGGTTGAGCCATCACCCGGTTGATGACCAGCCGGTATTCCCGGCCGACGTCCGCGACAGCTTCCGGCTTGAAACCCCCTGCACGATAGAACCGTAGGAACCCTGGAGTTTCCAACAGCGCCAGCACGAAGCTGAGGTGACCGGAGTAGCCGGTGTCGTCGAGCGCCTGCAGGCGGCGGATGGTCTCCGCCACCAGTTCGCGCGCCGCGCGGTGCACCGTCGGCCCGGTCGCGCCGCACGGCCGCACGGAATAGAGCTGCCGGCAGCTGAACGGCCGGATGGCGTAGATGCGGCAGGTCTGATCTCCGCCGAGGAAGGGGCAGGGCGCCGCCCTTCCGGCCAGCTTGAGCTCGCGGTTCGCAGCGATCCCCCTGCGCAGCGCGTCGCGTTCGTCGTCCGGCAGGCGCGCCACGAAGTCGTGGACGTTCAAGGCTTCCAGCGTGGTCACGTCCACGCTGCCGAAGTGCGTGCAGCAGCAGGAGCAGCCCGGTCCGCACAGGGCCTCTTTTTTCCACGGCGCGACCTGACGCTCGAACTCTTCGTAGATGGCGAAGAGCCGCTCTCGCTTGTGAGTTGGGTTCATACAGATCCGCTATCCGTTACCGCCGGTGGCGCGCGTCACCTCGACGAACACCGAGTGGGTGCGGGAGCCCTGGCTGGGCAGGGTGGGGGTGGTGGAGGTGAGCGTGTTCGCCGCCCCACCGATTTCGACGCCCTGCGCATCGTGGACGGTCCACGCGCCCTGCGCGAGCGCGACGCACCCGACGACGATCTCTTCGGTGAGCGACACCCCGATCCGCATCTCGCCCTCGGCGCTTCGCACCCGCACCGTGTCCCCGCTGTGGATGCCCCGGGGAACCGCATCCCGGGGGTTCATGGCCAGGGCCTGCTCGACCAGCCTCCGCGCCCAGGGGAGATTGGCGTTCTGGGAGTTGACCCGGCACCTGGAATGCGGGGTGATCATCCGCAGCGGGTAGTCGCGATCCGGCGCCGCGACCCGGCACCGGGGGATCGCCGAAGCTTCGGTCGCACCGAGGGCGTCGCAGCGGATCTCGATCTTTCCGGAGGGCGTCTCCAGCGGGTACGCCGCCGGGTTCTCGACAAACCGGCTCAGCCCGGTGCGCCGCTGGTCGTCTCCCGCGAGAATCCCCGTTTCCCTGAACCGCGCGACGTCATCGATGCCCGAGGTGGCGAGCAGGTGGTCGAGCCACTGCTTCCCGGTGCGGCCCTCCGAGTAGGCCTCGCCGAAGCCCAGCCGGTCCGATAGATCGCAGAAGATGTCGTAATCGTGGCGGCAGCCGGGCAGGGGATCGACCGCCCGGTGCGAGTAGAAGAGGTAGTGGTCGGCCGGGGTCATCACGTCCTCGCGCTCGAGCGAGGTCGTGGCCGGCAGCACGACGTCGCTGAACCGGGCAGTCGGGGTCATGAACAGGTCGTGGGCGACCACAAAGTCCACCTTGTTGAAGGCGCGGATGCTCTTTGCGATGTCGCTGCCCTGGTTCAGATAGTTGGCGCCGATGCTGTAGATGAGACAGATGTCCGACGGGTACCCGCCGGCCCGGCCCTCCAGCACCGCATCCGGCCAGCGGTAGACCGGAATGACCGGCAGGTGCGAGACGTCCGGCACGGGCAGCGACGGGAAGGCAATCTTCGGCAGCTTCCCCCAGATCTCGCCGCCCGTCGACCCGCCGGCAACGCCGATGTTGCCCGTGGCCGCCTGCAGCGCCGCGGTGAAGCGGTAGCTCTCCTCCCCGCCGAGCGTCCGCTGGATGGAGAGGCCGGGCAGCAGCGCCGCGGGCCGGGACCGCGCGTAGCTTCGGGCGAGTCCGATGATGGTCTCCTCGGGCACCCCGCAGATCCCGGCCGCCCAGGCCGGGGTTTTGGGCTGCCCGTCCGTGCGGCCGGCAACGTAGGCGATGAGATCGTCGAAACCCACGGTGCAGCGGTCGACGAACTGCCGGTCGAGGAAGTTCTCCGCGACGATCACGTAGAGCATCGCCGCCAGCATCGCGCTGTCGGTACCGGGCAGGATCGGGACCCATTGGGTCGCGAGCTTGCGCACGGTCGCGGTGCGGCGCGGGTCGACCACGACCACCGGGACCCCGTCGCGTTTGACCCGGGCGATCACCGCCTCGATCCGGCTGCTGAAGCGGGTCTCGCAGATGTTGGCCCCCCAGAGCAGGATCATCCGCGAGCGCTCCAGGGTGAGCGGGTCGAGGCCGGTCTCGCGCGTCCCGAAGAGGTGCCGGTCGATGAAGGCGGATGCCGCGCTGGAATAGGAGTCCGTGCGGTTGACGAAGCCGCCCAGCAGGGCGAAGAAGCGCCGGCCGACGAGGCTCGTGTTGTGCACCGCCGCGCGGCAGCTGCCGGAACCGCTGAAGGGGAGGAAGGCCAGGGGGCCGTGGTGCTCGCGGACCTCCCGCAGGCGGCCTGCGACGTAATCCAGCGCCTCGGGCCAGCCGACCTCGCGGAAGCGGCCCGAACCGCGTTTGCCTGTGCGGATCAGCGGGGAGCGCAGGCGATCGGCGGCGTAGACGGTGTCCGCCATGCGGTAGCCCTTGATGCAGCCGCGCATGAGCTCGGGTGCGAGCGGGCTGTCGGTGATCCGCACGACGCGCCCGCCGGCCACGTGGGCCAGCAGCGGGCACCCGGCGCCGCAGTCGCGGTCGCAGGAAACCGGCACCGACCGGTCGATGTGGGCGTTGCGCATGGGGAGGGTTTTAGCAGACTTCGCTCGGCGATTGAACGGCAGGCGTGAAAAAGAGGCGATCGTGAGACGCAAGGATGCCTATTCGCAGCGGGGACGTTTTTCCATTCTTGACTTAAATTTTACTTCCGCACCCTCCAGCCTGCCTTGGCGACAGCCACCAATTCTGCAGCATGACGTTCAGTGCCTTGCTCTGGGAATATGGTGCTGCCGAATATGCGGCCGTCGCCTTCAATCCGAATCCCGGCAGTCAAACCCCAGGCAACTGGATACTGATCATCCCGAAACAGCGCCGTTATGCCGGGCGTGCCTCGGCTCGGCCTCGAGAATGCGTGTGAGCGTTATGCAGGAGCTAACCGGGCTCTTCCTTGGGGATCTCCTCCCGCTTCTTGCGGAACCACGGGATGAACGGCGAAATCAAGAGGATGATCGCGATGACCAGGGACGCGGCGGCCAGCGGCCGGGTGAAGAAGATAGAGAAATCCCCCTGGGACGTGATCAATGACTTGCGCAGGTTGTTCTCCATCATGGGCCCGAGGACGAAAGCCAGGACCAGCGGGGCGCCCTCGTAATCAAACTTCTTCATCAGGTAGCCCGCGAGCCCGAACAGGAGCATGACATAGATGTCGAAGACCGAATTGCCGACGCTGTAGACGCCGATCAGGCAGAAGAGCAGTATCAGGGGGAACAGTATTTTATAGGGGATTTTTAGGATCTGAACCCAGATGCCGATCAGGGGCAGGTTGAGAACCAAGAGCATCAGGTTCCCGATGTACATGCTGACAATGACCCCCCAGAACAGCTGAGGGTTTTGTTTCATCATCAGGGGCCCGGGGGTCACCCCGTGGATCATGAAGGCCCCCAACAGCATGGCCATGATCACATTGGGCGGGATGCCTAGTGTCATGAGCGGTATGAAGGCCCCTCCCGTTGCCGCGTTGTTGGCCGCCTCCGGCCCGGCCACTCCCTCGATGGCGCCCTTCCCGAAGCGTTCCGGATTCCCGGACAGCTTTTTTTCGACTGCATACGACAGAAAGGACGAAATGACGGCTCCGCCGCCGGGAAGGACGCCGAGCAGAAAGCCAAGAAGCGACCCTCTGGCGATAGGACCGCTGCTGTCCTTCAAGTCCTTGGCCGTGGGCAGCAGGCCCCTGAGCGTGGTCGTCAAAATGTCTCTCCGCACGACCTGCTCGATGTTCAGCAACACCTCGGACACCCCGAAGACGCCCATGACGATCGGCACCAGGCCGACACCGTCGAGCAACTCCATGTAGCCGAAAGTGAATCGCGGGCGTGCCGTGATCGTGTCCAGGCCGATCAGCCCCAGGACGATGCCGAACGCTGCCATGATCAAGGCTTTCGGCATCGAGCCGTGGGCCAGGTAAATGAGGATGGTGAGGCCCAGGACCATCAGGGTGAAATACTCGGGCGGGCCGAACTCGAGGGCGAACTTGGCCAGGGGAGGAGCCAAAAGCGTCAAGCCGAGGACGGAAAGGCTGCCGGCGACAAAGGAAGCGATTGCCGCCATACCCAGAGCAGGGCCGGCGCGCCCCTGACGCGCCATCTGGTAGCCGTCCAGGCAGGTGACCACGGAAGCTGCTTCCCCCGGTATGTTGACCAGGATGGAGGTGGTGGACCCCCCGTACATCGCGCCGTAGTAAATCCCGGCCAGCATGATGATGGCGGCTTCGGGCGTGGCTCTGAAGGTCGAGGGGAGGAGCAGGGACATGGCGCCGACGGGCCCGATTCCGGGCAACACACCGACCAGGGTCCCGATGAACACCCCGGCGAAACAGTAAAGCAGATTTTCCGGCTGGAGGGCGACCGAGAACCCGATCCCCAGATGATTCAAGAGGTCCATGTGGCGTCAGCTCCCCAGTAATCCCGGCGGCAGTTGGCACTGCAGCCAGAGCTGGAACACGCAGTACGCGGCCAGCGTGCTCGCAACCGCCCCCAGGATGGCGTACGACCATCTCTGCGGTTCGACCGCTTTGAAAAGAAAGACGAGCAGCAGGATGGTGGCGGGGATGAATCCCAGCGGGGTCAGAAGATAGGCGTAGATGAAAAGCACGGACAGGACGGGGAGAACCCGTTTGAACGCAATCCCCGCCCAAACGAGCCTCATCTCTCCCGCGACGGCTCTCTGCCTGAGCGATCGGGCGAGGATACCGAGAGCCAGCCCGGTCATGATCGCTCCAACCCAGAAAAACATGAACCCGCCGCCCGGCTCCTGCAGGCTCCCCAGCCCCAGTTCATACCCGCCGCCGCAGATCCCGATGCCGGTCAACGCCCAAAAGAACGAGCTGATGATGTCTCTGCTTCTCATATGCACCTCTGCGGCGATTCCCCGTGCCAATGCATTCCCGGCGTGCGCCAGCACGTCTCGTTCTTAAAAAAGGCACGCCTCTTAGCTTGGCCCGCAATCCGAAGGTTGCACCGGGGCAGCCGGCATCGGGCGCGGGCTCAAAGGGGCTCTATTCTTTTTTCAGGCCGAGTATGTCTGCATTCTCCTTTTCTTCTTTGAAGAGCTCCTTGGCGTATTGGGTGTAATCTTCGGAGCTCTTGTAGAAACGGACCATGTAAAAGTCGTCCAGGACTTTCTGGAAGGAAGGCTCGTCCATCGCCTTTTTGAAGGCATCGTGAAGGGTCTTGACCACCTGCGGCGCCATCCCCTTGGGCCCGGCGATGCCAAACGGCGAATAGGCTACGATGTCGTACCCAAGCTCTTTCAGGGTAGGCACGTCGGGCCACTTCTTCGTCCGCTGCCCCGTCCACACCGCCAGGAGGCGAAGATCGCCGGATTCGACCTGAGGGGCCCATCCGGACGTCTCGGCGCCGACCATGACGTGACCGCCCAGCGTCGCGGTGATGACCTCGATGCCGCCCTTTTGCGGCACATGGATCCACTTGATGCCTTCCTTGCGGGCGAGCTTTTCCATGGTGACGTGCTGCATCACCCCGACCCCCGGGGTCGCATAGGTGACCTTCCCGGGGTTGGCTTTGGCAAAGTCCACGAGCTCTTTCAGGGTGTTCCAGGGGGCGTCCTTCTTGACCACGATACCGTAGGTGTAGCCGGTCAGCTGAATGATGTAGGTGAAGTCCGTGAGGGGGTCCCAGGTCGTCTTCATCGTGTGGGGCAATCGGAATACGCCGAGCGGAATCTGGGAGATGGTGTAGCCGTCGGGCTTGGCGGTGGCCGCCATTGTGGCCGGCCCCACCGTCCCGCCCCCGCCCGGCTTGTTTTCCACGATCACCGGTTGGCCAAGGTGCTTGGACGCATTCTCTGCCAGAACTCTCATGCAGGTGTCCGTCGACCCGCCTGCGGCCCAGGGTACGATCAGATTGATCGCTCTGGCGGGATACTCCGCTGCAATTGCCGGGATGACACTTCCGCTGCAAACCGCAATTGCCGCCAGCCATGCCAGCACCGCGATTGATCTCCTTGCCATGATGAACCTCCTTGGTTTTGCGGCAGGGTGCTTTTCCTGACCGCCGCGTTGAGTTCCTCCCGCAGAGTGGTGAGACGATGGTCGTGCGTCCTCGTTATGCCTGCCCCCTGGTTGACGAAGGCGTGGGCATGTGAATTTCACGCACGACTCAGGGGTTTCAACCCGAGGATCGCTCTGGCTTCATCCGGCGTAGCCGGCTCCTTCCCCAGCTCCCTTGCGATTCGCACGGCCCTGGCGACCAGTTGCGCATTTGTGGCCAGCTCCCCCTTGCGGTAGTAAAGATTGTCTTCCAACCCCACTCGGACGCAACCTCCCAGAATCATGGCCATGGTGGTCAGGGGGAGTTGGGCCGTCCCGACGGGCGTGCAGTTGAAGATGGCATCGGCAGGCAGATAATCGTGCAGCAGCATCAGCATCTTCGGCGTTGCATCGCATGCCCCCTGGTACCGCATGCCCATCACCAGGTTGATGTAATACGGCTTTTCCACGAGCTCCTTCTCAATGACCGAATTCACATCCCGAAACATGGCCACGTCGTAGACTTCCATCTCCGGCTTGATGCCCAGCTCTCTCATTCTGGACACGTACGATTCGATTTCATGGGGCATGTTGGACCATGCAACCCCGGCGTACTTGCCGGAAACCCGCATCAGGCTTCCCATGTTGAGCGAGGCCATTTCCGGGGCGGCCTTCAGGCATTCGATCCGCTGTTCCTGGGTCAGGTTGGGGCCTCCGCCGGTGCTGAACTGGATGATCATGTCGCACTTCCGTCGAATCCCTTCGCGGATCTCCCCGAAGATCCCGGGGTTGGAGGTGTTCTCGCCACGTTTATCGCGTGCATGGACATGAACGATGGCGGCTCCTTCATTGTAACAGTCATAGGCGGACGCAATGATCTCATCGGGTTGTTCGGGGACGTGGGGATTCATCGCCTTGTTTACCAGGGCGCCCGTCTGGGCCACCGTGATAATGACTTTGTCTCTGGGGAGCGGCATGGTCTTCATCCTTTTCCCGGTGTGATGAGGAAATCGACGGATTTCATGACCCGGAGCAATTTGTCATCCCTCTCCTTCAACACGTCCTCATATTCCCTATTCGAGTAATCGTAGAACCCCCTTCCGGTCTTGACCCCGAAGTGCCCTTTGTCCACCAGGTCGAAAAGGCTCTTGGGGCGATTGTCCAGCGGGGGCTCTATAAAATCGGGGTTCTCCAGATTCCTTGCGCTCAGATCAAGGCCGGTGAAGTCGTAGCGTTGCACCAACCCCAGAACCATCATCCGTGGAGCCAGGCTTGCTTTGACTGCCAGGTCCAGCTGGTCTGCGGTGATGTACCCGTTGTCCAGCAGGAAAAAGGTTTCACGGCCTAAGATTCTGAGCATGCGGTTGATCGCGAAACCGGGGACGAATTTCTGCATGACGATGGGGGCCTTGCCGATCCGGCGGAGGAGTTGAACGGTCGTGTCGACGGTATCGTCATCGCTCTGGGGGCCCCGCACGACTTCGACCAGGGGCATGATCTGCGGCGGTGCAAACCAATGGGCAATCACGGTGCGGCGTTGTCGCCTTTCCGGCGTCACCTTGAAAATGTCGAGAAAGGACGTGTTGCTGGCTATGATCGTATCGGTTTTGCACCCGTCATCCAGTTGCCGAAACAGGATGCCCTTCGCTTCCAGGTTTTCCACAATGCACTCAACGATCAGGTCCGCATCGACGGCGGCGGTTTCCACGTCAGCGGTAAATGTCAATCGTTTCAGAACTTGGTCGATCTCGACATTCTGAAGCATGTCGTGCTGGGCCAAAGTCTCCAAGCTCGTCTTCACCACTTTCACGGCCCGTTCGTGTTCTGCGGGGAATTTGCTCCAGATGGTCACGGGGTATCCGCATTGGGCAAAGGCCTGCGCTATGCCGGGCCCCATGGTCCCGCACCCGAAAACTGCAACCTTGCGAATTTCATCTATCGTCATCATCGACTCCCTCAATTTGAGACTCGGCAGCCAATCCTATCCTGCAGAAGAAGGGGTTTGAGAGACAAGCACGCATGTCGTCAGGCGAAACGCAAACGTTTGCGAGCAAGCCAATCCAGTCCCTCTTCGGCGTTGTACAGGAGCTTCTACTGTTTCACCGCACACGTCGAGTCGCGGATAATCAATTCAGATGGAATAACGACATGCCGTTCGGGGCAAGATCCGTTCTCGATTATTTGAAGAAGCATTTGGGCGGCAGTCTGCCCGATCTTCGTCACGGCGATCTTGACGGTGGTCAACGGGGGTTGAATCAGATCCAGGGTGTCCGATGAGCCTATGGCCACGATCGACATGTCTTCCGGGATCTTCAACCCCCGGAGGTGTATCTGATGCAGAGCACCCGGGGTGACGGTGTCGTTGATGCAGATGACGCAACTGGGCCTTTCGGGCAGGTCCAGGAGGTGACCCATCAGCCGAAAGCCATCCGTTTTGGAGAAATCGCTCTCGACGATGTAGGCGGGGTCGTAGGTCAGCCCCCGATCCGTGAAGGCCGTCCGATAGGCCTCGAATCGTTCGACGGAGTATTTGGAGTTCGACATGCCCAGTATGAACGCTATCTTGCGGTGTCCGAGGTCGAGCAGGTAATTTACCGCACGATACACACACCTCACGTTCTCGGAGTTTACGCTGGGGATGCCGATTTTCGAGTTCTCCAGGAACCCGGGGACCACCACGGCCGGAACGCGCTTGCTTTCGAGCTCCCCAACGTTCTCGTCATCCAGCCGGTTGCCGATCACGATAACGCCGTCCACCAGCCGGCGAAAATACAACGAAGTGTAACTCCCCTTCTCGTTGATGCTCAGCGTCAACTTGTAGTCGTGCCGGTTCGCGACTTCACTGATTCCCAAAAGAATCTGGGAGTAATATGGGCTTTGGAATGCAAACCCCCCGGTGCGTGGTATGATGAGGCCTATGGCCCCAATGCGCTTTTGAACCAATGCCTTCGCGGAGGAGTTAGGCAGATACCCCATTTCCCTGGCAGCACGCTTGATCGTTTCCCGGAGGTCCGCATTGACCCCCTTTTTGTCATTCAGGGCTCGAGAGACGGTCGAGTAGGAAATGCCGGCTCTTTGCGCTATCTCCTTTATGGTGGGGGGAACAGGAGGGAGTTTTTCTTTCCTCATGGCGCTTGATTATTGCAAACGTTTGCAGTATGTCAAGGACAATCTGCGTGCCGGCCGTCAGTCCCTTGAACGGCGGCGGGTATTTCCGTCAGCGGGCCGAAGTGACCCGCCGGCGAGGGGCGAAAGCGATACCCAAACCTGATTGGAGGGCCCTGTACATGGAGAATGTCGTCATCTTGAGTGCCGTGCGAACTCCAATCGGCGCATACGGGGGCGCGTTGAGGGATGTCCCTGCGTATCGGCTTGGAGCCGTGGCGCTGGCCGAAGCGGCCAAGCGCGCCGGAGTAGAGCCGGAGCAGGTCGACGATGTCATCATGGGCGTGGCTTACCAGAACGGCGAGAACGTGAATGCCGCACGGATGGCCCTGCTCGAAGCCGACTGGCCCGACACGGTGCCGGGCGTCGTCGTAGACCGCCGCTGCTGCTCGGGGATAGACTCTCTGTGGTTCGGGGCGATGAAGATCCAAAGCGGCAACGCCGAGATCATCATGGCCGGCGGCCTGGAGTCCATGAGTCAGGCGGAACTCTACATCCCCGGGGACGTCAGATGGGGGCTGGGGGGCCGAAACCACGAGAAACACGGCTTCATGCCGAAGGGGCACGGGGCGCTGGCTCTGTGGGGGATCCCCCTTTACGACCGAATCCAGCGGGGGCGGGTAATGAGCCAGCCCATCCGGCGCTACGGGGAGCTCAACTCCATGATGTCCTGGGCCGAAACCGCCGCCAAACGCGAGGGGATCACCCGCGCAGAAGCGGACCGCTGGGCCCTTCGGAGCCACCAGCGGGCCGTCGCGGCTTGGGAGTCCGGGATCTTCTCAGAGGAGGTGGTCCCGGTCCGAGTGCCCCAGGACCGGGGCGACGAGGTCGTAGTCGATCGCGACGAAGGCCCTCGGCAGGATACCAGCATGGACAAGCTGTCAAGGCTCCGGCCGGTATATCCCGATGGAGTGTGCACGGCGGGGAATTCTTCCTCCGAAAACGACGGGGCGTCGGTGGTCGTGTTAGCCTCCGAGCGCAAGGCGCGTGAGTTGGGGAAGAAGCCGCTGGGCCGCTACCGCTGCTGCGCCGTGGCGGCGACCAACCCCGTTCTCACTTATCCCGCCGTACCCGATTCCGTCGGCAAGGCGCTAGCCAAACTCCACATGAGCATCGATCAGATAGACCTGATAGAGATCCAGGAAGCTTTTGCGGTCCAGACCCTGGCCGATGCGAAACTCATGGGGGTAGGGGGGGAGGATCTGGAACAGAAGGTGAACGTGAACGGCTCGGGAATTTCTCTGGGGCACCCCGTCGGGGCGACCGGCGCGATGCGTCTGACGACTCTGCTGCACGAGATGCGCCGCAGAGATGCGCGTTTCGGCCTGGAAACGATATGCGGCGGCGGTGGGCACGGGATTTGTCTCGTGGTTGAACGCAGATAGAGCGCCTTCACCCTTCGGGCGAGCCGTGCCGACCGCATCCGCTGCGTTGCGGGCCATTCGCCGTACTCGCAGTACGGCGTCATGGCC
>JADHED010002486.1_pt1 | contig 12777 bp, 4 predicted proteins | sample 8952041 | NCBI WGS metagenome assembly JADHED01 (sample SAMN16124423, study PRJNA663239) | bioreactor sludge metagenome | isolation source: sludge (control) | place: India:Bengaluru | collected 2018-09-08
CTCCAAGTAAATGAAGTTCCTGTTGTCGCTGTAGCCGCATTGTATGTGAATGTTGTGTTATTACAAATTGCAGATAAAGACTGTAAACTTGTCAATATCGGACTTGGATTGATAGTAACTACTACATTGTATGTAGTAGGATTAGCACAACCATTAATAGAAACTGTATATACATAAGTTACGTTTACCGGGGCTGTAGTTGTATTTATTAATGTTTCATTTACGCCACTTGAACTGCTACCTGCTGCATTGCTGATACCTACTACAGTAGAGCGTGTCCATGTATAAGTAGCACCTGTTGTACTGCTGGTTGGCGTATATGTAAATGGCGTATTGCTACACACTGCAGATGGCGTTAACGTGCTGGTCAATACCGGTGTAGGATTTACCGTTACAGTTACATTTTGGGTATTAGAACAACCATTCGCTGCAAGTGTGTAAGCATAAGTCACAACAATCGGAGCAGTAGTTGTATTTGTCAATGTTTCGTTCGGGTTGCCCGTACCGCTGCCAGCCGTATTACTGATACCAGCTACTGCATCACGTGTCCATGCAAATGTAGTGCCCGGTGTTGCACTTGTTGGCGTGTAGCTGAATGTAGCATTATTACATATTGCACCCGCATTCAATGTACTTGTCAAAACAGGCGTAGGATTTACTGTAACTACTACATTCTGTGCATTAGAGCAGCTATTGGCAGTAGATGTATAAACATAAGTCACATTTACAGGGGCAGTACTTGTATTTGTAAGCGTTTCGCTCACCGCACTGCTACCACTACCGGCTACATTACTATTTATAGTAGCAATGGCAGCACGTGTCCACGTAAATGTAGTACCTGTTGTTGCACTTGTTGGTGTATAGCTGAATGTTGTACCACTACATATAGCAGTAGGTGTCAACGTGCTTGTTAGTGTTGGAGTTGGGTTAATGGTAACATTAACATTATAAGTTGTTGGATTAGCACAACCATTAATAGAAACTGTATATACATAAGTTACTACTACAGGTTCTGTAGTAGTATTAACTAGTGTTTCACTGATACTACCTGTACCACTACCTGATGCATTACTTATACCTGCAACTACTGCGCGTGTCCAGGCAAATGTTGCACCACTTGTGCTACTGGTTGGCGTATAGCTGAATACCGTACTGTTACATTTAGCAGCAGGCGTTAATGTACTTGTTAATACCGGAGTAGGGTTTACTGAAACCGTTACATTCTGTGCATTAGAACAGCCGTTTGCTGTAGACGTTATTGCATAAACTACATTTACAGGTGCCGTTGATGAGTTCGTCAGCGTTTCACTGATATTAGCATCAGAGCCACTGCCTGCTACGTTGCCGTTTATAGTAGCTATAGCAGCACGTGTCCATGCAAATGTAGTGCCCGATGTTGCACTTGTAGCTGTGTATGTAAATGTCGCATTGTTACATATTGCAGCAGGTGTAAGCGTACTGCTAAGCGTAGGCGTTGGATTAATTGTAACGACTACATTATATGTAGAAGGGTTAGCACAACTACCAATGCGAACCGTATAAACATAAGTTACATTTACAGGAGCCGTAGTTGTATTTATCAATGTTTCATTTACACCGTTTGAACCACTACCGGCTGCATTACTTATACCTGCGACAGTAGCACGTGTCCATGTATAAGTAGCACCTGTTGTGCTGCTTGTTGGTGTATATGTAAATGGTGTATTGCTACATACTGCAGACGGTGATGTAGTACTTGTTAATACCGGAGTAGGATTAACCGTTACATTTACGTTGTATGTACTTGGGTTTGTACAGCCGTTTGCTGTAAGCGTGTAAACATATGTTACTACTATCGGATCTGTAGTAGTATTCGTCAATGTTTCGTTAGGGTTACCTGTACCGCTACCGGCACTGTTGCTGATACCTACTACAGTTGCACGTGTCCATGCAAATGTAGTACCTGTTGTAGCACTTGTTGGGGTATAGCTGAATGTAGCATTATTACATATAGTTCCCGGAGACAAAGAACTTGTCAAAGTAGGGTTTGGATATACCGTTACTGTTACGTTTTGTGTTCTTGAACAGCCATTTGCAGCAACAGTATATACGTATGTAACAACTACAGGAGCAGCTGAACTATTAACCAACGTTTCACTGATACTACCTGTACCACTACCTGATGCATTGCTGTTAATTGTGGCAATAGCCGCACGTGTCCATGTAAAGGTTGATGGATTTGCATTGAATGTATTACTTGTAGGTGTATAACTGAATGTGGTATTGTTACATATTGCCGATGGTGTCAATGTGCTGCTGAGTGCCGGCCTTGGATTAACTGTTACTACTACATTGTAAGAACTTGGGTTCGTACATCCGCCAACGCTCAATGTATAAACATATGTTACGTTAACAGGGTTATCTGTAGTATTTGTAAGTGTTTCATTCGGATTACCTGTACCGCTACCAGCACTATTGCTTATACCTGCTACTGTAGCACGCGACCAACTGAAGGTAACACCACTTGTAGCACTTGTAGGTGTATAACTGAATGCAGTACCACTACATATAGCTGATGGCGTCAGCGTACTTGTAAGCGTTGCAGTAGGATATATTGTAACAGTTACGTTTTGTGTATTTGAACAGCCGTTTGCTGTCAAAGTAAATACATAAGTAGCTGTAAGCGTTGTAGTTCCTGTATTTACCAATGTTTCGCTTATACTTGCACTGCTTCCGCTAGATGAGCCATTTGTACCAACTGCAGCGCGTGTCCAGCTGAATGTTGTACCAGCAGTTGCACTGGTAGCTGTATAATTGAAAGTAACACCATCACAAGCAGTAGCTGTTGTTGCACTGCTTAGTACCGGTGTTGGATTTACTGTAATTGTATAGTTGGCAGCATTACCTGTACAACTATTAGCTGTTGGTGTAACTGTAATAGTAGCAACAACAGGTGCCGTTGTTACGTTCGCAGCATTGAATGTTGCAATATTGCCTGTACCTGAAGCCGCTAAGCCAATAGATGTTCTGTTATTCGTCCAGTTGAAAGTAGTACCTGATACAGAACCACTAAAAGTCATTGCGCCGGTTGCAGCACCATTACATAATACAAGGTTTGATGGTACTGTAACGTCCGGCTTTGGTTTTACTGTTACTACCACATTGTATGTAGTAGGGTTAGTACAACCATTTGCAGTCAGTGTATAAACATACGTTACATCAACATTTGCGTTAGTAGTATTTGTTAGTAATTCAGAAATAGAACCTGTTCCGCTACCTGCAGCATTACTAATACCTGCTACTGTAGCACGTGTCCATGAATATATAGTACCAACTACACTACTTGTTGGTGTGTACGAATAAGTTACACCACTACATACAGTACCTGTAGCGGAACTTGTAAGTGTTGGGTAAGGGTATATTGTAATACCTACCGCACTACTTGTAGATGTACAGAAACCAGATGTTACGACTCTACGGTACCATGTAGTAAAACTAATTGTAGACGGATCATAATCCTGTGATACGGCTCCTGATATATCTGTAAATCCTGTACTGGCACTTGTAGTAGAGCTTTGCCACTGATAAATATATGTACTGCCGTCACCACCGGTAGGCGTAGCGCCTACTATATTGTCGGGATCACCACTTTGACAGAATGTTGCAGGTGTAGGCGCAGTAAGGGTATTACTTACTATTGGTGGCTGTACAGTAATTTGTATTGCAGCACTAATGTCCGGTGTTGTACAAGCACCGGATATTACAGTTCTGCGATACCATGTAGTAGCCGTCAATGCACCCGGGCTGTAGTCTTTAGATACAGCACCTGAAATATTTGTAAAGCCTGTAGAACTGCTGGTAGTAGAGCTTTGCCATTGATAAGTATAGGTTGTGCCGTTACCACCAGTTGGTGTGCTACCTGTTAAAGCAGCAGGTGTTTGAGCATTACATATCGTTTGAGCCGAGCTGATAGTGTTATTACTAATTGCAGGCTGAACTGTTATTTGTGTATTATCTGAAGATGTACATATTCCATTTACAATCTGCCATTGGAATACGTAAGTACCTTCTACCAGATTGACAACTGTAGTATTATACTGGCTTGCAGTAAATACAGGTGCTGGAGAACCAGATGGCTGAGAAACTACAGACCATGTGCCTGTACCGGTTGTTGGCTGATTGCCAGCCATTGCAACAGTAGTACCATAACATACAGTTTGGTAAGCACCTGCATTTGCAGGTGTAGGTGGTGTATATATTGTTACCGTTACGTTTGATGTACTTGCAGGGCAAGAACCATTGGTGGTAGTCCAAGTAAATACATAAGTACCTGTAACCAAACCTGTAACGGAGGTATTATTCGCGTTTGCATTAATAAACACCGGGTCTTGTGCACCGCCCGGTTTTGAAGCCACAGTCCAGGCACCTGTACCCACTGTCACGGCACTAGCATTCAATGTAACAGGTGTATACAAACAAACATTCTGGTTTGTACCTGCATTAGAAGTTGTTGGCGGATCACTAACGGTGATAGTCATGCTGTCCGTAGACACACAACTACCATTATTCAAAGTCCACATCAGAGCATATGTACCCTCTTGCAGACCACTGATTTGTGTATTATATAAAGCACTGTTTGCAAATGTAGGATTCGGAGCACCTGAAGGTTTGCTCATTACAGTCCATGTACCCGTTTCACCTGAAACTGGTGCATTAGCTGCGAGCGTAGCAGTTGATGTTGGGCCAGGCGTATTACACAGTGTTTGAGAAACACCTGCATTCGCAATATTTGGTGGTGTAGACGTAACAACTACACTTACATCGTCTGTTTTAGAAGTACAAACCCCATTAGCAATAATCCAACGGAAAACGTATGTACCCGGTACAGTATTTACAACTCTGGTATTTGCGTCATTTGGTGCATCTATTGTTGGTGTGTTAGGACCACTTACTACAGTCCAAGTACCAACACCAACTGTTGGTACATTACCTGCCAGATAAATATTGCTGGTACAACCATTTAATTGGTCTGAACCTGCATTGGCGTTTGATGGTTCAGCAGAAACAGTAATCCTTACAATATCATTATTAGAACCACAGTTACCATTTGTAATATTCCATTGCAACAAATAAACACCTGCGGTCAGGTTGCCTAAAGTTGCATTTGGTGTTGCAGCACTTGGAGAGAATGTAGGTGTAGACCCACCAGACTGACTTATTAATGACCATTGCCCTGTACCTACTGTAGGTGTATTACCTGCCAGTACTACAGACGTAGTCGCTTGAGAATTCAGTATACATATATCCTGATCAACGCCTGCACTTGCTGTAGTTGCAGGGGCACTGATAGTAATTGAAACATCATCATTGGTTGAAGGACATAAACCAACAGCCGGCATTGTATACCTGAACTGATAAGTTCCAGGTATCAAACCTGTTGCAATAGCACTGCTTGATGAGTTTGGTGTAAGTGTCGGCGTATTCGGACCACTAACGTTAGACCATGTACCCGTACTACCTGCATTACTGACAAGAGATGCCGTAGTGGCATTACACAAGCTTGTAGACGGAGTGCTTGCTACTGCAGGCTGTGTTACATTTATTAATACCGTATCTACACTTGGCGGACAGTATGGACCAGAAGATGCTGTCCATGTAAGTGTATAAGTACCTATAATAAGGTTTGATATAGACGCCGTATTGCTTGAAAATGAAGAGAACGTAGGAGTATTCGGGCCACCGACTACTGTCCACAAACCACTACCTGTAGATACTGCAGTCGCAGCCAGCGTTGTACTGGTACCAGTACACAATGATTGGTCTGTACCCGCACTTGCTGCACTTGGCGGTGTACTTACTATTACCAGTACGTCATCGTAGTTGCTGCTACAAGCACCGTTAGATATTGTCCAACGGAATGTGTAGCTGCCTGCCACTAATCCGGTAACCGTTGATGATGATGAAGTTGGTGTTGTAATTGTTGCACCACCGGGTCCACCAACTTGCGTCCATGTACCTGTACCTGTTGTAGGAGTATTACCTGCCAGTGTTACAGTAGTAGCACCGCAAATTGTCTGGTCGTTACCTGCAGTTGCTGTTGTAGCAGCACCCGATATTGTTACTACTACCGTATCTCTTGTAGTATTACAACCCGATTTTGTAAGTGCCCATTCAAAGACATAAGTACCATTAACGCCCCCCGTTACAGTGGTATTATATGTACTAGCAGATGTAAATGTTGGTGTATTCGGACCGCTAACACTTGTCCACAAACCTGTTTCGCCAGAGCCGGGCGCATTACCAGCCAACGTGATGATTGTAGTACCCGATGACAGACACTGGTCTGCACCGGCAGTAGCTTGTTTGGCACCCACGTTAGAGCTTGTAGTTATTACTACATTGTCGGCAGATGTACCACAGGCATTTACAATTGTCCATGTAAATGTATAAACAGTATTGGCTGCCAAACCATTTACAATAGCATTCTTACTGTTTACATTAGAAAAAGTAACACCGGCAGACGGCGATACAGTCCACGTTCCTGTTTCATTCAATATTGGCTGGTTACCATTCAGTTGGTAAGGTGTACCATTACATATGGTAGCATCCAGTCCTGCATTTGCTGTTGTAGGCAATGTAGAAGCAACTAATACCGTAACATCAGATTGCTGATTGTTTGATGTACCATTTGCACTGATAATCCATCGGAATACATACGCACCGTTTGTAAGGCCCGATACAGATGTGGTAGGATTATTTATATTGGCAATTGTTGCTGTATTAGGACCACTTACCTGAGACCATGTACCTGTACCTATAGAAGGTGCATTGCCAGCCAGGTTGGTTGTAAATATATTACATGCCAAAAACTGAGATGTACCCGAGTTCGATGGTGTCGGCGTTTTAGATATTACTACAGTAATATCTACCAATGCATCCGCACAACCGCCTTGTCCGTTATTGGTAGTTCTCTTCAGCCTGATAACATAGTTACCAACTTGTGTAAAGCCACTTAGCGTAAGTGGCGCTGCGGATGTAGTAGTAAAATTACCTATACCGTATGTGCTTTGCATATCAGACCCTGCAGGACCACTGATCAATGCCCACTGTGTGCGGTCGCCACCACTGAAGCTATAAGGTATAGAAGCATTCGTACTATCAGGATTAGCAATTACGACTGTGCTGCCAGGTGTAATGGTAGGAGGTGTGGTATAGCTGATAGTATACGTACCCACATTTGTACAACCGGTAACACTATTATTAATAGTATAAGTAAGTACTGTTGTACTGCTACCGCTAAGACCTGTAATAGTAGTAGATGCAGCATTAACATTAGTTATCGTACCCGCACCACTAATCTTTGCCCACGTAATGGTTTCATTAGTATATCCCGGCGTTGGTGCTGTTATTACAGCACTTGTTCTGCCATCGCAATATACCTGTGTTATGTTAGGTGTTGATGTAACAGATTGTGTAGGTGCAGGAACTGTGATATCAACTTCATCGTAAGCATTAATACAAGGTCCTGCGACAGTCCAACGGAAACGATATGTACCCTGTACTAAATTTGAAACACCTGTATTATGTAAGTGTGTATTACCTATTGTGGGCGTATTCGGCCCGCTTATAAGCGTCCAAGTGCCTTGTTGGCCACCAGCACCACTACCTGCATATGTACCTGCAAGCTGCGTAGATGTAGTAAATGTAAAACAGTTGGAAAGTGTTTGATCAGGCCCTGCATTTACTGGTGTCACACCACCACGGTTGGTTACAGCTACCTCGTCATAAGATACACAAGAGTTAGAATTAGATATCGTCCACCTGAGTGTTGTAGTGCCAGAATTGGTTGTAGGTAATGTTACTGAAGTAGTAGGAGACGATGTATTTGCAATACTTATACCATTTGTCGCTCCGATAACTGTCCACACGCCCGTTTCACCAGATCCGACAGCATTGGCGGTCAAATTAATATTACCTGCACAAGAAACTATATCAGTACCTGCATTGGCAGTAGTTGCCGGCAGTGTCGTAAATGTTACATCCTGATACACAGGCGAACCATCTGTACACCTTGCAGACAAGCGGAATACATACGTATTACCTGCTGAATAGCCCGTAACAGTGACGGTAACATCGTTACCACTTACTACTGGGGTTCCTAAAATAACCGCCGACCCCGATAACTGAGACCATGTGGCATTGCCGCCTGATGCAAACAAACCATTTGCTTTCCCTTTGAGGACAAATGGCTGCCCTGGGCAAACTGATTCATTTACACCCGCATTCACGGTACAGTTTTGTGCAAAAACTTGTTGGCTGAAAAACAGCAGCGTGGCAAAAACTACGTAAGAAACGTAACGATAAATCTTATTCATCAATGTGTGATATTGAAGTGGTTGTTCTCACTTACAATCCACACCCGTCGTAAAATGCTTTATGATGCTAAATTTTACAGGAAATCGTTTAAAACAATAACCAATTAATTTTTAACAAATTTAAAACAAATAAAATTTGACTGGGCAGAGATTGTCAAAAAACTACAGGGCAATAATACCATCAAGGTTTGGGTTCGACAGGTAGCTTCAGTGCAATTGGGCATGAACGACATTTTTTTGTCCACGAACGACTAATGGGTATTACATATAAAAAAAAAGACAATGAAACCCGAATGCTAATTGTTCTAATTTTGAACACGGAAGCCATTGCACAATTTCCTTACCATAACCATATGCGACTATATATATATATTGTCTTTCTAATTATTTCATTCTTCACAGGTATGTTTTCTTCCTTTGCTGCTGCAAAGCAGAAACATGATAAGTTTATTATCATCCTTGATGGTTCAGCCAAAATGAATACAACATGGAAAGATGACCTGAACAAATATGATGCTGCTTCATTATTAATATCCCGTTTGATGGATAGCATGCATATAGCAGATAAAGATGTTCAGTTTTGCCTCAGGCTATTTGGCCATCTATACCCGGCTACAATGCAGAGTTGTAAAGACAGCCGGTTGGAAGTGTACTTCAGTAAGGACAATCGCTCACAAACACGTATGAGGCTTGGGTCTATGCAACCACAGGGAAGCGCGTCGCTAGGATATGCATTGCAGCAGTCTGCCAATTATGATATTGAAGATCGGTTTGATAGCTACAATATAATACTTATAACATCTGGCGCCCGATACTGCGATAGCAATGTATGTGCATCTGCAGGTGCATTGCTGAATAAAATATCCGGCAAGTCTTATGTATTGAATCTGGGCTATGACGAAGCAATTGCCACAGGTTATTCGTGCGCAGGAAATGTATATAATATCAGTAGCAAGCTTGCAATGGAAGCCATTATAGATACTATCTGCAATCCTTTCAGGAAAAAGCATACAAAGACAGATACAGTGTACGCATATAGCGAACCACTAAAAAAAGCCGACATAACCACTGCAACCCCTACCATATCAATACCAGATACTATTGCATTGCAAACAGGTAGCTATCTGCTTTTTACCAGCAACTATAAAACAGGTTCCATTCAATTAAGCATACTCACTGCTAACGGTTATAAACCAACCAGTAAAAGCTTCGCAATACCTATGACAAAAAAAGAGATCATGCCAAGTGGCCGATACAGAGTGTATTATACGATAACAGACAACGATAACAAACCTCAGAAAAAAATTAAGGAATTTTACATTAGAAAGGATTTAGACAATGTGGTAGATTTGGACTAAATATTCTCTGACTCTCAAACGAATTCTTGACATCATTTACAGAAGCAATTGTATGTCGTCTAGCTATCACCTATAAACAGGAAAACTTCTATTTAACTTTAAAAAATCAAGAAATCCTATCTAAGGATAAGTGAACGTTAGCTTTACAACGTACAGTTTAGGCGTACATTGGGGGCGATAGGGCATTTAAGCTTAAAGACAACGGGGATTTATTTTAAAAGTCTGCCGACTAGTATTTTGGATGATTACAATGAAAAAATCATGCAGGGAGTATAAATTCGGCTTAGCATCCCCCATAGAGTTTCTGGACTAAACCGTACCATTTATGGTCTTGGATATTCACCCATAGACCTTTTCAACACGAAGATCAATGAGTCCTGGATGCTATCTTAAATATGAAGTAACTTGAGATATTGTAAAATAAATCCATGCACAAGCAATATAATACCAACGAATATCGTAACCATTAGACAATATCATCTGATTGAGCACTAAATTATCCTCGAAGCTGACCACCTTTTGTTTTGATAATCAACCCTAAAGGTGGTCAATGAAAAACGTAATTTGGTGCTCAATCAGATGATAATGTCCAACTTTATGTACGCGGACTTTGGATAGCGACACGGAAACATTGGCAGCCAGTTTGTTCAGTTGTAACAAACGACCGGCTATTACCAAAGCACCTACGCCCAATCCTATTTTTACCGCTGTGTGCATCCTTAGTTCTTCTTCCTGAATTTTTCAAATAGATAATCCATTCCCTTCTTCGTGCAATAACCAATCACGGCACTCATAAATGCGTAAGACACGACAGCAACACTACCATCCATCGTTAAACTGTTCAATAAAAGATGTGGTATTGCTTGTGCTTTATAAACACCGCCTATTGTACCGAATGCTACCGTCCATAGGGTTGTAGCTTCACTTATTGGCCAATCATGATTACCGGGGGATGGAAACTGCATCTTTGAATTGCAGGTCTGTTACTGCAAGGCAACAAGATTACGACTGCTTCAAAACCACTTGAAGCTCTTTGAAGCTCTCCGAAGACATTTGAAGTCTTTTGATGCTCTTCTACCGATAGAACTGAGAATAATTTTGTCCGATTAAAAGACATCATGTAATTTGGAAGCTTGTCGAGTAGAGCGGGGGATTTCACCCCGCCCTCTCACAGAACCGTACGTGATAGTCTCCCATCATACGGCTCTTCTCATCCAACAGCCTTTTCGTCATGGCTTAAAACCATACTTCCAATGTGCAAATAACTCTGGGGAAGTTTGAGCAACTTTCTTTAACCATCTAACAGCATCTGCTTTACGCGTGTGGAACCGTTTATATTTTCTCTGGGCCCATCTCACAAGTCTTCTATTTATCACAAAGAAAATTTTACCTAATTCAAATCTCCTGAACAAGCCGTAGTACGCAACCCACCCTTCTATTTTAGGGTTTAGTATTGTACTTATGCTTTCCAATGTCGTTTGTACACGGCTACTTAATTTCATGCCTCTAACAGTGTCGTTGATTTTCTTCACTGCCTCTTTGCTAATCGCAGGGGTAAAGCCATAGAACTTCTTTCCCTCCTTTGATTTACATTCTCTTGGCATGAAGGTATACCCGAGATACTGAAATTGGATTTCTGGATGTTTGATTTTGTTGCGGTTACTGTCTGCGCAATAGACAATCTTAGTCTTTGCAGGATGTACCTGCAATTTGCATTCGCTAAATCTTGCAGTTATCTGACGTAATATGTCATTTGCCTGCTCTGGGTTGTTGCAGTGTAGTATGATGTCATCTGCATACCGTTCAAATGGTAACGCAGGATGAAACTTCTTCATCCACATGTCAAAACAATAATGCAAATACAAGTTTGCCAGTAACGGACTAATTACTCCGCCTTGTGGTGTCCCTTTCATTCTTGCTATTAACATTCCGTCCTTTTGAATTGGCGCTGCCAACCACCTGTCTACATACATCAGTACCCACCTTTCCGATACATGCCGTGCAAGTGCTTTGCGAAGTAACTCATGGTCTATCTCATCAAAGAACGATTGTATGTCAAGGTCAATTACCATGTCATACTTCCTGCAATTATAAGCCGCCTGCGTTAATGCTTGATGCGCACTCTTTAGCGGACGATACCCAAATGAACTACAGTGAAACTCCTGTTCCAACCGAGGTTCTAACAGGTCTTTGATTACTGTCTGAGCTACACGGTCACTTACCGTTGGAATCCCCAGTTTGCGTACTTTCCCTCCCACCTTTGGTATCTCAACTTCCTTTACCGCAGGTGGAAAATAGCTGCCTGAGGCTAAACGATTCCATAGTTTGTACAGGTTGGCGCTGAGCTTTATATCAAAGTCTTTAATACTTTGCTCATCTATACCCGCACTTCCTCGGTTCGCTTTAACCTTCTTGTAAGCTACCCATACCATTTCTTTACTTATTGGTATTGACTTTAATTCATTCATCTTAATCCTCCCATTGCTGGTTGTCAAAATAAACTCATCGAATGAGCTACGGCCTTTGCTCCACTCTCATTACAAGAGCTTCTTTGCTACTACGCCATAGTCCGCCACAGATATTTTCCATCGGTATTATCAGCCTTGTAGGTCTGCGCTTGGCCTTTCCCTTAACATGAAAACACTGCTTCTCTTGTTCCATAACAAAGCCTGTATTAGAGTCATGCCATCTATACACCGAACACCTCACAGCCAGTAAACAGGGCTCCCGCTGTGCTTTTCCCGCCGACACCATGAAGCTGCGGTTTTGATGTTGTCATTTCCTATTTCCGATGCTTCATCAATGGTTCACTTACGTTCATCTCTCTAATACCTACCTGACTGCTTATTCGCAGCCTTTTAAACTTGACGCTCACTACAATGGCTCTTAACCAATGCAGCCCAAGCCGGTTTGATAGCTGCTCCTGCAAGCCGCTATCGGAAGACCTACTTCCATCTTCGCTACAGTTTAGAATACCTCAGTTGAGTGTTGAGATATTCGCAAGACACACCATGGTGATAGGGTTTATAGGGGCTCGGCTTGTCTAAGTCGGGCTTTTTTATTGT
>JADHED010002488.1_pt1 | contig 12775 bp, 12 predicted proteins | sample 8952041 | NCBI WGS metagenome assembly JADHED01 (sample SAMN16124423, study PRJNA663239) | bioreactor sludge metagenome | isolation source: sludge (control) | place: India:Bengaluru | collected 2018-09-08
GCAACGTATCGTGTAATATACGATAATAAATGGTAACAGTTGGATGTATGAGAGCCCATTGGATGAATTATTTATAGCTTGAGTGATAAAGGGCCGTACGGGTAATTGGGAAAGAACTTGTGAATGGATGGTATTGAAGCAAAAAGCGATTTATTTCGTATATTGAAGAACGGTAAGTAAAACGGTTTCAATATGTCAATGGTCGCCCTCGTTTATTGCAATACCTACGAATACAGTCAGGTGCTCCCGGCCGTAAGCAGGGGGATCAAGCTCCTGGGCGGAATGGACCGGTTTGCGAAACCGTCTGAAAGCATTGTGCTGAAGCCCAACCTGCTCACCGGCGCTGATCCGGAACGGTGCATTACCACGCATCCCGCCGTGTTCAAAGCAGTCATCGAACTGTTTAAAGCTAGCGGAGCCCGGATCACCTATGGGGATAACCCGGGCGTTGTCACAGCCTTGATCTCAGCCGCAAAGGCCGGATTAGCAGGGGTTGCGGAAGAGATGGGGATCGACACGGCAGATTTTGTAACCCCTGTGACGCGGGAGTTTCCGGAAGCCATCCTGCAGAAGAAATTCACGGTGGTGAAGGCCGTGAGTGATCACGATGCCCTCATCAGTATTCCGAAATTCAAGACCCATGAATTAACCAGGATCACAGGTTGTGTTAAAAACCAGTTTGGCTGTGTGCCCTTCCTGGAGAAGCGAAAATTCCATGCCAGGTTGCAGCGGATCGATGATTTTGCGATGATGCTGTTGGATCTCAATGCAAGTATCCGGCCGCGGCTGTATGTCATGGATGCCATCAGGGCTATGGACGGGAATGGTCCTTCTTCCGGAGATCCCTTCGCGCTTAACGTACTGGGCTTTTCCGAGGATCCCATCGCCCTTGATGCCACCATGTGCCGCCTCATAGAGCTGGATCCTGAGCTGGTACCGACAATATCCCTGGGAGCACGTTATGGATATGGGGTGAGTGATGCCAGGCACATTGAAGTGCTGGGAGACCACCCTGAAACCTTCATGAGTCCTTCTTTTCGGGTGAACCGGAAGCCGGAAGTTGAAACACCAAAGACAGGTATGTTGGCCGCATTGATGCGCCTATGGTTGCGTCAGCCTGCCATCCGGAAAAAGAAATGCGTGCGGTGCGGGCAGTGTGTGGAGGCGTGTCCCGTGGAGCACAAAGCGGTCCGGTTTCAGGAAGGAAATAGGAAACAACCGCCCCGGTTCGATTACGACCGGTGCATCCGGTGCTATTGCTGTTTTGAAGTCTGTCCCGAAAAGGCGGTACACATCAGGCCCGCACTCATAAATAAAATCATCACCTAATTCAAGGGTTATGAAAAACATGATCATTGCACCCCATATTGACGATGAAATACTCGGATGTTTTGCCGCGTTGAACCGCGATGCATTTGTCTGCTATATGGGTGTCGAAGACAGGCCGTATGTTTCAGCCAAAGAAAGGGTGAAGGAACTGGAAGCAGCGGCGGCTGAGCTTCAGTTTCAGTGGACCCTATTCGATAATGTGGTAAACAGCTACCGGTGCGAAGCCATGATTGGCCAGCTGGAGGAACAGATCAACCTGCAAAAGCCGGAACGGGTTTTCATTCCGCACTATTCTTATAACCAGGATCACAGGGCGGTGTATGATGCCGCCATGGTAGCGCTCCGGCATCATGACATCAACTGGTTCGTAAATCAGGTCTTTGTCTGTGAGCAGCCGCATACCCTTGCATGGCCTTACAGGGCATTCGAACCAAATTATTTCATCGGGATCGATGTGGTGGAAAAAAACAGGATCTATGGGTTATACAAATCCCAGGTGAGGGGACACCGGTCGGCATCGTTTATAGAAGTTATGGCACGGCTGCGGGGTGAACAGGCCGGTCTGCCTTTTGCAGAAGGGTTTTACTGCATGCGTTTTGTGGAAGGCCGATGATTTGCCGGTGCAACCAGCGATTTCACGAAGGCTGCAGCCATGTAACACACAAATCCGATGCCGTAAACAAGGTACCTTTTGCGGGTATGTTTTTCATAGTAAAATCGGTGGATCCATTCAATTCCCAGGGTATGAAACCATGCCGGCGGCCTTCTTTTTGTTCCTGCATAACACATAATGGTGCCGCCGCCAATATGCCAGATAACGGATGCCTGACACACCCCGGCAGCCTGCCTGCTCAGCAACTCTGATCTGGGGCTGCTCATGCCGATGAAAACAAGATCGACATCCCTGAACCGGTGAAATACTTCGGAATAATATGCTTCCGTTTCAAAACCGGAAACCGCATGAACGATTTCGACATGGCGTGAAATGGCATTCATGGCCCGACCGGCTTTCTGCACTTCGGCATCGGTGGTTCCGATAAGCAGTGCCTTGCAGTTAGGTACGAGGTCCGATAACAGGAAGGCGTCGAAAACATGCGTCATGATCAGCCGCGATATACAGCCTTTCCTGAGCAACCAGGAGGCCCATATCATTGAAACGCCATCGGGGACAACAATTTCGGAATCCTCAATCATGCTCCTTAATTCAGGATTCTTACGGGCAAGGCAATATACATAGGCATTCAGAAAAGTGAGCATCACAGGTTTGGGGGTTTTGCCAATCCATGCTGCTACTTGCTGAATCATTGCCCCCTTGTCAATGGGAGTAAGTTTTATGCCATCTATGGAAATGCCTTTGATCATGTCCGGTTAACACATTCCTTGCTGCAGGGTACCTTCGGGTTACAGGTATTTCTTGATACCATGCCTGATGAGGTATGACCGGCATTGCTGATACAACCGGCTGCGCAGCATCTTTTTGTCGAAAACTTCAATCAACGCCCTTTTGTAATTATAGCTTTTATATACTTGGTATCCAAAATTGTCACGGATTCTTTTCAGTTCAGCCAGGGAAAAATCCGGATGGTTGATGTTGGAGGTCTGAAAATAAGCTTTTCCGTTTTCATCCTTCAACCAGCCTTTTTCACGGCAAAGGTCATAGATTTCAGTGCCCTTGTAGGCATTGAAGATGGACACGGCGATAAAATCGGGCCGGCATTTCCGGTTCAGTTCGATTGTTTTTGTAATACTTTCCCTGGTTTCAAAAGGAATTCCCACCATATTATAACTGAGGGTTTTAATGCCGGATTCGCGGACCAGGGTAAAGGCCTCAATGATTTGTTCATCCGATTGATTTCGTTTACACACCGTATTGCGCACAACCACATCTCCCGTCTCGATGCCCATTGAGATCCTGGTGCAGCCGGCCTGCTTCAGCTTGCCGATGGTTTCCCGGTTCAGGGTGTCGACACGGGAATTGATGGAGAAAGGCAACCCGATTTTTTGCGGGTACTGCTCACAGAATTCCTGAAGGCGTTGTTTGTGAACCGTAAACGTATCATCATAGAATTCGATTTCCCTGATCTTTTGTTGGCGGATCACCGACAACATTTCTTCCATAAGGTATTCAACCGGTTTAAAGCGCACGAAATTGGCGGCACCGTATTTTTCTTTCAGGGGTTTGTTGATGCAATAGCTGCAGTCATATGGACAGCCATAGGAGGTGATAAAGGTGGCCAGACCCCTGTTGATGGCGACATATCGGCCGTAATCGAACAGTGATTTATCGGGAAAGGGCAGGGAAGCGATGTCACGCACCAGGGGGCGCAACGGGTTTTTGCAGAGTTCATTGTTTTTACGGAACCAGATGCCTGCAATGTCTTTCAAGCCTTCGCCCGACGGATCCTTTTCAAAACTTTCGGCTATCTCAAGAAAGCTGTGTTCCCCTTCCCCGATTACAACGATATCAAAACAGGGATGTTGCATGATGTCTTCAGGGGCCATGGTGGCATGAAACCCTCCTGCAACTATGGGAAGGGATTGCCTTTCTTTAATAAATTGCGCAATTTGAACGGCAAAATGGAAGTCGTTGCTCGCCACCGGTATCCCGACAACCTGAGGATGATAGGTTTGCAGCAAATGGCTTAGACTTTTCCAATCGGAAGTAAAGGTACAATCAAACAACTGTACCGTATGTCCCGATTGCTTTAGCAGGGCGCTTATGGCTGCAAGCCCGTATGAAATATCAATGGGATAATCGGTAATGTTCGGATAGATAAGCAGTACACGCATGGCCTGGATTTTTCCGGATTACCTGAATTTGGGGATGAACAGTATATCGTATGCTCTTTTGAGACGTGAAAACAGTCCCCCTATTCCCTGTCTCCGCAGGATGTAAAGCAGAAATCCCGCTTGTCTGTAAAGCCAGGCCGGTTTGAGGACCTTATGCCTTAACCAGGTACCATGGGCCTTGGATTCCGTGTGCTTCAGCACTTCCCGGGAAACGCCGGGCAGTTGTACAATGGGATTGTGGGTAGGATCATAGTCTTCCCAGGTAGTTGCAGCCAGCATACCCTGTGCCACGACTTCTGCATAGAACCGTGTTCCGGGATACGGGGTTGCCAGGCTGAACTGGATGGAATCCGTATCCAGTTTGGAGGCATATTTCATGGTACGGCGGAGGGTGGCTTCAGTCTCTCCGATATGGCCGAAACTAACCGACACATGGGTTTTCATTCCAAGCCGGGTGCATACCTTTAAGAGAGATTCCAGCCGGTTCAGATGCAAGGGTTTGTTGATGTTTTTGAGGATTTCCGGATCGCCGCTTTCCATGCCGAATTTTATGCCAATACATCCCGCTTCCTTCATTTTGTAAAGCATTTCCTCATCTGCCTTTATGGCATCGCCCATCACGGACCAGGGTATCCGGAGATTGCGCCGGAGAATTTCCTCACAGATGCCCATGACATGGCTTTTGCTGCCGGTAAAGGTGTCATCATCAAAGTAGACTTCTTTTGCTCCGAAATGAGCCGCTACATATTCCATTTCATCAACCACGGCCGTGGCAGTTCTTATCCGGTACCTTCCCGGTTTGTACATGGTCTGTGTCCACAGGCAGAAATTGCAGGTAAAGGGACAGCCCCGGGAGGAATGCAACTGGACGGCAGGCCGGTTCTGACAGAATCCGTCATGGTAGTAATGCATGCCGGTCTGGCCTTTTGCCGGAAACAGATGCCTGGCAGGCATGGGCAGCGAGTCGGGGTCGGTCGGGGCCGGATCAGGGCGGACCTCAATGGTGTTTTCACGCGACCTCCAGGCAATGCCCTGCAAGGTTCCGATTTCGGTCTTGCCGGCCAGGGCCCTTGCCAATGCATGCAGGTTGTGTTCATATTCACCGATGAGGATATAATCGACAAACGGATTTTCCTCCAGGGTACCGGCGGCCAGGACACTGGCATGGGGTCCGGCCAGTACGATGGTGGCGGCTGTTTCCCGTTTCAACTGTGAAGCAATCCCCAACACCCAGACAAAGGAGGTGGTTGCCGGTTCCAGCACGATCATGTCGGGTGTTGCCTGCACGGCCCGTTGCATAAATTCATCCAGGCTCAGGTTCAGGGGAACCGCATCCAATGCCTCCACCTCAAAGGAATCCTTTTCAAGAAGGGCTGCTGCATATCCCATAAAAAAGGGAAACATGGCATAGCGGGGCAAATCAGCTGCAGGTTTGATCAGGGACCAGGGACAGCGGCTTCCGGCACAGAAGAAGTAGCGCTCGAATCCGTTCCCGAGATCCATCCGGTAGGCAGGATTTGCGAAAAGTACTTTCATTGCCTTTTATACTGCTGCATGTGAATAGGCAGAATAGTACCTGTACACCCGTTGAATAGCATCTTCAAGATCAATGGCGGGATTCCATCCCAGCATGGTTCTTATCTTTGTGATATCGGGAATTTTGTCAAATGCCTCCAGGTAGGTGCAGCCATATTTCTCAAACGGGTCAATATGAACGATTTTTGAGTTTGAGTGGCAGGCTGATCGGATTCTTTTTGCCAGTTCAAGGATGGTAATGGTATTGTTTTCGTTGCCGATATTGAAGATTTCACCCGACCCTTCAGACTCCTGGATCCTGATTATGGCACTGACAATGTCTTCAACATGGCAAAACGAACGTTTTTGACTTCCATCCAGGAACACAGGCAAGTCCTCATTTTTCATCGCTTTCTCAAAAAAGGTCGGGAATACAAAACCGATTTTGGAACATTGTTGTGCCCCGACTACATTAAATGGTCTGACAATATTGTATTGAAGAGGATGGTTCATATTCAGGTTTTGAAGGATCACCTCGGAAGCCAACTTGCCGAGCGCGTATTCCAGCCGGGTTCCTCCGGCTCCCGCCACCTGTTTGATTGCCGTTTCGGGATGGATACCCGAATGGCCGTATACCTCGGAAGAAGATACATACAATAGCCTGGCCTTGTTTTTCATGGCAATGTCGACCACTTTATAGGTGAGGTCGATGATATTTCTGGCCACAAAGCCGTTCATTTTTAAGATGCCCAGGGAACCTACGGGACTCGCCAGGTGATAGATCTGTGAGAAGCCATAATCCCGGGATTTGAATTCAAGAAGGTCCTGAATGTGTACATCCAGTTTTCCGCGCAGCGTTCCGAAGTCAATGATGGAAGAACTCAGGTTATCCACCACAGTAATTTTAAGGGAAGCATCCCTATCCAACAGGTTTTGAATCAGATGGTATCCGATAAAACCCAATCCTCCGGTGACAAGTATCTTTTTCATGACTAACGTATATGTTATCCGGCATCTCCGGCTGGATTCCCACTTCCTGCAATTATACCGGTTCGATCATCCATTTATTCTCTAAGGGGTTAAATTCAATGAGGGTTTTTCTGTTCACCCGGTTTCTCAAATGGTCGGCAACCATGAATAGCCAGTCCCACAGCATTAACGGTATGTCCATTGCCAGGGTAAGGGGGTTTCTTGTGATAAATTCCAGTTTTTCCTGTCTGTATGCGGGTTTGTCTTCCGATTTCTGACCCGGATGGATTCTGAATCCGCTGATATGGGTATTTACGATAAACAGGTCAGCCTTCGTGGAAAAACGGTGCCACATATAATAGTCGCCGGCCAGTTTCAAAGTTGACAGGTAGGCCAGATCCAGGGTGTTGTGAAGTGAAGTTCTCCAGAAACAAGCATCCTGTTGGATAAAGGGAAGGAATTCCCCGTAATAACCCTTGAAGATAAAACGGCGTCTGTATTTGAATGGAAACCGGACCCGGATGATCTGGGAAAAATCGTTGATCACCACTTTGAACCCGGAGACCCATTGTACCCTGGAAGAAGAAAATACATCTGCAAGTATTTCAATGGCATGCGGAGCCAGCAGGTCGCCGGCATTCAGGTAGGCACAGACATCGCCAGTGATGCATAGCATACCCCTGACAATGGCTTCATACATTCCCTGGTCAGGTTGCGACAGGATGCGCCAGTTGGAGATTCCGCTTTTTTGGAGTACAGCGGTTGCTATCGCACAGGTTGCATCGGAAGAACCGCCATCACACAGTACATATTCAAGCTCCGCGCGGCCTTTGAGAAATGCAGTCTGCTGCAATACAGACAGGATGGTCTCTTCAATGTGTTTTTCCGCATTGAACGTGGGGGTGATAATCGAAAACCGTAACATATAACGTAAGATGGTTCACCGAGGTGATGGGCACGGTAATGTCAGCGGTATGTATACTCGAAATGAAGGAGTTTTGTTACATTTCAGGGCTGCTACCTGTCATGTGTAACCCAAATCAGGTCGGCGGTACGGTATCCGATCGCTTCTGCCGTTTTAAGGTACTGTTCTTTGATGGCATCGGGGACAGTGGTTTCGCGGGAGAGAATCCACAGGTACTTCAGGCTTTCCCCGGCAATCAGTGCGTACTTGTAATCCGCATCCAGGGCGATGACGTTGTATCCTCCATAAAACGGTCCGAAGAAGGATACCTTCAGCATGGCGGTATTTGTGTCGCCGACGAATTTGGCCTTGCCGACGGCCTGCTTCCATTCGCCGGTTGCCGCCTTGTATCCCCGGTTATCGACCTTGATGGTGCCGTTGGGGTTAAGCGAATAGGTTGCGGTGGTGTTGTTCAGCCCCCGTTCAAATTTGAAATCCAGCCGGGCGATTTCATACCATTTGCCCAGATACCGGTCTTTGTCGAATGGCTTGACAGCCACTGCCCTTTCAGGGATGGAAGCACAGGAAAACAATCCTGTCATCATAATGCTCAAGGGGATTAAAACAAGTGGATTTCGGAGTTTCATGGGGTTGAAAGGTTAGAAACAACTTTAGGTCCGCTGCTGCGAAGGATGATGTTTCTTTTGTGATTGTAGCAAACCATTAATGGATAAATCCTCGTCTATTAAATTCCAATGAATGCCATAGCCGGACGGAGAAATTTTGAAATCATTTCTTTCGATTTCGCTTGCCATGGATAATCTTTCGGAAATTTCAGATAGCTTGAATCTATAATTTAGATTATCAATTGTTATGATCATATACTGTGATTCAAACTTCAATCCGGTGATTTTATATGCCTTTTCCATTATACTTACCTTTTAAAATATTTATGCCACTCATTTACAATGTAATCAAAATGCTCATAAACAATCTTTTTTATCTCTCGCCGGGCTTGAGGAGTCAAATTATATTCCAAAGCTGACCTGATTTCAAAATTTTCCTCTTCTAACCAAAATTTGCATTCCATATCTCCCTTTTCTGCGTGGATATGGATCGGCTCATTGTTTTCATTAGTCCAGAAATACAATCTCCATCCTGCAATTAATAGTATGGTTGGCATATAATTTCAAAGTTACAAAAAAAGTACATTTCCCGGTTTCAAAAATAAAATCAAGCCATTTTCATTTATGCAAATAGTTATAAATCAGGTTGAAGTAATTATTTTTTGCACTTTGCGTAAAATTTACGCTAACAATCGTGCTTTTTATATTTTTCCTTCTTATATTTGTTTAGGTAGCCTTTAACTGCGAAAATTATTGACAGCTTGAGACAAGGGTTCTTACATAACGATGCAGTCCTTACCCGAAGGCTTAAGGAAAATGACAAGTCTGCATTTGAACTGATATTCAACAATTTCAGCAGGAGATTATACTGTTTTACCCTGGGCTATGTGCATTCACAGGCAGAAGCCGAGGAGATCATCCAGAATGTGTTTATTTCATTGTGGGAAAACCGGGATATGCTGAATGAGGCATTTCCCCTTCAAAACTACCTGTACAAGGTAACCATCAATCACATCTATAATTACTTCAAGCAGCAGTCGGTCCGCAGAAACTACAAGGAGCGGGTGATGCTGGAGGGATCGGAAGCAGACCTGGAGGTGGAACAAAGCATCCTCGCCAATGACCTGGAAGAAACCGTGAACAGGTTCATTGAGGACCTTCCGCTCCGGCAACAGATTATCTACCGGCTCAGCCGGATGGAAGGACTGTGTCACGCCGAAATTGCCCAGCGTATGGGATTGTCCATTCGCGCAGTTGAGAATCATATCTACCGCACCCTCAAGTATATCCGGGAAAAACTGCAGGAAGAATCCCTCCTGGCAGAATAATTGTACTTTTTTTTAAGTAGTTCGGCGTGCTGAGTTGTATTAATTACGTTGCCGTAATTAATCTTCACAAGGATGCTTTTAGATCTCAAAGAACTGCTCAGAAAATACAGGGATAACGCATGTACGCCGGAAGAACTGGAGAAGCTCAAATCCTGGTTTTCTGATCGGAAGCATGAATCACTGATTAAGTATAGTTTATATAAAGAGCTTGAGAATTATACCGCACCTGCGCAACCATCCCCTACATTTGATTCAAAACGGGTTTTTGAACAGATCCAGTCAAAAATAAACGAGTCTTCTTCCACCGGTGAAACCACACCGGTTGAACACAACAGAAGGCCCGGTATGATCAGGATCCTGAAATTTGCTGCGGTAATCATTCCCGCTTTCCTTCTTGGAGGAGTCCTTTCCCATTTTTTGATATCCGATAAACCCGTTCAGGAAATAGTTACCACAACAGCAATAAAATCCCCGTTCGGAGCAAGATCGGAAGTCGTGCTCCCTGATGGTTCAACCGTTTGGCTGAATGCAGGAAGCGAAATTACCTACTCCAGCGATTTCAACAAGAAGGGCCGTGATGTGAAGCTTAGCGGAGAGGGGTATTTCAAGGTGGCAAAAAATGCTGAGATGCCTTTCAGGGTGAAAACGGGTGACCTGAGCATACAGGCCATCGGTACTGAATTCAATGTGAAGTCCTATGACGATGAAGATATCATCGAAACCACGCTGGTGGAGGGGAAGATAGCCATCCGCCAGAATCAGAAACAAAAGAATTCCGTGTATCTTGAACCCCACCAGAAGGCCATTTATGTAAAATACAACAAGAATCTCACGGTCAGAAACCTGAAACCGGTGCAGGAAAACAAGGAGGGGAACCTGACCTTGAAAAAGGGTAAAATCTATATTGCTGAAAAGATTGATCCGGAACCGGTCATTGCCTGGAAGGAAAACCGCCTGATCATCAAGGGAGAGGAGCTGAACACCCTGGCAGTCAAACTGGAAAGAAAATACGATGTGAAATTTGTGTTTGAATCCGAAGCACTCAAAAAATTCAGGTTTACCGGAACCCTTGAAAATGAGACCCTCACCCAGGTGCTGGATGTGATCAAGCTTTCAGCCCCCCTTGAATACAAGCTGCAGGGGAAATCGGTATTGGTGTTTGAAAACAAGCGGATGACGGAAAAATTCAACAACCATCTGAAAAAGAAATAATCATGCAACAACCACAATTACTAACCCTTAAACCCCATATCCTATGAAGTAAAACCCTGAAAAAAAAGGGGGAACAGATGTGGTGATCTATTCCCCGTCAGTATAGTCAAACAGTTATTATGCCGTCACAATTTGGCGATCGTCCGGCATAAGCATGTCTAACCTAACAAACAATTCAAATATATGAAAAACAAACCTTCAGACGAAGTTTTCTTCCCAAAAAGAAGACTTAAAAAACTAATCCTGACTATGAAACTATCAGCACTCTTTTTAATGGTTCTGTCGTTAAACCTGTCCGCTTCTGTGTATTCGCAGAACACGAGGTTTACGGTGGATTTGAACGGAAAGTCCGTGCGTGAGGTTTTTGCATTCATTGAGAAGGCCAGCGAATTCAGGTTCTTCTATAATGATGATTTCAGCTACATCGACAAGGTCGTGGACCTCAAGGTGAAGGATGAAAATGTTGAACAGATTCTGGAGAAGCTGTTCGAAACTTCCGACATCACCTATAAAGTATTTGACAATAACCTGGTTGTGCTGACCCTGAAACAGAATGCACAGCAGATGGCCATCAAAGGGGCCATCACCGATGCATCGACCGCGGAACCGCTTCCGGGGGCGAATGTGCAGATCAAGGGTACAAACACAGGAACAACGGCTGACCCGAATGGGGTGTACAGTCTGGCAGCAGGATCCGGTGACGTACTGATATTCAGTTATGTCGGATACATCTCCAAGGAAGTGACAGTAGGCTCGGAAACGGTGCTGAACGTTGCCCTGGAACCGGACGTCCAGAACCTCGAGGAAGTCGTGGTTGTGGGATACGGTACGCAAAAGCGCACCGTGGTTACGGGTGCCATCTCATCCGTTTCTTCCGAGGCAATCAGCGCCCTTCCGTCATCGGGTCTTGACCAGGCCCTGCAGGGACGCGCAGCGGGCTTAACCGTTATCGCCAACGGCGCTCCGGGATACGCATCCACCATGCGGGTCAGGGGTATCAGCACCGTGAATGATGCCAACCCCCTTTATGTGGTTGACGGCGTGGTCTCAACCAGTATCAGCAACCTCAATCCTTCTGATATTGAATCCATTGAAGTGTTGAAAGATGCTTCCACAGCAGCTATTTACGGTTCACTCGGATCAAACGGGGTTATTATGGTTACCACTAAGAAAGGTAAGGCCGGAAATGTTGCGGTTGATTTCGAGGGGTATTATGGGGTTCAGTATTCCAACGCACGGTATGACCTGATGAATGCCGCCCAGTATAAGGAATATGCCACCAGTGGCGCCTTTACATCCCCTGCCGTGTACACCAATCCCATCTATGATGCCCGCACCAAGGCAGCAGATACCGACTGGCAGGATGAAATCTACCAGAAAGGTCCGATGCAGAACTATGACCTCGCCCTATCCGGTGGAAATGAAAACAGCACTTTCAGGTTGTCAGCCGGTTATCTGAACCAACAGGGTATTGTGATTAAAACCGGACTGGAGCGCTATAACTTCCGGGCCAACAGCGATTTCAAAAAGGGCCGGCTGAAAATAGGTGAAAACCTCAGCATGTCCTATTCCATTCAGCATCCCCTTGCTGACAATGGCGGACGTTCCCTGCTCGAACATGCCATCAAGATGGCCCCCTACCTTCCGGTATACAATGCCGATAACCTGGGCGGATACCAGGGCCCGACAAGCTCCATCGATGGTCAGGATGCTGAAAATCCCGTCAGGATCATGAAGCTGAACAACCGCAAGTTGAATACCCTTGACCTTCTCGGTAACATATACGGGGAACTCGAACTTCTTAAAGGGTTGAAATTCAGGTCAAATATTGGCTTCCAGGATGAGAGAATCCTTGACAACCAGTTCTATCCGACCTTTAATGATGACAACCTCGGAGGCAATACCCATCAGGCCACCTTCGCAAATATTGTAAAGAACCAGGCAACCTATAATTCCCTGCTGTTTACAAACAGCCTGAATTATAACCTGACCGTGGCTGAAAAGCACAATTTTGAAGTACTGGCATTGACAGAATACAGCGCCGTGCATTCAACCATCCAGAACAGCAGTTCGCACAACAACATTACGAACCTGGTGGATGA
>JADHED010002489.1_pt1 | contig 12773 bp, 12 predicted proteins | sample 8952041 | NCBI WGS metagenome assembly JADHED01 (sample SAMN16124423, study PRJNA663239) | bioreactor sludge metagenome | isolation source: sludge (control) | place: India:Bengaluru | collected 2018-09-08
GCACAGCCCCGCCCCCACGGTGAGGGGCACAGCCCCGCCCCCACGGTGAGGGGCACAGCCCCGCCCCCACGGTGAGGGGCACAGCCCCGCCCCCACGGTGAGGGGCACAGCCCCGCCCCCACGGTGAGGGGCAGCTGCTTCGACTCCACGACTCCACGGACTTCCGGCGCCCTCTACAATCCGCGGGCCATGACCGAGTTCCTCGCGTCGCCACTTTTCTCCTGGGTCGTCCTGCCGCTCGTGATCGTCGTCGCACGCGTGCTGGACGTCAGCCTCGGCACGCTGCGCGTGATCTTCATCACGCGCGGCCACCTCGTCCTCGCCCCCGCGCTCGGCTTCCTCGAGGTGCTGATCTGGCTCTCGGTGATCAGCCAGATCCTGCAGCGCACCACGGGGCCGCTGTACTTCGTCGCGTACGCGGCCGGGTACTCGCTCGGGACCTTCGTCGGGCTGATGATCGAGCGGCGGCTGGCGCTCGGGATGGTGCTCGTCCGGATCATCACCCGGCGCGAGGCGCACCCGCTGATCGAGGCGATCCTCGGGGCCGGGTTCGGGATCACCTACCTGGACGCGCGCGGCGCGACCGGGCCCGCCCAGCTGATCTTCACGCTCGTCAAGCGCCAGGAGGCGCCGCGGGTCGTCGAACTGGTCCACCAGCACAACCCGAACGCGTTCTACACGATCGAGGACATCCGGTTCGTGCGCGACGCCGCGCTGGTCCGGCCCGCCGCGGCGTCGTCCTCGCTCACCGCGCGCGCCGGCCGCTTCCTCGCCCCCAAGCGGCGCTGACGGGAGTAGATTCCGCGGCATGACGCTCCCGGTCATCGGTCTCCTGGTCGTCGCGCTGCTCGGCCTGGCCTACACGTCCTACGGGCGCTTCGTCGTGCGCCAGTACCGGCTGGACGACGCGACGGCGACCCCCGCGGTGCGCCGCAACGACGGCGTGGACTTCGTCCCGACCCGGCCCTTCTACCTGCTGGGCCAGCACTTCAGCGCCATCGCCGCGGCGGGCCCGATCGCGGGCCCGATCCTCGCCGCGCAGCAGTTCGGCTGGCTCCCGTGCCTGCTCTGGATCGCGCTCGGCGTCGTCTTCATCGGCGCCGTCCACGACGTGTCGAGCCTCGTGGCCTCGATCCGCCACGACGCGCGCTCGATCGCCGAGATCGTCCGGATCCACCTCGGCCGCCGGGCCTGGCTCGCGATCATGGCCTTCATCTGGGTCGCGCTGGTCTACGTGATCCTCGCCTTCACCGACATCACCGCGGCCACCTTCGTCGGCCGGACGGAGGAGCTCGAGGGCCTCGGCACGTCGTTCAACCGCGGGGGCGCGGTCGCGATGGCGTCCACGCTGTACCTGCTGCTGTCGGTGCTGATGGGCGTCGTGCAGCGCACCCTCAAGCCGCCGCTCTGGCTGACGACCGTCGTCTTCGTTCCCGCGACGCTCGGCGCCGTGTGGCTCGGGACGAAGCTCTCGACGGTGCTGGTGCTGCCGAGCCTCGCCTGGGGGCTGCTGATCCTCGCCTACTGCTTCGTCGCCTCGCTGACGCCGGTCTGGGCGCTGCTGCAGCCGCGCGGCTACCTCGGCGGGTTCGTGCTCTACATGGCGCTCGCGATCGGCGTCGTCGGGATCTTCCTCGGCGGCTACCCGATCCAGCAGCCCGCGTTCAAGGGCTGGGACGCCGGCGGCGCGACGGGCGCGCTGTTCCCGTTCCTGTTCGTCACGATCGCCTGCGGCGCGTGCTCGGGTTTCCACGGCCTCGTCTGCTCCGGGACCACCAGCAAGCAGCTGGAGAAGGAATCGCACTGCCACCCGATCGGCTACGGCGCGATGCTGCTCGAGGGCTTCGTCGCGCTGATCGCGCTGGCGACGGTGATGATCGCGAGCGCGTCCGAGCTGAAGGGCCTCGGCCCGGGGGCGATCTACGGCCACGGCCTCGGGCGGTTCCTCACGGTGGTCATCGGCGACCAGCACCTGGTCTTCGCGACGACGTTCGGGGCGATGGCGTTCTCCACGTTCGTGTTCGACACGATCGACGTCTCGGCCCGGCTGGGGCGCTACATCGTGCAGGAGCTGACCGGCCTCAAGGGGTGGGGCGGCGCGATCGCGGGCACGGCGGTCACGGTGCTCGCGCCGGCCGCGCTGCTGGTCGCCGCGGGGGAGGGGGCCTACCGCCTCTTCTGGACCCTCTTCGGCACGTCGAACCAGCTGCTCGCCGCGCTGTCGCTGCTCGGGATCTCGGTCTGGCTCCGGCGGACCGGCCGGAAGAACCTGTTCACGCTGCTGCCGATGGCCTTCGTGATGGCCGTGACGCTGACCTCGCTCGTGCTGCAGATCCGCGGCGCGGCGGCGGCGCTCGCCGCGTCCGGCTTCCGGCTCGACGCGACGCTGCTGAACGCCCTCGTCTCGGTCCTGCTGTTCGGGCTGGCGGTCACCCTCGGCGTCGAGGCCCTGCGCCCGGCGCGGGCCGGGGAGAGAATGGGGGCATGAGCCTCCCGGACGACGCCGTCGCGCTGTTGCGCCGGCTGCTGACCACCCGCCGGACCCTCGCCCTCGCGGTCGTCGCGGACGGCGAACCGATCATCGGGCTGCTCCCGTTCGCCGCAGACGCGGGCGCGGGCCTCGCGGACGGCGGGGCTCGCGGCGGGTCCGCGCTCCTGGTCCACGCCTCCGGGCTGGCCCGGCACGCGCGCGGCCTCCGGCCGGGGTTCCGCTTCGACGCGCTGCTCGCGGAGGACGACGCCCCGGGCGTGGACCCGCTCGCGGTGCCCCGGGCGACCCTGCGGGGGACGGTGGCGGTGCCGGAGGCGGGCTCCCCGGAGCACGCCGCCGCGCGCGCGGCGTACGTTGCGCGCTTCCCGGCGGCGGAGCGCCTGCTCGGGTTCGGCGACTTCGCCCTGTACCGGCTCGAGGTCGAGGCGGGGCGGCTGATCGCCGGCTTCGCGGCGGCGGCGGACGTCGGGCCCGGGGACGTCGTGCGGGCGCTCTCCCCGGACTGACCTGGCGCGGGCGCGCGCCCGCGACCGGCGTCGTGCGGGCGCTCCCCCCGGGACGGACCCCTTTGGCCCGGGTCGTTTGCCCTCCGGCACCCCCTGGCAAACAAACAACGGCAAAACGGTCGCAGGGCCGAAAAATCTTCGCCCGGGCCTGCCAAACTTACTGACCAGTTGCTAGTGGCTCGTCCCCTCTGTTAGCCTCACGCGGAACCGAGGTGTGCCTATGGACAGGCCGGCTGCGAAGCCCCGGTACGAGATGGTCAACGTCCGCCCGGGCCACGTGGTGATCGAGCAGGGCATGAAGACCGGGCGCCGGCGCTCGTACTTCTCGGCGGAGCCCGTCGCGCCCGTCGAGGAGTACTGGGAAGGCGCCGAGATGTGGACGTTCACCGACGCCGCGCAGTCGATGCAGTTCGACGTGCGGGACGGGGTGAGCGGCGCGGTCGTCCCGTTCAGCGAGCTGCTCGGGCTGCTCTACTGGGCCTGCTGCCCCGAGGAGAGCGTCCTGCACCGGGTCGGCGACATCGCGCAGAAGAACAAGGTGTCGATCTACGTCGCGCTCACGTACGAGACGCCGGAGGGGCAGCCGACCCGGCTCGCGGACGAGAAGGTGACGGTCCTCAACCGGCTGTTCAACGACCGCCTGGCGTCGTCCGGCAAGAAGATCCTGGTCCTGCCCGACCTCTTCGACCTGTACCGGACCATGAACCACGGCCAGATCATGATCGACTTCGGCCTGACCGACCTGGGGGATGAACGATGACGCTGAAGGAACTGGCCGAGAAGCTCGAGCTGAAGTGCGTGACCGAGTTCACCGACAAGGAGATCAGCGGCGTCTACATCTCCGACATGGTGAGCGACGTCATCGCCAACGCGAAGCCGGGCAACCTGCTGGTGACCGTCCAGATCCACAACAACGTGATCGCGGCGGCGAACCTCGTCGACGTGGCGGCGATCCTGCTGACGCAGGGGAAGACGCCGGACGACGCGGTCACCAAGATGGCCAACAAGGCCGAGATCCCGATCTTCGCGACCGGCATGAACCGCTGGCAGGTTGCGACGCGCCTCTACGAGGCCGGGATCCGCTGAGCCCCCTGCCGCCGCGAGGCGAGGCGGACGAGACGAGATGATGCGGCTGCGCCGGATCGTCGAACGGACGGACGCCGAGGTGCTGCTCGGCGAGGAGCGCCTCGACGACCTGGACGTCACGTCCTGCTTCGCCGCGGACCTGATGAGCGACGTGCTGCGCTTCTCGCACGCGGGGACGCTGCTGATCACCGGCCTCACCAGCGTGCAGTCGGTCCACACGGCCGACGTCGCCGACCTGGCCGCGATCCTGTTCGTCGGCGACAAGCGGCCCGAGCCGGGCATCGTCGAGGTCGCCCGGGCCCGCGGGATCCCGCTGCTGAGCACCCGGCGCAGCATGTTCGAGACGTGCGGGCTGCTGTTCGAGGAGCACCTCGGGGCGGCGGCGCGCGCGAACGGCGCTGAACTCCACGGGGCGGGCGGGGCGGAGCCCCGCCCCCACGACTGACATGCCGAACATGAGCGAACCGCTGCTGCGCGAGACGTTCACGATCCGCGGCGACGACTTCGAGCACGGCGGCGAGGTCGCGGCGCGGGTCAAGCTGATCCTGAAGGACCTCGGTATTTCTCCCGATGTCGTGCGCCGCCTCTCCATCGCAAACTTCGAGGCGGAGATGAACGTGATCATGTACGCGCGCGAGGCCGAGCTGACGCTGCTCATCTGCCCCGACGCGGTCCGGATCACGGTCGCCGACCGCGGACAGGGGATTCCCGACATCGACCTCGCGCTGCAGGAAGGCTGGTCCACCGCCACCCCGGAGATGCGCGCGCGCGGCTTCGGCGCGGGCCTCGGCCTGCCCAACATCAAGCGCAACAGCGACGAGTTCGAGATCGAGAGCGTCCCCGGCGTCGGCACGACGCTGCGCTACGCGGTCCGCCTGTAACGCTCCGGGACTGGGGACCCGCCTCATGAGGGAACGCAGCGCCGTCGGCCTCGGCCACCTGATCAGTCCCGCGGACTGCGTCGGGTGCGTCGCGTGTACGCGCGCGTGCCCCTCCGGCGCGATCCGCGTCCGCGGCCACCTCGCCCGGCTGCAGTCCGAGCTCTGCATCGAGTGCGGCGAGTGCGTCCGGGTCTGCAAGTACGACGCGGCGAAGCCCGCCACCACCGAGCCGCGCGACTTCGAGCGCTTCGAGTACACCGTCGCGATCCCGTCGCTGACGCTCTACGCGCAGTTCGGCCGCGACGTCGCGCCGTGGCAGGTGCTGGCCGCGCTCGAGGCGTACGGCTTCGACGAGGCGCACGACCTCTCCTGGATGTGCGAGAGCATCGCCGCGGCGACCGACGCCCTGCTCACGAAGGGCAGCGCCCCGTGGCCGAAGATCTCCGTCACCTGCCCGGCGGTCGTGCGCCTGATCCAGCTGCGCTACCCGGGGCTGATCGGGAACCTCGTCCCGCTCGAGACGGCCCGCGAGCTGCAGGCCAAGCTGCTGCGCCGGCGGATCGCCGAGGAGCGCGGGATCGCGCCGGACGCGATCGGCATCTTCTTCATCACGCCCTGCACGGCGATCATGTCCTCGATCCTCGACCCGGTCGGGCTCGAGCAGTCGTACCTCGACGGCGCGATCTCGATCCGCGACCTGTACGGGCCGCTGCTGCGCGAGATCCGCAAGGGCGAGGCGACGCCGAAGCCGGACACCGCCGTGAGCACGCGCGGGCTGCTCTGGGCGATGGCCGGCGGCGAGATCGCCGGGATGCGCAACGCGAACACGATGACCGTCAAGGGCGTGCAGGACGTCCAGTACGTCTTCGACCACATCGAGGCCGGCAAGTTCCAGGGCGTCGACTTCATCGAGGCCTACATCTGCCCGGACGGCTGCGTCTCCGGCGGCCTGACGATCGAGGGGCGCTACGCCGCGCAGCGCAGCATCCAGGAGATCGCGAAGCGCGCCGGCGAGGAGCACCGCGTCCAGGAGGAGAAGGTCCGCTCGCTGCTCGAGTCGCACTTCTTCGACCTCGAGGAGGCGATCAAGGCGCGGCCGGTGCGGCCGCTCGACGGCGACCTGCGCGCGGCGATCGCGCGGCGGCGCCAGCAGGAAGAGATCGAACGCCAGCTGCCGAAGAAGGACTGCGCGGCCTGCGGTGCGCCGGGCTGCATGGAGCTGGCGGAGGACGTCGTTCGGGGGCGCGCCACGCTGGACGACTGCGTCTTCGTCCGGATCGAAAGGCTGCAGAAGGAGCTCGACGCGCTCCGGGAAGGGCGGAATGGGTAAGCACCTGCTGCTGATGGACGTGCTGTGCCCGCAGTGCCACGGGCTGCTGACGGACGGGACGAAGATCCGGCTCGACGGCCGCGTCCGCGACACGCGGCAGGAGGGGGAGATCTTCCTCTCCGCGCTGTTCGGCGACTACACCGTCGAGACCGACCTCGCCGTCAAGGAGGGCGCCGTCGTCGACTTCCGCTGCCCGCTGTGCGAGGCCAGCATCATGCTCGCGCTCGGCTGCAAGCTCTGCGGCGCCCCGATGGCGTCGCTGACGCTCGCGCGCGGCGGGTACATCGAGTTCTGCAGCCGCCGCGGCTGCAAGGGCCACGCGCTCGGCGGCGTCGGCGACATCGACCAGATGATGAGCCTGATGAACCGGATGCTCGGCACCCCCTACGACTGACGTCCGGACCGACGTCCGCGGGGGCGTCCCCGCGGACACCCCGGCGGCGCGAGGGCGCGAAGGCCGGTCCAGAAGAGCACGCGACAGAAAGGGCGGAAGGGATGAGCGCGCAGAGGAAGCTCGATTTCCGGAACCTCGTCTACCGCGGCGAGGAGGGATCGCTGATCCCCGACCTGCAGCGGGTCCAGGAGCAGGACGGGTACATCAGCCGCGAGCGGATCTTCGAGATCCACAGGAAGAGCGGGATCCCGGTCGCGCAGATCTACGGCGTGGCCACGTTCTACGCCCAGTTCCGGCTGAGCCCGGTGGGCAAGAACATCATCAAGGTCTGCCACGGGACGGCCTGCCACGTCGCGGGGGCGAACGCCATCACCGACGCGCTCGAGCGCGCGCTCGGCGTCTGCACGGGCGAGACCACGGCCGACCGGCAGTTCACGCTCGAGACCGTCTCGTGCATCGGCTGCTGCAGCCTCGCGCCCGTGATCATGATCAACAACGACACCCACGGGAACCTCGACCCGGCGAAGGTGCGCAAGGTCCTGAAGGCCTACCAGCACGCGCCGGCCGCGCCCGTCCCGACGGAGGCCAAGCCATGAAGATCCTGGTCGGCCTCGGGACCTGCGGCATCGCCGCCGGCGCGGAGGAGACCTACCGCGCGCTGCGGGGGATGAGGGACGCCGGGAGCCTCGCGCACGAGGTCGGCAAGACCGGCTGCCTCGGGATGTGCTACCGCGAGCCGCTGGTGGAGATCCGCGAGGACGCCGGGGCGCGCTTCATCTACGGCAACGTCACGCAGGAGCGGCTCGGGCGGATCGTCGAGGAGCACGTCGGCGCCGGCCGGCCGGTCGACGAGTGGCTGGTCTGGACCGACGACGGCGTCGGCGCCGAGAAGCCCTACATCGACCGGCAGCGGCGCATCGTGCTGCGCAACTGCGGCACCATCGACCCCGAGAGCATCGACGACTACCTGCGGGCGGACGGCTACAAGGCCCTGCAGAAGGTGCTCGACGCGCAGAACCCCGAGGCGCTGATCGCCGAGATCGTCGACTCCGGGCTGCGCGGCCGCGGCGGCGCCGGCTTCCTGACCGGCGTGAAGTGGCGCTTCACGCGCATGTCGCCGGGGCCGAAGAAGTACGTCATCTGCAACGCCGACGAGGGGGACCCGGGCGCGTTCATGGACCGCTCGGTGCTGGAGAGCGACCCGCACGCGGTGCTCGAGGGGATGGCGATCGCCGGCAACGCGATCGGCGCCCACTACGGCTACATCTACGTCCGCGCCGAGTACCCGAAGGCGATCGAGCGGCTGAACATCGCGATCGCGCAGGCCGAGGAGCGCGGCTTCCTGGGCGAGAACGTCCGCGGCACGGAGTTCGGCTTCAAGGTCCGGCTGAAGGAGGGCGCCGGCGCGTTCGTCTGCGGCGAGGAGACCGCGCTGATCGGCTCGATCGAGGGGAAGCGCGGCATGCCGCGGGTCCGCCCGCCGTTCCCCGCCGTGAAGGGGCTCTGGGGCTGCCCGACCAACATCAACAACGTCGAGACGTTCGCCAACGTGCCCTTCATCGTGCTGAACGGCGCCGCGTCGTTCAACGGCCTCGGCACCAGGAACAGCAAGGGGACGAAGGTCTTCGCGATGGCCGGCAAGATCCGGCGCGGCGGCCTGGTCGAGGTCCCGATGGGGATCTCGATCCGCGAGATCGTCCACGACATCTGCGGCGGCATCAAGGACGACCACAAGTTCAAGGCCGTACAGATGGGCGGCCCCTCCGGCGGCTGCATCCCGGCGGAGCTGCAGGACACCGTCATCGACTACGAGTCGATCAACAAGACCGGCGCGATCATGGGCTCGGGGGGCCTCGTCGTGATGGACGAGACCACCTGCATGGTGGACGTGGCCCGCTTCTTCCTCGACTTCACGCAGCGCGAGTCGTGCGGCAAGTGCACGTTCTGCCGCGTCGGCACCAAGCGCATGCTCGAGGTCCTGACCCGCATCACCGAGGGCGAGGGGAAGGACGGCGACATCGAGCTGCTCGAGCAGCTCGCCGCCCTCGTCAAGAACAACTCGCTCTGCGGGCTCGGACAGACGGCCCCGAACCCCGTGCTCACGACGCTGAAGTACTTCCGCGGCGAGTACGAGGCCCACATCGCGAACCACAAGTGCCCGGCGCACCAGTGCCGGAAGCTCCTGACGTACGACATCACCGAGGCGTGCAACGGCTGCGGGCTGTGCGGCCGGGTGTGCCCCGCGAAGGCGATCAGCGGGGAGAAGAAGCAGCGGCACGAGATCGACCACTCGAAGTGCATCCAGTGCGACGAGTGCTACAAGAGCTGCCGCTTCCACGCCATCGAGCGCGTCTAGGGCGCCGGGGGAACCATGGATCTCGTCAAGCTCGAAATCGACGGCAAGAAGGTCATCGCCGACGGCCGGCAGACCATCCTGGAGGTGGCGCGCGAGCATGGGATCGGGGACATCCCGACGCTCTGCCACGACGACCAGCTCGAGCCGTTCGCGTCCTGCTTCGTCTGCGTGGTCAAGGTCAAGGGCGCCCGCACGCTGCTGCCGGCGTGCTCGACCCGCATCGCCGCCGGGATGGTGGTCGAGACGAACTCGGCCGAGGTCCGCCGCTCGCGCAAGGCGGCGCTCGAGCTGATCCTCACGAACCACTACGCCGACTGCGTCGGCCCGTGCCAGCTCGCCTGCCCGGCCGGCATCGACATCCAGGGCTACGTCGCCCTCGCGGCGCTCGGCAAGTACAACGACGCGATCGCGCTGATCAAGGACCGCAACCCGCTGCCCGCCGTCTGCGGCCGCGTCTGCACGCGCCCCTGCGAGGTCAAGGGCTGCCGGCGCAACCTGGTCGACGACGCGGTCGGGATCGACTACATCAAGCGCTACCTGGCCGACGTGGACCTCGGCAACATCCAGCCGTTCCGGCCGAAGCTGGCGCCCGCGAACGGGAAGAGGATCGCGATCGTCGGCGCCGGCCCGGGCGGCCTGTCCTGCGCGTACTACCTCGCGATCCGCGGCTACGCCGTCGAGGTCTTCGAGGCGATGCCCGAGGCGGGCGGCATGCTGCGCTACGGCATCCCCGAGTACCGCCTGCCGAAGGAGATCCTGGACCTCGAGATCAACCAGATCCTCGACCTCGGCGTGCGGCTGCACACGAACGTCGCCGCGGGCCGGGACTTCACGGTCTCCTCGCTGAAGCAGGACGGCTTCGACGCGGTGTTCATGGCGATCGGAGCCTGGGAGAGCTCCCGGATGCGCGTCGCCGACGAGGACGGGCCGGGCGTGCTGCCGGGCATCGACTTCCTGCGCGACTACGGGCTGCACCGCGCGCAGCGGCTCTCCGGCACCGTGCTCGTCGTCGGCGGCGGCAACACCGCCATCGACTGCGCGCGCACCGCGCTGCGGCTCGGCGCGGCGCAGGTCCGCCTGCTCTACCGCCGCACCCGCGCCGAGATGCCCGCCAACGAGATGGAGATCGTCGAGGCGGAACACGAGGGGATCCAGATGGACTTCCTCGTCGCCCCGACCCGCGTCGTCCGCGGTGCGGACGGGACGGTCGAGGGGATCGAGGTCCAGAAGATGGAGCTCGGCGCGCCGGACGCCTCCGGGCGCCGCAGCCCGAAGCCGGTGCGCGGCTCCGAGTACGTGATCCCGGGCGCGACGGTGATCGCCGCGATCGGCCAGAACACGCACATCGCGCAGTTCCTCGGCGGCAAGGTCCCGAACTTCCTGCCGTTCGGGGAGAGCATGGGCCTGACCCGCTGGCAGACGATCCAGGTCAACGAGAAGACGTTCGAGACGACCGTGGACGGGGTCTTCGCCGGCGGCGACGTCGTGACGGGCGCCGCGACCGCGATCGAGGCGATCGCGGCCGGCCGCAAGGCGGCCTACGCGCTCGACGCGTACGTGCGCACGGGCCGGGCCGAGCCCGAGCCGACGCCCTTCAACAGCCGCAAGGACACCTTCCGCAAGATCGAGCCGCAGGACCTGCGGCCGGCGCCGCTGTCCCACAAGCGGCCGATGCCGACGCTGCCCGCGGGCGAGCGGACCAAGAGCTTCGTCGAGGTCGAGCAGGGCTACTCGCTGCAGGACATGAAGCTCGAGTCCGAGCGCTGCCTCGAGTGCGGCTGCCAGGCGCTCTTCAGCTGCGACCTGCGCAAGTTCGCGACCGAGTACGGCGTGGACATCCAGCCGTTCCTCGGCGCGGCGAACCGCTACGAGCTGGACCGCACGCACCCGCTGATGGAGCTGGACCCGAACAAGTGCATCCTCTGCGGACGCTGCGTGCGGATGTGCTCCGAGGTCGTGGGCGTCGGCGCGTACGGGTTCGTCAACCGCGGCTTCGGCACGATCGTCCGCCCGGCCCTCGGCGTCTCGCTGCTGGACACCGACTGCGTCACCTGCGGCCTGTGCATCGGCACCTGCCCCACCGGCGCGATCGTCGAAAAGGTCCCGCTGAAGAAGCCGGGCCCCTGGGCGACGGTCCCGGTGCCGACGGTGTGCGAGTCCTGCGGCACGGGCTGCCGGCTGAACAACGAGACCTTCGGCGAGTCGCTGATCCGGCGGTCGCGGAGCGAGGACGACCACACCACGGCCGGCCTGCACTGCCGCCACGGCCGCTTCGGCACGACGCACGTGCACAGCCAGGAGCGCCTGGCGCAGGGCGCGATCCGCGCCGGGCGCGAGCTGCAGCGCACCCCCGTGGAGGAGGCGCTGCGCTTCGCCGCGATCCGGCTGAAGGAGCTGAAGCGCAAGCACACCGGCGACGAGATGGCCGTGTTCGTCTCGCCGCGGCTGACCAACGAGGAGGCGTACCTCGCCCAGAAGTTCGCGCGGATCGTCCTCGGCACGCACCAGGTGACGTCGTTCGCACGGCTCGTCAACCAGGGGTTCGACTGTCCCGAGGTCGTCTCGACCGCGACGTACCGCGACGTCGTGGACGCGCAGTCGATCGTGGTCGTCAACTCGAACACCGACGAAGAGCACTTCGTCGTGGACCTGCTCGCCAAGAAGGCGCTGCGGCAGGGCGGCCGGATGATCTACGTCGGGCCACACCAGGGCCGCACGTCCCGCTTCGCGGAGGTCGTGCTCCCCTGCGCGGACGGCGACCAGGCGCGCGTGATCGGCGCCCTCGTGGCCGCGGTGCGGGGGGAGACCCCCGGGCCGGTCGCCGGCGTGGCGCCGGAAGACCTCGCGGCGGCGGCGGCGATCCTCACGGGCAGCCTGCTGAAGGTGCTGGTCTTCAACAAGGACTACCGCGGGCTCCGCGTCCCCGGCGACGAGCGCCTGTTCGCCGAGGCGGCGCAGGCCTTCGGGGCGTCGCTGCTCGCCCTGCGCGAGAAGGCCAACATGCAGGGCCTGCTCGACGTCGGCGTCAGCCCCGGCTGGCTCCCCGGCTACGTCGCGCTGGACGACTCGGCCGGCGTCGCCGCGCTCGAGCGCGAGTGGTGCGTCTCGCTCTCCCCCGTCGAGGGCGCGCACGGCGACGTCGCCGCCCGGCTGCGGCAGAAGAAGATCAAGGTGGCGATCGTGCTGGGCGAGGATCCGCTCGGGGAGCCGGGCTTCCCGCGGGACCTCGTGGACGGGCTCTGCGCGGCGGAGTTCCTCTGCGTCGGCGACCTGTTCATGACCCCGACGGCGTCGGCGGCCCACGTCCTGCTGCCGCTCAGCAGCTCGGCCGAGACCGGCGGGACGATGACCAACCAGGAGCGCCGGGTCCAGCGGCTGGAGCGGGCCGTGCCGCCGCGGTCGGGCCTCGAGTCCTGGCAGGTGATCTCCCAGCTCGCCGCCCTGATGGGCTTCCGCTTCCGGATGAAGTACACGAGCGCCGCGGACGTCACCGGCGAGATCCGCCGGGCGGTGCCGCTGTACGCGGCGGTCAACGTCGACAGCGCGGACGCGGACGGCACGTGGGACCTCGGGGCGTTCCCGCTGCCCGCCGTGCCGTGGGACCCGCGGCGGCTCGACGCCCCCGCGGCGACGGTGCGGACGGCCGGCCTCGACACGCTCGAGACGCGCTTCCGCGAGCGCTTCGAGCAGCTCGACCGCGAGGCGCGCGCGGCGCTCGCGCCCGCCTGA
>JADHED010002491.1_pt1 | contig 12761 bp, 14 predicted proteins | sample 8952041 | NCBI WGS metagenome assembly JADHED01 (sample SAMN16124423, study PRJNA663239) | bioreactor sludge metagenome | isolation source: sludge (control) | place: India:Bengaluru | collected 2018-09-08
CGTGGTTGCGGGGACGCGCCCTGCAGGTGGTCGACTGCGGCACCGACACGACCGACCCGGTGGACTACCCCGACGTCGCCGCCCGCGTCGCGGCGTGCGTCGCCTCGGGCGAGGCCCAGGCGGGCATCGTCATCGACGGCGCGGGCATCGGCTCGGCGATCGCCGCCAACAAGGTGCGCGGCATCCGGGCCGCCATGGCCACCACGCCCCTGCTGGCCCGCTACGCGCGGCAGCACAACGGCGCCAACGTCCTCACGCTCGGCGCCACGCTGGTGCCGGAGGCCGAGGCGCGGCAGATCGTCGACACGTTCCTGCAGACACCCATGACCGAGGTCCGGTACCTGAAGCGCCTCGTGAAGGTCAGGCAACTCGAGGACCGATTCTGAGGCGCCACCGCCACGCGGCAGGCCCCTGCGACTCGCGATGACCCACGCCGCTCGCCCAGGGCGGCCAGGCCCCACGCCCCAATGACCTCCACCGACCTGCACCGCCTCATCCAGATCATCACCGAGGAGGTGATCGCCGCCTCGGGACTGGGCGCGCCCGCCTCGCGCTGCGCCTGCCACGCGTTCAACGCCGAGTGCTGCCCCGACCGGCTGCGGGGCGTCATCGACGCCGGCGCGAACCGCATCGGCGTCCACGCCACCGGCGGCGCGTCGCGCGACGTGGCGGCGATGATCGACCACACGCTGCTGCGGCCCGACGCCACGCGCCAGGAGATCGAGCAGCTCTGCCGCGAGGCCATCGAGCACCGCTTCGCCACGGTGTGCGTGAACCCGGCGTGGGTCGCCCGCTCCGCCGCGCTGCTGCGGCCCCAGGGCGTCGGGGTCTGCACGGTGGTCGGCTTCCCCCTGGGCGCCACCACGCCGGACGTGAAGCAGTACGAGACGCGCCGCGCCATCTTCGACGGCGCCACCGAAGTGGACATGGTGATCAACATCGGCGCGCTGAAGTCGGGCGACCTGCGCCTGGTCGAACGCGACATCGCCGCGGTCGCCGAGGCCTGCCAGCCGTGCGGTGTGCTCAGCAAGGTGATCATCGAGGCGGCCCTGCTCACCGACGACGAGAAGGTGGCGGCCTGCACGCTGGCGAAGGCCGCCGGCGCCGACTTCGTGAAGACGTCCACGGGCTTCGCCAAGGGCGGCGCCACGGTCGCCGACGTCGCGCTGATGCGCCGCGTGGTGGGACCCGAGATGGGCGTGAAGGCCGCCGGCGGCGTGCGCGACTACGAGGGGTTGAAGGCCATGGTGGAGGCCGGGGCCTCCCGCGTCGGCGCCAGCGCCGGCGTCCGCATCGTGCGGGAATCGCGCGGCGAGCACGCCGCGGGCGGGCCCGCGCCTTCCTACTGACGGCTCCCGGCAGGCCCCGATGCCCGGCGACCCCGTTCCTCCCGGCACCTCACGCAGCAAGCCGTGGGTGCTCGTCCGCGCGGGCGCCTCGCGCCTGGCGATCCACAGCGACTGGGTGCGCGAGTTGCTCGCGCTGCCGGCCGTCACGCGCCTGCCAGGCCTGCCTCCCGACGCGCTCGGCCTGATCACGTGGCGCGGGCGTGCCGTGCCCGCCATCGACCTGGCGGCGCGGCTCGGGCTGGGTTGGGCAGGGAGCGCCGGCGAGGCGGGGGAGGCGGCCGGCCGGCGCATGGCCGTCGTGGTCGCCGACGGCGCGCGCCACGTCGCCCTCGCGGTGGACGCCGTGGATGGCGTGGAACTGCTCGCCGCCGACTCGGTCGCCCCGCTGCCGGAGGGCCTCGGCGCCACCGGGCCGGCCGTGCGGGAACACGGCCGCACGCGCCGCGACGGGACGCTCGTCCTGCTGCTCGACGTGGCGGGGGTGCTCGGGGGCGGCCGTGCGCCTGGCGAGGACGCCCCCGGGGCGGAGTTCTGGAACGAGGCGGCGCCGCCCGAGCCGGTGGACGCCCCTACGTCCCCTGCGGCGGAGGCCGTCGCTGGCGACGTGGGCCGTCCCGCGGCACCCTCACCGGCGGAGGCGGCCGGCACCGAACCGACGCCACTCCCCGCGCCGCCGGAGGCCGCGGCCGCGCCGCCTACTCCGACGCGCTCGCGGCGGCCCGCCGCCCGCGACGCGGCCACAGCGACACCTGCGGGAACGGGATCTCCACGCCCTCGCGGTCGAACGCGCGCTTGATGCGCCGGCGCAGTTCCCGCGCCACGTCCCACTGCTTGAGCGGCAGCGTCTTCATCTTCACCTTGAGCACGACGGCCGACTCGGCCAGCTGATCCACGCCGAGCACCTCGAGGTCGCCAAGGATCGACGCCGCGTAGGCCGCGTCCTGCTGCAGTTCCGAGCCGACCCGCCGCAGCAGGTCCGAGACGCGATCGGTGTCCTCCCCGTAGGCCACGCTCACGTCGAGCACCGCGAACGAGAAGTCCTTCGTGCGGTTGGCCAGCGTCGTGATGCTGCCGTTGGGGAAGATGTGGACCGTGCCCTCCACGTCGCGCAGCGTGATCGTCCGCAGCGTGACGGCCTCCACCATGCCGCCGACGCCGTTGACCACCGCCACGTCGCCGACGCGCACCTGGTTCTCGAGGATCAGGAAGAACCCGCTGAAGAAGTCCTTGACGATGGACTGCGCGCCGAAGCCGACGGCCAGGCCGACGATGCCGGCGCCGGTGAGCACCGGCGTGATGTCGAGGTGCAGCTCGCGGAGGATCATGAGCGTGGCGACGCCGCCCACGAGCACCGCGACGACGTACTGCACCAGGTTGCCGAGCGTGCGGATGCGCTTGGCCCGCTCGGCCGCCTCGAGGCCGACGCCGCGTCCCGCCTCGTATTCCAGCCGATCCACGATCGTGTCCACCACCTTCGTCAGGAACCACGCCAGCGTGGCGATCAGGACGATGCGGAGGCCGGACCCGAGGGCCCAGTCGGCCAGCCGCTCCGGGTGGAGGGCGAGGTTCGTGCGGAGGCCCGTGATCTCGAGCGCGGGCACGATCAGCAGCGCGAACATCAGCAGGAAGGCGAGCACGCGGACGATGCGGACCGGGCGGCGCCAGCGGTCGCGGTAGGCCTCCACGTCGGCCTCGCGCAGCATGCGCCGCAGGAGCAGCCGGACGGCGCGCGCGGCGCCCTCGGCCACCGCGGCGGCGAGGGCGGCGGCCAGCGACAGGGCGACGGTCACCGTCACCCAGGTGGGATAGTCCTGCAGCAGCGAATGCAGCATGTCACCTCGGGTGGTTTCCCGATGCGGCCCTCCGGCGAACGCCCCGCCGGGCCTCGGGACAGGAATCTCGGGTGTTCGGCACTTGCTCCCTCCTCACTCGGGTGCCGGCCCGATTGGCGGGCGGCGCGGGGCAGCGGACAATGTCGTCATTGAACGCGCCGGTCACGGCGGAGGGAGACAGCAATCATGGCACGTTATCAGGGCGGCGAACAGGCGAAGGCGGGCTTCTACTTCAACAGCACCACGTGGGAGATCCTCACGCTGTCGGGCGAGGGCGGCGTGCTGGCCGGCAGCACCGACATGCGGTTCGTCCGGCTCCCGCTGCCGATCCTGCTGCTGGCGGCCCCGATGATGGGTGCGGCCTTCGCCATGTTCCTGCCGTTCATCGGCATCGCGCTGGTGCTCGACTACGCCGCGCGCCAGGCCTGGGCGGCCGGCCGCGAGGCGATGCACGCGGCGACCCTGGCACTGAGCCCGCGCACCCGCACCGGCGAGGCCTACTTCACGGGCAGCACCGAGGCGAAGGACGAGCGCACGGCCGACGACGAGGCGAAGGCGCGCCTCGAGGAACTGGAGCGCAAGGTCGAGGACGTCGAGAAGTCGGGGCGCTGAGCGCCGATCCCCCCTCCGCGACGGCCGGGTCCGGACGCCACCACGCGCGCCGGGCCCGGGACGTCCCCCGGCTCAGGGATCGACGCGGATCACGCCCTCGCGGATGGCGAAGTGGATCAACTCGGTGCGGCTGTGCAGGTCGAGCTTCTCCATCAGGTGCTCGCGGTGCGACATGGCGGTCTTCACGCTGATGCCGAGGATGGCCGCCACCTCCTTGTTGCTCTTGCCCTCGGCCACGAGCTTGAGCACCTGCTTCTCCCGGTCGGTGAGTGAGTCGTAGGGGCTGCCGCCGCCGCGCTCGGGCGCGGGTCCCGTGATGGCCGCCTTGGCCACGTCGGGATCGAGCACGAGCCCGCCGCGCGAGGCGGCCCGGATCGAGGCGGCCAGGTCGGCGCCCGCCGACTTCTTCAGCAGGTAGCCCGACACCCCCGCCTGCAGGAACCGCCGCACGTACTCCCCGTCCTCGTACTGCGTCAGCACCAGCACCTTCACGTCCGGGTGCTCGCGGCGGATCGCGAGCGTCGCCTCCAGGCCGCCGAGGCCGGGCATCGCCACGTCCATCAGCACGATGTCGGGCCGCAGGGCGCGCACCTGCTCGACCGCCTGCTCGCCGTCGGCCGCCTCGCCCACCACCTCGATGTCGTCGGCGAGCGACAGCAGGGCCTTCAGGCCCTGGCGCAGGATGGCGTGGTCGTCGGCGATGAGAACGCGGATCTTCGACATGGGGCCACTCACACGGGGGACGGCAGGGGCACGCTGATCAGGACGCGGGTGCCGCCGCCGGGCTCGGCATCGACGGAGACCGTCCCCCCGAACAGCTCGACGCGCTCGCGCATGCCCATCAGGCCCAGGCCGCGGGCGTCGCCGGGCCGCGGCGCGAGCGACGACGGGTCGAAGCCCTCGCCGTCGTCTTCGATCTCGATGACCAGCCGGTCGTGCTGCACGCCACACTGTACCAGCACGTGGTCGGCGCGCGCGTGCCGCGCCACGTTGGTGAGGGCCTCCTGGGCGGCCCGGAACACGGCGGTCTCGAGTTCGGGCGGCAGCCGGTCGGGCCAGGCGGCCACCTCGAAGCGCACGCTGACGCCGCGCTGCACGAGGTGGCGCTCGGCGAACCACCGCAGCCCGGCGCACACGCCGAGGTCGTCGAGCACCGACGGCCGCAGGTCGTGCATCAGCCGGTGCAGCTCGTCGAGGCTGCGGGTGGCCAGGGCCCGCGCGTCGGCGACCGCTGGCTCGGCCGGCCCGCCGACGGCCGCGGCGTGGGCGAGGTCGAGGCGGAGGGCGAGGGCCGTCAGCGTCTGGCCGGTCTCGTCGTGCAGCTCGCGGGCGATGCGCTTGCGCTCGTCCTCCTGGGCGCGGATCACCTTCCGCAGCAGCTGGGCCTTGGTCTCCTCGCGGGCCCGGAGTTCGTCGTTCAGGCGGGCGAGCTCGCGGGTGCGGTCGGCCACGCGCTGCTCGAGCGCGGCGTTGTCGGCGGCGATGCGCGCCAGGGAGTCGGCCAGGGCCGCGCGCATGTGCTCGAAGGCGCGCGCCAGCCGGCCCACCTCGTCGTCGGGCATGGGGGGAATCGGCTGGCCGAGGTTGCCCGCCTCGATCCGCTCGGCCTCGCGGGTGAGCGCCACGAGCGGGCGTCGCACGCTGGCGGCGGCGCCGCGGGCGAACAGGTAGGCGAGCACGACGAGCGCGGGCAGGGTGAGCGCCCACACGATCCACAGGGGCGTGCGGGCCTGCCGGTCGGGCTCGCGCGCCACCGACAGCGTCCACGGGGCCGTCGCCAGCTGCACGCGGGCCTCGGGGACGACCTCCTCCGTGGTGACGCCGGGGTGGTGGTAGTTGCAGAAGACGAGGCTGCCGGTGCTGTCGAGCAGGTACAGGTGGCCGAGGTCGCGCGGCGCCAGCAGGTTCGAGATGCTGGAGAACCGCCGGCCAGCGACGTCGATCTCGCCGATGGCGAGGCCGAGGGGCTGGCCGTCGAAGCCGGTGATCGGGACGGTGAGCACGACGTAGCGGCGGCCGTCGGCGTCCTGCAGCACGTCGGACACGGCGGGCCGGCCGCGGCCGAGCATCTCGCGGAGCCGGGTCTCGGGCCACGCCTGGGTGATGAGGCTGGTGGAGGGCTCCGACGCCACGACGCGCCCGGTGCGGTCGGCGAGGGCGAGGCCGTCGACGACGCCCGACTCGAGGTAGCGGGCCCGCAGGGCCTCGGCGAGCACGGCCGGCGGGGCCTCCACCATGTAGGGCCGGATGGTGGTCGCCACGGCCTGCAGCGTGGCGAGCACGCTGGTGAAGCGCTCGTCCACGTACCGGGCGAGGCCGCGCGCCCGCACCTCACGCTGGCGCGTCACCTCGCGCTGCAGGTCGCGCACGCTCAGCCAGCTGAGCGTGCCGAGGAGCGCGAGCGACGCGGCGAGCCCCGTGAGCACCAGGATCATCACGCGCCGCACGATGCTCCGGCTCCGGATCGGACCCATTGCAGTGGCCATGGCGGGTCACCCGCGGCGCAGGCTGCGCGCCATTCGCACGAGGGGCACGGGGTCGTCGTCGAACCAGCGCAGGACGACGCGACGCCCCTCCACCACCTCGCTCACCTGCAGGAACGGCCGGCCGTCGGCCGTGCGGCCGCGCTGCAGCGCCGGGCCGCCGGGCCAGGCGGCACGCGCGTCCTCGGCATCCACCTCGGCCGGCGCCGGGACGAACCGGTCGGGCAGCGGGTAGTCGCCGTCGAGCGCCTGGGCGAGCAGCAGGCCCAAGCGGCCGTCGGGGCGGTCGAACTCCAGCAGCACGGGGCGGCCGTCGCCCGGGCCGAGCCAGATGCGCGCGGGGGGCCAGAGCAGGACGTCGGGGAAGACGAAGGGGACGAGCAGGCGCGTGCGCTGCTGTCGCTCCAGTTCGAAGACGCTGGCGTAGCGCAGGGGGGCGCGTGGCTGGCCGAGCCACCACGGCGGGATGTGGTCGAGCACCTGCAGGCCGATGACGATGCCCCCGAGGACCGACGCGATCACGAAGGCGCGCAGGCGTGCCGGGGACGGCTGGGCCGGGCGGACGTAGGCCGTCATCGCACCAGCGCCACGATGAGGACGACGGCCGCGCCGACGATGGCGGTCTCGAGGCGGCTGGGCGCGGCGGGGGACACGGGCGGATCGAGCAGCCGGTGGCAGCGCACCTCGAGCGCGGCGATGCGGGCCCGGCCGAGCACGCCGAGGAAGTCGCCGCCGCGGCCGCGCACGCTCTCGATGAGCGCCCGCGCCAGGGCCGTCGGCCGCCCCGTCCACCGCACGGCGTCGTCGTCGGCCCGCCACTCGCGTTCCAGCGCGATGCGCCGCGCCACCACCTGGGCGATGGGATTGAAGCCCTGGAGGGTCCGCAGCACCTCGAGGAGCGCGTTCTTGGCCACGTCACGGCGCACGACGTGCGACAGCTCGTGCGCGAGCGCCGCGCGCAGGGGCTCGGGCTGGAGGCGAGTGGTCACCGCCGCCGAGATCACGATGTGCGGGCGCAGGATGCCGCGTGCGGCCAGCACGGGGCCGGGGCCGTCGCAGGCGCGCAGCGGGACGGCCGCGACGCCCGCGCCTCGCGCCACGTCGTCGCACACCTGCTGCGCCGCGCGCAGCCAGTCCTCCTGGGCCCCGGCGGGGGAGGGGCGCTCGTGCCGGCCGCGCCGGGCCCCGATGGCGAGCGCGATGTCACGCCCGGCATCGCGCAGCAGCAGCCCGAGGCCGATGGCGGCGAAGACGCCGAACACGGCGTCGCGCAGGGGCCAGCCGCCGGGCGTGAAGGCGTTCCAGCGGCTGGAGGCGAGCAGGAGCAGGTCGGCGCCCGGCGCGGTCGCCCGGCCGGGCCAGGCGAGGTGGAGCAGCGGGACGCTCGCGAGCGGCAGCGCGAGGACGAACAGGCGCGCGCGGGCGCGCGCATCGAGGTCGGTGACCGGCAGGCGGCGGATCAGCAGCTCGACGGCGAGCGCCGCGACGACGCCGTGCAGGGTGAGTTCGACCAGCAGGTCAATGGCCCGCTCCACCGTCGGTGGCCCGCTCCCGTGCCCCGGGTGCCAGGCGATCGAGCTCGAGCGGGTGCTCGTGCTCCATGCGTTCCTGCGTGATGCGCCCGGTGAAGATCGTCGTGTCGAAGGGGAAGACGTCGGGGTTGAAGTGCGCGTTGTAGATGTGCCAGGTGACGACGACGAGGAAGGCCAGCAGCCCCTCGTTGCTGTGCGCCACCTTGGCGGCCGGGATCACCTCGCCGGGCAGGTACTGCGCGACGAGGACCGGCCACATCAGCACGATGCCGGTGCTGATGACGACGATGGCCCCGAGAATCAGCCCCCAGTACTCGAACTTCTGACGGTAGTCGAAGCGGTCGAAGGACGCTTGGCGCTCCGTCAGACCCAGATAGTAACGCAGCGTGAGGATGGCGTCGTGGTAGTCCTTCTTGTTGGGGACGATGCTGAGCGGGGCGCGGCGCACCACCACCTCGTAGACGGCGCCGGCGAGGTGGAACACCGCCATGAAGACGAAGGCCAGGCCGGCGGCGCGGTGGATCCAGCGCGCGCGATCGACGCCGCCGAGCAGGTTCATCACGCCGGGCGCCCAGCTGGCGTCGAAGAACTTCTGGGGCAGGCCGGTCACGGCCAGCACCGTGAAGAGCACCATCACCGTGACGTGCTCGAACCGCTGGCGCGGGGAGAAGCGTTCGAACTCAGCGTGGCTCATCGGTTCACCACCACCCGCCACAGGTGCAGGAGGATCTGCAGGATCAGGCCGCCGATCATGAACGGGATCAGGAACTGGTAGGCCACCGTCACGCTCTTGACGAGCGGCGTCTTCTCCCAGCTCGGCTCGTAGTGCGACAGCCAGGCGGCGGGGAAGTTCTCGGTGGCGTCCTCGTGGCAGGTGCGGCAGGTCTTCACGAGGTTCGCCTTGACCACGGGCGAGTCGGGGTCGTCCACCTTCATGATGTCGTGGACGCCGTGGCAGTCGGTGCAGCGGGCGACCACGGGCACGTTGCGCGGGTCGCCCTGGCCGCGCAGGCGCGCCGTCACCCCGTGGAAGTCGGACACGTAGGTGCGGTGGACCAGCGTGGACAGGCCGTACTTGGCCATGATCTGCTCGTCACCGTGGCACGAGGCGCAGAGTTCCGGCGTGTGCGCCCGCCACTGCTCGGCGTGCGGGCCGGCCACGTCGTGGCTCCGGTGGCAGTCGTTGCACACGGGCACGTCGGGGTTGTTGTCGGCGAGCAGCGCCTTGCCGTGCACGCTCTTCTCGTAGGTGCGCGACACGCCCTCGTGGCACTTCGCGCAGGTCTGCGAGATGCGGCCGCGCGGCTGGTTCGGCGTCACGATGTCGTGCGTGCCGTGGCAGTCCATGCACAGCGGCGCCGTCACGTCGCCGCGCGCGAGCGCCGCCTGGTGGGCGCTGTCGAGCGTCTTGGCGAACGTGGCGTAGTGGCAGCGCTTGCACTGCTCGAAGTAGGCGAGGCTGGCCTGCCGCTTGTTGGCGAACTTCCGCTCCGGGTGCGGCAGCTCGCTCATGTCGGGGTGGCAGTCCAGGCAGCTGAGCTTTTCCCCGTGCACGGAGGTGCCGAAGGTCACCGCGTCCACGTGCAGCGATCGGGTTTCGCCGCTCGGCAGCGTCTGGGAGAGGGCGGTGTCGCCGTGGCAGGCCAGACACCCGTCGTTGACTTCGGCGCGTGGAGGCGCCGGCGTGTCCAGCAGCGTGGCGGTCAGGGCGATGAGGGCGAGGATCATGGGTCGAGGCGGCCGCGGGAGCGGCGGCACGCCGGGCAACAGCAAGGGAGTTGCCAGTGGGCGCCGGCCCCCGACCCCCTCAACTGTGGGAAGATCTTCGCCGGACGGCCACGTGAGGCACGTCCGCTGCCGGATTTCCGGCAGCAGAAGCGCCCCAACCGCGACCCCATGGCACACCCTGTCGAGCTGCCCCTGTGGATGAGGCTCTATGTCGCGGCCTACCGCTGGCGCCGCATCGACCCGGTGCCCTCCGCCGCCCTGCGGGTGCCCGCGCGCGAGGCCTGTGCCGCGCTGGTGACGACGGCCGGGCTGGTGCCCCCAGGCGAGCCTCGCTTCGACGAGAGGGTGAAGGGCGGCGACGTCTCGTTCCGCTGGGTCGGGGCGGGCGTGGACCCGCAGTCGCTGGGCGAGGCGCACCGGTCCGAGGCCTTCGACCACCGTGGCGTGGAGGCCGACCGCAACCTGGCCCTGCCGCTCGACCGGCTGCGCGAGATGGCCCGCGACGGGGTCATCGGCCGGGTGGCCCCCCGGCACCTGTCGTTCATGGGGTCCATCACCGCGCCCGGCCGCCTCGTCCGTGACTCGGCGCCGGTGGCGGCCGAGGGGTTGGTCGCCGACGGGGTGGACCTCGCGCTGCTCGTGCCGGTGTGACCGATGTGTCACCAGGCGGTCGGCCTGGTCGCGGCGGCACTCGAGGCGCGCGGCATCGTCACGGTGTCGGTGACGATGATGCCGGAGGTGACGCGCAAGGTGCGGCCACCGCGCGCGCTGGCCGTGCCCTACCCGCTGGGGTTCCCGCTGGGGCGGCCGCACGACGCGCCCGGCCAGCGGCGCGTCCTCGAGGCGATGCTCGCCCTGGCCGGTCGCCTCGACGTGCCCGTGCTCGAGGACCTCGCGCCGTGACGCGCGCGCGGCGGCCCGACTAGAGCGGCGCGAACTGCGCCGTGAAGTGCCGCAGCACCTTCGGGGCCTGCGTGATGCGGTAGCCGCGCAGCGTGTCGCGCTGGCGCGCCACCTCGATGACGGCCTCCGCGACGTAGTCGATGTGGCTCTGGGTGTAGACCCGGCGCGGGATGGCGAGCCGCACCAGATCCATCGGCCCCGGCGTCTCGCTGCCGTCCGGGTGGAGCCCGAACATCACCGTGCCGATCTCCACGCCGCGCACGCCGGCCTCCACGTAGAGCGCGTTGGCGAGTGCGATGCCCGGGTACTGCAGCGGGGGCACCTGCGGCAGCAGCGCCCGCGCGTCGAGGTAGATGGCGTGGCCGCCCGGCGGCTGGATGATCGGCACGCCGGCCGCGGCCAGCTTCTCGCCGAGGTACTCCGTGGAGCGCAGGCGGTAGCGCAGGTACGGCTCCTCGACCACCTCTTCCAGGCCGCGCGCGATGGCCTCGAGGTCGTAGCCGGCCAGCCCGCCGTAGGTCGGGTAGCCCTCGGTGAGGATCAGCAGGTTGCGGCAGTTCTCGGCCCACGCGTCGTCGTTGAGCGCGAGGAACCCGCCGATGTTCGCCAGGCCGTCCTTCTTGGCCGACATCGTGCAGCCGTCGGCGAGCGCGAACATCTCCTGGGCGATCTGCTTCGGCGTCTTGCCGGCCTGCCCGGGCTCGCGCCGCTTGATGAAGTAGGCGTTCTCGGCGAAGCGGCACGCGTCGAGGAAGAACGGCTTGCGGTAGCGGTCGCACAGCGCGCGCACGCCCCGCAGGTTCTCCAGCGACACCGGCTGGCCGCCGCCGGAGTTGTTCGTGACGGTCACCATCACGAGCGGCACCCGGTCGCCGCGCTCGTCGAGCAGCCGCTCGAGCCTCGCCAGGTCGACGTTGCCCTTGAAGGGGTGGAGCGCGGACGGGACGCGGCCCTCGGCGATCACCAGGTCGAGCGCCTCCGCGTCCTCCACCTCGATGTTGGCCCGCGTCGTGTCGAAGTGGCTGTTGTTGGGGACGACGTCGCCGGGCTTGAGCACCGTGTGGAACAGGATGCGCTCGGCGGCGCGGCCCTGGTGCGTGGGGATGATGTGGCGGAAGCCCGTGAGGTCGGCCACCACGTCGCGGAACCGGTAGAACGAGCGGCTGCCGGCGTAGCTCTCGTCGCCCTGGATGAGCGCGCCCCACTGGGCCGCCGACATGGCGCCGGTGCCCGAGTCGGTGAGCAGGTCGATCAGCACGTCCTCGGCGTGCAGCCGGAAGACGTTGTAGCCGGCGTCGGCGAGCGCCGCCTCGCGCTGCTCGCGCGTGGTGAACTTGACGGCCTCGACCGACTTGATGCGGAACGGCTCGATGATGGTGTGGGTGTGCATGCGATCACTTCCGCGTCACTTCGCCCCGGCGCAGCTTGCGGTACAGGTCGAGCGCCTCGTCGAGGATCCGGATCGCGTCCTCGGCGCCCATGAAGTCCTCCACCACCACCTGCTTCTGCTCGAGGATCTTGTAGTCCTCGAAGAAGCGCCGGATCTCGCGCAGCGTGTGCGGCGGCAGCTGCTCGTGCGACGTGTAGTCGGCCACCGCCGGGTCCTTCACGGACACGGCGATGATCTTGTCGTCGATGCCCTTCTCGTCGCGCATCCGCATGACGCCGATGGCGCGGGCCTCGAGCACGGTGGCGGGGTAGACCGACTCCTGCGACAGCACCAGCGCGTCCAGGGGATCGCCGTCGTCGCAGAAGGTGCGCGGGATGAAGCCGTAGTTGGCGGGGTAGTAGACGGCGGAGTAGAGCACCCGGTCGAGCTTCATCAGGCCCGACTCCTTGTCGAGCTCGTACTTGCACCGGCTGCCCTTGGGGACCTCGATGACGACGGGGAATTCTTTGGCGGTGAGATGATCGTCGACGTAGATGTCGTGCCAGGGATGCATGGGGGGAGTCTAACTCAAGGCTTGGGGCCTGGGGCTTGAGGCTTGGGGCCTGAGGCCTGGGGCCTGGGGCCTGGGGCCTGGGGCCTGGGGCCTGGGGCCATTGTCCTCGAGTCCCACGTCGCTGGAGTTGCTGGCGCGCCTCAGAACGTGACGCCCCACGCCCGTCGAGCGCCCAGTGATCAGCGACGCCCGCGGGGACCCGCGGGTCTGAAGACCCGCGGCTACATCCGGAAGAGGCGGTGCGCCTCCAGCACGCGGCCGCCGGCGCCCTCGCCTTCCCTCCAGCGCGCAGCCCGGCGCCCTCGCCTTCCCCAACAGGATGTAGCCCGGGGTCTTTCGACCCCGGGTTGCGGACTTCGCCACGCGCGGGTCTGAGGAC
>JADHED010002492.1_pt1 | contig 12761 bp, 13 predicted proteins | sample 8952041 | NCBI WGS metagenome assembly JADHED01 (sample SAMN16124423, study PRJNA663239) | bioreactor sludge metagenome | isolation source: sludge (control) | place: India:Bengaluru | collected 2018-09-08
CCACCACGCCCTGTCCGGTGGCTTCGGAAATGACCAGTCCGCCCGATTGCAATTCCGGTCCACCCGGCCTGAAATGGACATCGGAAAGGGGTTCCACCTGTAGCTGAACCAGGGCAAGGTTTCCGAAAGGGGTGAAATGTTTGGCCGTAGCGCGCATCCTGTTCTTCATTTTATTTGTATTTTTATGGTTCATGCTGCAAATAAACCGGTCGCCGCTGCAGCCTTTCTGCAATACGAAAAAAAGTTTTCCATGCCCGCCAATCTGAATGCCCTGATCCGTTACAAAACAATCAACGGCTGCCTCACCGGAAGCCGACGCAAATGGTCGATTTCAGAACTTATGGAGAAATGTGCGGAAGCGCTTGCAGAATACCGCGGCCGGTATGAAACCGTTTCAGAACGTACGATTCGCGATGACATCCGGGTGATGCGCAGTGAAATGCTGGGCTACAACGCCCCCATTGTTCAGGAACGGGGATTGTATTTCTACTCCGATCCGGACTACTCCATCATGAGTATCAGGCTGACGGATGCGGGACTGGTGGAACGGATTATCGTGTTGCTGGGAGATATCCGGAATGAGGTCAACCATCCGGAGTTGGAACTGATTCTTGAAAAGTTAAGGCAGTTACATCCTTATCCTCCTTCACCGACCAAATCCGCAGTTGACATTCAGTCTGTGCAACCGGAAACCGATGACATCCCCGTACTTGAAGAACCCCAAAAGAAAAGGGCCAAAGCCTTTGAACAAAGGATACCGGAACGGTTCAATTCCAGACTCAGCCAGTTGTTTGAGGACACAGAGCAGCAGGAATTGACAATACCTGAACCCATTGAGGTTGAAATTACCTGGGCATCCTTGTTCAGGCTGCTTGTCAATTGATTCCTCTATGAAAAAATTACGTCATCCTGTGGTTGTTGCCTTTGTATTCCTTTCCGTCTTTAAATTAACCTCAGCCCAAAACCTCGTTGAAAACGCATCCTTCGATGCATGTCATTCATTCTACGACCTGAACCATAACCTGGTTTACCAACCGGTGGGATGGTTTTATCCCGATTCACAGTTCAACCACCCGGTGTACTTCTCTACAGACCGGTATCTGAACAAAACGATTTCGTACAATATCCATCCAGATTCCGCCATAATCAACCATGGAGGCATTGCCAATTACATTAGTGCCACGGTGTTCCCTGCCGTACAAAAAACCTATACCGAATTATCCGAACCTTTGAAACCGCATACCCTATACCGAATCAGTCTGGAAATCAAGGCCGCAGACCAATCGAATTATGCGTCGGTCCTCTTTGTCGGCCTCAAAACCACCCTGGCCCCCAAAATTGATTCCTGCCAATACCAGGTACGGCTGGAAATTCCGGATTCACTATGCAATGAAGGCTTGTTCGAAAACTGGATCCTGTTGTCCGATACGTTTAGGGCTGCCGGCGGAGAAAAATTCCTGATGCTCAATTCCGGATCATCCCAGCAATATGCCGGATTGATCAGAGCAAACCGGGAAAAATATGAAATCATACGGTACCAGGGACCTCCCAAACTCAAATATTACATCGATAATGTAACACTAAAGGAAGTCATCCCTCCTTCTCTTTCCATCACACCGTTCGATAGCCTGAAATCGGGAGAGGCCATCATCCTGCAGCACATTTACTTCGATTTCGACAAGGCTGATATCCGTACATCGTCGTATCCTGAACTGGAACTGGTCCTCCGCTTTATGGAAACCCACGGCAATGTGCACATCCAGATTTCAGGCCATACGGATAATTTTGGATCCGACACATACAATGACCGCCTTTCAACCGCACGAGCCCAGGCAGTTGTAACCTGGCTTGGGAATCGGGGAATATCGGCCGAACGGCTCAAGGCCTTGGGTTTCGGTTCGAAAAAACCTTTGGAACCCAATACCACCTCCGCAGGCCGTCAGCGAAACCGGAGAATCGAAATGCAGATAATTCCATGAAAACGCTACTGATTTAACGAATCCTCAACTTTTGCAGAAACAAAGGCTATCCCTGAAAGAATAACCAGCAGCACCAGGCATGCCCATGCAAACCAGTCGCCCAAACGGGCATACACCGTGCGGGCACCATGCACAGGCAATTCCATGATGACGGTCCTGTCGCGGAGGGTATGGTAAAACGACATCTGTGACAATACCCTCCCCTGGTAGTCAACCCCCATTGTCAATCCTTCCAATGTAGTCCTGAGCATGGAGAACCCGTTTTCCACGGCGCGCAGCATCGAGTATTCGGTGTGCATATCAGCTGCGCCGCGGGCCGGTTCATCGCCGGGCACAATCATGATGTCAACCCCATCCTTACCAGCCTGCCGGATGAAGCGGTGGAATTCCATTTCAAAGCATATAGGCGAAGCAATTTTCCCAAAGGGCGTCTCCACCGTTTCAATGGTGCTGCCCTTGTAAAAACCCAGGCCCGGATTCCTTCCCTTGTAATGATCATAGGCAACGCTTCCATCCGGCCTGATCGCAAGCACATGGTTGTCGTCAGGATGGTCATGATTTCCGAGCACGAGCAGGCTCGGGAAGAAATAGATCCGGTGCCTGGCGGCAAATGCCTGCATGCGCCGGATCAATTCCGGTTCATCTTCCGCAAATACCACCGCGTTTCCGCTGGCCCATGAAAGGATCCTGATACCCGAAGGCATCAATCTTGCAGAAGCTGAAAAGAGGCTGTCCTGCACCACATGACTGAGCAAGCGGTACTCTTCATACCCGGCTTTTTTCACACTGTCGGGCGCATCATCATAGGTATAAAACAGGTTGTCCTCCGGAAACCCCACCACTACCGAACCGATCTTGACCGTTCCGGGTGCGGGTTTGAAAAACTGCATCCGGATGCTCCCCCACAACACCACAATCAGAAGTACCGTGGTAAAAGCCAGCAGCGGCGTTTTCGCTTTTCTGAAATCAAACTGCTGCTCCCACAGGTGGTTCGCGACCGAGGCCAGCCAGCCGATGAGGAAAGAAGGTCCCCAGATGCCGGTTATGGCAGTCATCTGAAGAATAGGCTTCTGCGCAAACAACGAACCGGTCCAGCTCAGGATGGTTCCCAGCTGGTTGTTGAATGAGAGTAAAAACTGTACGGTGATCAATGCCACAGGATACACCAGGGTCGACAAAAGTGGCTGGCGAATCCGCCGCGATAGCTGTTGGTCAACCAGACAGGGTACAACCATGTAAATGGTAAAACTCAGGGCAATCAGCACCTTGAACTGCCAGTCCACCTGTTCAGCCAGTCCCATGAAATACACATGAGACGCCGCCAGAACCGGCGGAAATGCTGCCAATACTGCCCAAATACCGCGTTGCCGCCTGAAATAGCGGATAAAAAATATGGAACCGGTCCATGTGAGCAGGGGAATATTCCATTTCCCTCCCATGAACACCATAAATACACAGCCGAGGACCAGCCACAGGCTGTCACGGAACCAGGATGAATGGTTGTTGGATTTCATCTTCAATAAAAGGAATAAGCTGATTGTTGCCGGAAAATTACGGTTTTACACTCCGGCAGGGAAGAAAAAACCCTGCAGCAGGCTATTCGGATACCGGAACCGTACATTCCGGGCACCGGACTGTACCAGGCTATTTATTGAGCCATTCCTTGAACTCCTGCACCCGTTCGCGGCTCACGATCACTTCCTGGTTGTCGGGCAGGAGCTGTAGTATCACCCTCCGGTTGAAATAATCCGCAATTTTTCCGATGGAATCAATTCCGGCAATGGTGTTCCGGTTGACCTGGAAAAACTTGTCGGGATCGAGGATCCGTGCGAGCTCATTGAGATTGTGTTCCACGATGCACCGGCCCCCTTTCAGCAATATCGCAAAAACGACCCCGTCTTCAACCCGGAAACCTGCAATTTCCTCCGTGGTAATGGATTTCAGGTGGTGTGCTGATTTCACAAGAAAACGCTTTTTATAAGCAGCCGTACGCGGGGAAATCATATCGTTTATTTCTTTGTAATTCAGCCTGATATAGGTATCCCGCGTTTTGATGAACTTGTCGAAGGCCTGTTTCAGGTCGGCAAAACTGATCGGTTTCAGCAGGTAATCGATGCTGTTCAACCGAAATGCATTCAGGGCGAATTCATTGTATGCCGTAATGAAGATCACCGGAAGTTCGAGGTTGATCTGCTCAAAGAGGTCAAACGAAGTACCATCGCTCAACTGGATATCGGCCAGCACCAGGTCAGGCTGTTCGGTTTTGCTTACAAACCAGTCGCGCCCCTTTTCCACCGAGTCAATCACTTCCACCACGCTGTACGTATTGTCGTATTGGGCGATCAGCCGTTTGATCAGGGCAGCGGTCCGTTGTTCGTCTTCTATGATCAGTATTTTCATAGCCTCTTAGATTTTGGGAAGCCTGACTTCAAAATATCCTTCCGTTTCCCCATACAATACTTCCTTCCCGCTTTCAAAAGCATACCGTCTGCTGATGTTCTGCAGGCCGATACCGGTTGACCCGTTTACATGCCTCCGGCGGTTGATCGGGTTCCTGACAATCAGATAATCCTGGTCTTCCAGGATTTCAATGATGAGGGGATGTTCTTTTCTGAAGGCATTGTGTTTCACGGCATTCTCCACCAGCATCTGCAGTGCCTGGGGAAGGACCTTGCAGGAATGCTGCGTATTGGGTGTAAGATTTTTTAAAAGGACGATGCTGTCAGGATGCCGGATGTTTAGCAGAAACAGATACGATTCAAGGTATTCCAGTTCCCGGTCGACCGGAACGACAGAATCGGTCTGCATTTCAAGAATATAGCGATAATGCTTGGAAAGATGCGAAATGTAGGCGGCCGACAGCTCAGTGCTTTCATAAATAAGCGATGACAGCACACTCAGGCTGTTGAAGAAGAAATGCGGATCAATCTGGTTTTTAAGTGCAGTGTATTGAGCGGTGATGTTTTCCTTTTTTTGCTGTGCCGCAAGCAGTTCCAGTTCCTTCACATTTTTAAAGGAAGTAGCAAAAATGTGGGTTCCGTAGACCAGGACAAAAAGCAGGATAAATCCGAACAACAGTTCGGGATTCACCTTGATGGGCTCAAAATACGAGGATGGATCGAAAATCTCCGGATTGATGAAATCGACACTTTCCCAGGACGTGTCAAACATATACCGGTCGATCAGGTAGTAGCCCCAGTCAAAAATTACCGCGCTGACGATAAGCAGACCAAACAATATCAGACTTACGGCCGAAAGTCTCCTGTACCAACTGCGCCTGTCTGTGGCCTTCCTCATAAACGACTGAAAAACCCTTTCACTTAACATCCAGAAAACAAACCAGTATATCATAAAGGCGACACTGATGACAAGACTTCTGACACTGGGTTCGAATGCACCGGTAAAAGTACGGTCCCCCTGCTTGAAGATCATCAGGATGATCAGCAGCACAAAAAACCTTCGTACATAAGCCCAGGATTTCATGATCCGGAAGTTTTCACCTGACATATCCGTTTTGTGTAAACCAGCCCAGGGCATCGGCCACCGATTTTTCCAGCGGGGTCTGCGGCATGCCCAGTTCGCTGACCGCTTTTTGCGGGGTATAATAGTTCCCCGTACAGAGAATTTTCGCGTTGATGCGGTTCAGGCTGCTTCTGAATCCCGCTCCGGTTGCCAGTGAACCCAGAAAGCCCAGCAGGTTCAACAGTGACTCCCCGAAGCGAATCCTGAAATAGGATTTCCCGGCCGCCTTTCCTAGCAAATTATAGAATTCGGCAAACGACAGGTTCCAGCCTGCCATCAAGTAAATTTCTCCGGATCTGCCCTTTTCCAGGGCATTGCAGATTCCTGCTGCAACATCCCGTACATCCACAAAGTTTTTCCCTCCCGGAGGAACCGGAACGACCTTCCGGTTAACCATGGATGTGATCAGCCGGCCGGAACTGGGCTTTGCATCATAGGGTCCGATCATGAAGGTGGGATTCACGGATAGTGCCTGCAGTTTCCCTTCCCGGGCATAGGACAGCACGAGTTCCTGTGCGGCTGCCTTGCTTCGGGCATAACCCGATTCCGTAAACGGAAACCGCGCCGGCAATCCTTCATGGCCCGGGTTTTCAAGGGTTCCATGACCTATCGTATTGGCCGTACTCACAAAGATGAACTGCCTGACACCGGCACGGCATGCGGCGTCGAGCAGGGTGTGTGTGCCTTCGATGTTTACCTTGCGGTAGGGTTCTACAGAAGTGTGCTGCTGGGAGGTATCGGCAGCGGCATGGATCACGGCATCGCATCCTTCAAGTGCCTGCAGGGCTGTCTCCGGATCGGTGAACATCCCATAAACCAGTTCAGGACAGGTCCCCTCCAGGGCACGCAAATCCGCGCCGGCACGTACCAGCGCCCGCACCGGAATTCCACGCCGGATAAGCTCCCTGACCACATTCGCGGCGAGAAATCCATTCGCTCCGGTAACCAAAACCTTCATGGGTTTAAGTTAGTGAATTATTGGCCACCACGGGCAGCCGGTCTTCTTTCAATTCACGGCGGATCACCCTGGAAAGGAGGCTGAGCCGCAACCACACGGGAACGATCCGGATCAACAGCCAGTTTACCTTGTTCAGAAAACCCGGAATAATGAGTGCATCCCTTTTCAGGAGTCCTTCCACCGTGATGCGAGCGGTCTTCTCCGGGGAAAGGAGGCCCATCCTCCCGAAGAACTTCTGCTTTTCAATCCGCCGGGTCACGTCGGCGTTGGTTTTCATGGGACCCGGATGCACCACGCTTACGAAGACCCCGGTATCTTTCAGCTCCTCATAAAGACCGCGTGAAAACGACCAGATAAACGCCTTGGAAGCGGGGTACACGGTTTTAAAGGCAACGGGACTGAAAGAGGCCATACTCGATACATTCAGGATAAAGGCTTCGTCCGACTGTTTGAGTGCGGGAAGCAAGAGGCGTGTCAGCAGGGATGTTGCCCGTATATTCAGTTGGATGATATTGTCGATATAATCGGCTGTAGCCGTTTCGAACGAGCGAGTACCGCCGGTTCCGGCATTATTTACAAGCACCCTGACGGATCCTTTTTCCATGGCCCAGGAGGCAACCTCAAATACGGCTTGCGGCTCCGACAGGTCGGCTTCCCTGTAATAGATTTTAACGCCGTATGCTGTCGAAAGCTTGGCGCTCAGCTCGTGCAGTCCCTCTCCTTTCAGGGCCACAAGCAGCAGGTTGAATTTCCTTCGTGCCAGTTCCCGGGCAATTTCAAGGCCCAATCCCCTGCTTGAACCGGTGATGAGGGCAAAATTGTCCCTTTTATCGATGTTTGATTTCATGTGATTCTGTTTTTTAAAATGATGGTTTTCATCAGCAGTTTAGCCAGCCATGCCGCAGGTATGCCCGTGATGAGACCCCCCACTGCGAGGGAAAGCAGGATGCCCGCAAGATGACCATGATTCCAGCCCAGGGCGCCCATGTTCCCGAGGCCGGGCATTGAAAATGCCGCATCGTTGCCCGTCAGCCGGCTGCCGATCCAGTAGGTGCATCCATAGAATACAGGTGCCGTCAGTGAATTGACATGATATACCCCTGCAATCGCTGCGGCCTTGTTCCACTTGCACAGCCAGGTGATCCCCAGGGCAATGAAGACCTTCATGCCGATCAGCGGGGTGGTAGCCAGGAAGATGCCGAGGGCGTAGCCGTTGGCTATGCGGTCGGGATCATCCTGCAGCCGGATCAGGGCGAGGAACTTATGTCTGAATGAATTGAATATGCGTTTCATAAAACAAATCTTCAGCCGGGCGTTTTTTCGGACATCAGCCTGCGCAGCGCCACCAGGTTGCGGTGAAACACCGATTCGATGACCGGATCCTGGATGGGCCGGGGAAACAGGGGCGGGGTATCGGACATGGCCGTAAAGCAGATTGTAACCGTCCCATGGCCATCGTCCCTGAGGGTCCAGTTGGCCCGGTAATCCGTCAGTCTTTCAATTCCCGTCCTCAGGGGAGTCATCTGCGGCTTGCTGTGAATGCGGATGACCGCCACCGAATTTCCATTTGAAAAACTGAGGGTATATGCGGATACCAGGTCACGCTGATGAAAAGGCCAGGGAAGGTCATACAGGGTGTAGACCACCCATTCACTTGCTGCGGAACTGGAAATCCGGTAATTCTCCGATACCCCGGATGCCCATCTTTTCATGGCGGACGGATCCGAAAGTACATTCAGTGCTCCTTTCAGGTCACACCCGGCAACAAATTCCCCCCGCCGTTCTCTGGTTTTTGAGCCATCGGTAAAATGGATCCACCGGACCCAGGTCCGTACTCCCGATGCGTCCCCTGCGGATTCCCAGTTTCCGAAGGACTCAATCCTTTTGGTTCCCGCATCCGGGGCATGGCCGGATTCCGGTGCTGACGCGAACAAGATTCCCGAAAAAAACATCAGCCGTATCATTGTAATGGGTTTTAGTCTGAATTGATTTTGATTTCACCGGTAAAATTGAGGCGTTACCGGAAGGGATGCAATCACTTTCCTGTCAACAGGCTTTTGAGAAGGCTGAAGTGTACAAAGCAGGGTTCGATTCCCTCACCTTGGGAACACCGAACATCGAACACCCAATGATGAATGATGAAGATGGGGGTCCTGTTCGATATTCGGGGTTCGGGGTTCCTTGTTCGGTATTCTAGAAATAAAAAAGGGACACGCCATGGCGTGTCCCTACGATATTCCGCAGTCCGTGGGGGAATCGAACCCCCGTTACCAGGATGAAAACCTGGCGTCCTAACCCCTAGACGAACGGACCAAAAAGTGTTTGTCGGAAATAGGTGCGCAAAAGTAAAAATCTTTTTTTACTCTGCCAAATTTTTTTTCGCTGTGGCCTTCAGGCCACAGTATGAGATAATACCGGCGTTTTTACCTTCTCCGCAAAAAAGAACATCGACTGTTCGATGAGCACAATGTCGCATTGATGCCGGGGGTTCCTGAGGAAATTGGCAACCCGCCAGCAGGGGATGTACTTTGGAAGGGCTACGGGATCAAATTCCTCGAAAACCTCCCTGAGCCAGTAAATCATAAGTTTACGGTCCCATCCCAGGTAGTGGAAATGCCGGATGTCTTTCGATCCGCTGATCTTCCCGCTGAAATGATGTACCGGAACCACAATGGAACGAAGGTTATCCCAGTGGGAGGAGGGAATCATCCCCGATTTCTTCACAATTAACGGCGTTTCGGGGGTCACCAGCTTCAGAAGGGATTTCATTTCCCGCTTTGAATACATGTTCATGATGGCGTAGATATTGTTACTTCTTACCCCTCTTTACGAACACTGTAACCGGCAGTTGTAATCCTTTGACTACTGTCAGGGAAACGGTTTCAAATGGATGAAATGATGCTATTAAAATAAACCTTGGCCTGAAGGCCAAGGCAAGTGACCCTGTTTTATAGCCGAAAGTCTGCTATGGAATAGAGTCACTTGCTGTGGCCTTCAGGCCACAGGACGCCACAGTCCAAGAAGAGCATTGAAATCTATCCCCCCGAAATTCCCTGAGCTCATTAAAAGCAGCACAGCCGGCTCCTTTTTCTTAGACTCAAGAAAGGCTTCGAGTTCCGCCTTGGCAGTGAATACCTGCAGGCCCGGGGTGTCAAAAAAACCGGTCACCTCTTCCGGGCTGATTTCAGCGAGGCGTTTGTGGCGGATGGTGTCGGGACTGTAAAAGACGACAGCTTCATCGGCCGCGTTCAGGGTATGCCTGTAATGCGGCAGAAAGTCGCGGTTCAGGGAACTGAAGGTATGCAATTCAAGCACAGCCGTCAACCTCCTTTTGGGATAGCGCTCCCTGACTGCCTTTACGGTGGCCTCGACCTTGGAAGGGGAATGGGCAAAATCGAGATAGGCCACCAGGGTATCGTTCTCCCCCAGCAGTTGTAACCGCCTGCCTGCCCCGGTGAAGGATGTCGTGGCCCGGTAGAATGCCGCATCGTCCAGTCCCAGTCGGTTGCAGATCAGCCGTGCCCCTTCCATGTTCTGCATGTTGTGGCGGCCGAATACCTTCATGACAAACCGTTCCCCGCCCGACGCAATCACACAGGCCCCATCTTGGTCCTGGTAAGCCGGTGTGCGGTATCCGGTCTTCTCAAGGGCAGGGTTGGTAGCCTCCGCCACTTCCTCCAGCTTCGCATCCTCCGCACAATACACGAGATTTCCGTCGGCGGGCATGCTTGCGATGAAGGTCCGGAACTGGTCTACATAATTTTCCCAGGTAGGAAACACATTGATATGGTCCCACGCAATGCCGCTGATCAACGCCAATTGGGGTTGATACAGGAGAAACTTGGGCCGGCGGTCGAGGGCAGACGACAGATATTCATCCCCCTCAAACACGGCAATACGGGTATCATCCTGCAGTCCCACCATATTGTCAAATCCTTCCAGCCGCGATCCGGCCATGTAATCGAAGGCGATTCCGTTCTGATGCAGGGCATGCATCACCATGGACGTGATCGTGGTCTTCCCGTGGCTCCCAGCAATCACCACCCGTGTTTTCCCTGCCGTTTCATGATAAAGGAACTCAGGATAGGAATACACCTTCAGTCCCAGTTCCAGCGCCCGGGCCAGCTCGGGATTGTCGGCACGGGCATGCATGCCCAGGATGACGGCTTCGAGGCCGGCATGGACCCTGTCGGGGTCCCACCCGGTGGATGCGGGCAACAATCCGTGTTTTTCAAGGTTTCCCCGGGCAGGTTCGAAGATCTCGTCGTCTGAACCGGTAATCGTGTATCCTTTGCGGTGCAGGGCAATGGCCAGGCTGTGCATGGCGGCGCCTCCGATAGCGATGAAGTGTATTTTCATGGAAGAAGGGACTAGGGACTAGGGACAAGGGACTAGGGACAAGGGACAAGTGGGTGTTGGGGTTTGGGGTTTGGGGGGCGCTGGGAGGGGGGTGTGGCTACAGGGATGAAAATAATGATTGAATGAAGGGCCAAAATACGACGAAAAACAGGAATGTGGAAAGGATTATGTCAGGAATGTACAGGTTTCTGAGCGGGTACGTGAAACCGGGAAGGATCAGGAACAAAAACACCCTGATGCAGAGTTGCAACAGAAAGAAGCCGAAAATGGCCGGTCCCCGCGGATGATATGCCCGGGCTTCCTTAAACTGAAACCGGGTGAGGGCGGAAAAACTGCGGGTCAAACCTGTACTTGGACTGTCGCTGTGAAAAAAGATCCTGGTTCCCGAGGGAAGCGGATGGCGGCCCGGGGCAAAGACGGCCGCATATACAATAATTCCGGCAAGGATGAGGGCCAGTACCAGGTTGATGATCCGGTAGGCCCGAATGGCTTCACTGTTCGCCTTCAAGGGCCTTTAGTGAATCGGTCATTTCCTGCATGTCAGATGACTGCTCGGGCCATGTGGTGGTGTCTGACTGCAGGTCTTCCAGCATTTCACGGGCGTCACGGCCGGGATCATCAAACTGGTCGCTATGCCTGAAACCGCCTTCCCGGATGATCTCCTTCACTACCCTGCCGCCGTCGCGAGAAAAAACAAAACCCCATACCGAGGCAAAGGTAAGTCCCACCACCGAACAGATCAACGCCGCAATGATGAGCCCTTTCGGACCGTATCCGCGGTTGGCCTGTGTCAGTGCCACGGCACCCAGCACGATTCCGACAATCCCGAACAGGATGCCCAGGTAAAATGTACAGGGGATGATCCCCATCGGGATGGCCAGGATGCCCATGACAAGTCCTGCGATGCCCAATCCCTGACCTGCATTGCTGCGCTGCTGTTCCATAATCAGAGGGTTATCAATCCAAATTTAACTAAAAATAGAGTCGGTCTGATAGATAGACGGAAAAGTTTTTAAAGTGATGCATGGGTTCCCGGGCGCACAACCCCAGGCTGAAGCCTGGGGTAAGTGACCACGGAAATATTTTAAATACTGCTTATTTGAATCAGAGCGTATCTAAGAGTACTTCAAGGATTTTTTTGGCGGCCATGGAGACGGAGGTGCCGGGGCCGAAAATGCCCACCACACCGCTCTTGTACAGGTAATCATAATCCTGTGCCGGAATGACACCGCCTACAATCACCATGATATCCTCGCGGCCCAGCTTTTTAAGCTCTTCGATCACCTGAGGCACCAGGGTTTTATGTCCCCCCGCCAGGCTTGACACACCCAATACATGCACGTCATTTTCCACAGCCTGCCGTGCGGCTTCGGCCGGGGTCTGAAAGAGTGGACCGATGTCGACGTCAAATCCGATGTCGGCATAACCGGTGGAAACCACCTTGGCACCGCGGTCGTGCCCGTCCTGTCCCATCTTGGCAATCATGATGCGGGGCTGGCGGCCTTCGCGCTTGGCGAAGTCGCGGCACAGTTCCCGGGCCCGTGCATAGGTTTCGTCTCCGGCCGACTCAGCGGAATACACTCCCGAGATGGAGCGGATAAATGCCTTGTAGCGGCCGGTTTCCTTTTCAATTGCGCTTGAAATCTCCCCCAGCGTGGCACGCAGTTTTGCAGCTTCCACCGACAGCTCAAGCAGGTTACCCGCTCCGGTGCGTACCGATTCGGTAATGCGGCTGAGGGCTTCTTGTACGGCGGCATTATCGCGTTCCGCCTTCAGTTGTGCGAGCCGTTTCACCTGGGCTTCGCGCACAGCGGTGTTGTTGACTTCGAGAATATCAATCGGATCTTCCTTGTCGAGCCGGTATTTGTTCACTCCCACAATGACGTCTTTTTTGGCGTCAATGCGGGCCTGCTTGCGGGCAGCGGCCTCCTCGATGCGCATCT
>JADHED010002493.1_pt1 | contig 12758 bp, 9 predicted proteins | sample 8952041 | NCBI WGS metagenome assembly JADHED01 (sample SAMN16124423, study PRJNA663239) | bioreactor sludge metagenome | isolation source: sludge (control) | place: India:Bengaluru | collected 2018-09-08
AGAAGGAAAAGCAATAGTGGTTTCATCTTGATTTATTAATAAGATTAATTATTTGTTATAGGATTAGGGGTCAATAGGCTCTAGCGGATTAATGATGAAGGAACTGGCTTGAGGCATGAATTCAATGACCCTTTCTGAGATTCGTTTTCCGGTTTTATATGGTTCGTAGCCTAGCTCCTGTGTACAACGTAGGGGTAGTTGCTCCGTTTTTTCCACATAATCAATATGGGATTTTGACGAGGTAGCTATGGCATATCTTTCTTTTGGAAAACCTTGGGCAAGCATAATACGGGCGGCATTGCGGAAGTTCGTAGTGGTGTGGCGGGCATGAGGCTCCATGATAATGGCGCTTTCCGGCACTTGCTATATTTCCATTAGATACTTCTTCATTTCGTTAGCTTCGTTATATGGGGTGTGATAGGGATGCACCCTGCCTCCCGACAAAATAATGAAGGGAGCTTGATGTTCACGATAGAGCAGGGCTGCATAGGCCGCTCTCATTTTCCCAATGGGATTGATGTTTACATTTGGCTCATCCGGACCTGCTCCCAGCACTAAAATGGCACTGTATGGATAATTCTTCCAATTGGTCAGAGGTATTTGTGCATAACTTGCTTGATTGACTATTCCTCCCAAAGGCTCAAAATCGGCAGCTTGTAGACGATCGTTGAGATCAAGCAACGTACACACAGCCTTTAATGAAACGGAGTAAAAAGCTGGATGTGCTCTGTTCCACATTTCAATATTTTGCTTGCAAATGGGTAGTATCTCTTTTTGAAATTCACTACTGCGAATATTAAAGCCTATCGAATCTATCTTGGGATAGTTTGGCTTGTGTGCAGCGGCATATACATCGATGGCATAATTCATTCCCCGGGCATCCTGTTCCCATATTTTTCGCATCAGAGCTGCACCTTGTTCCTTATATTGCAGATAATGTCCCGATGGCATTACCAGTTGCGTCATCATACGCTCAAGGGCATTGCCATTTCGATATAGCTCAGTTAAAGCTTTACCGGCTTTCAGAATATCTTCATCAGATAGCTTAAAAGCAGTTAAATATTCATCCACACTTCCGGCTTTTAATAGCTCATTTTGCTTTTTATCAGCCATATCTCTCAATATGGTATTGGTTGCTATCAGTGAATCTACGTCTGCTTTCTCCTGGAGGAGATAAGTAAAATAGTAATTTTTACTTTCCACACATTGATAAACCGAAGCACAGAAACCGTCGGATTTCTGTGCTCTTAAGGGTAATGTGAGTATGAGTGTAAAGCAGTATATTATAAATAATCTCATCTCCTATTATTTTTTTGTAAATAGTTTATTAAGTCGTGAGGTCTATCGGTTTGAATCAAGGAGGCGCCCTGTTCAATGAGCCATCCCCAGCTTTCGTTTGCTTGTCCTAACTCTACGGCGCGATCATCATCATGACCCGCATTCAGTGAAGGCCATAAAGAGTTCATCCAGATTTTGGAGCCATTATCCCTGACTTTTTTCAATAAACGTATCACTTCAGGATTAACTTCCGAAAAGCAGCATTCTATCGCTACCGGTTTTATGGTCTTATATCCATCTATCATTTGCTCGGCATCAGGTGCGTTGAGGTTGACAATGGGCATATAGATCACTTTATCCAGTATATCACCGTTTTCAGCTTTCACTTTTTCGTAGGAATATCCTGATTTTATAACTACTTGGCTAATTGTCTGGGTTTTTACCAATAAAGCATAGACTTCCTTGAAGTAATCATAACCCTTATCAATATTGATAAGTATTTTGCCTTTGGTTAATGTCAATACTTCTTCAAGTGTGGGAATCTGGTGGAATGTAACCCTTCCCAAGCCATTTTTCAGATGGAACTTCCGAAGCTCTTCCAATGTGTAGGAAGAAGGTAAGCCTTTGCCGTCGGTAGTGCGGTCAATGGTTTGGTCATGCATAAGTACCAATTGGTTATCTTTTGTCTTCTTCAAGTCTATTTCAATCATATCTACTCCCATTTCGATACAATTCTTAAATGCTTGGAGCGAGTTTTCAGGCGCATTGCGCCAATCTCCACGATGTGATACAACTATGACTTTTTTTGAGTCTTTGTCTTTCAGTTCATGGACAAGAGCTTTTACGCTCTCTTGTGCAAAGAGCGTAAAAGCCGGGATAAAAAATCCGATAATAAAGAATAGTCTTTTCATATAGAGGATTTTTCTGCAAATATAGTTAATAGCCTGGGTTTTGATACATACCTTCTTTATTCAATTTCCATTCATCATAAGGTATCGGGTAATAAATATCTTTTTCTGTAAAGTTATTCAAGTTTGATATCCCATAATTATTGGAATTTTTGCTGTGCATATAGTTGACCAATTCACTGGTTGTAAAGAAACGTAACAAATCATACCAGCGTTGATTTTCGAAAGCAAGTTCAACTCTGCGTTCGTGCAGGATAGCCAGTTTTAACGTTGGATAATTGGCGGCATATTCGGTGTTTAGCATAGAAGTGGCATAATCACTCAATCCGGCTCTTTCACGGACTTCATTTAAATAAGGTATGGCTTTAGATGCTTGTCCCATTTCATTATACACCTCAGCTAGCATTAATATGACGTCGGCGTATCTTAATATGATCCAGTCATTGCCTCCATAACCTAGAGTACCTGCTGCATCACTGGTATCACGGAATTTTGTGATGTTCCATGAATTGTAAGAGTTGGCGTAAGTCACAGAATAAGTTTTGCGAGCATCTCCCGTTTCATATTCATTCACCAAGTCTGGATTGACGAAAGTTCCCATTGCAGTGGATTTATATTGTGAATTGATTGTAATACCTTTCGACTGGTTATTCTTTGCGATGGATGAATAGTAATCTTTATCGCCCTGAATATAAACTATCTGGAAAATTATTTCCGGACAAGTAGATTTGTTGGCCACTGCATAAAGGCCTGTTTTAGCGTTATCATCATAAGTGATATCAGATAGATGGGTAAAACTTTTCATAGCGTAGCACTGCTGTAGATAGCTTTCTGCACTACTTAGGTACTCGCTACTTTTGCCATCATTTAATACGTGAGCCATTGTCAGATAAACTTTTCCAAGCAGACCTGCCATAGCTGCTTTGCAAGCATGTCCTTTACTGCCTTCAGCAGAGAGATTGGGCAAAGTGCTTTGTTCGAGCCCGTACTTTAAGTCTGTGACAATCAAATTGTAGATCTTTGCTTTGTCTTCTCTATAAGTATGGGCTGTAATTTCTGCCGGTGTAGAGAGGTAAGTATCAATAAGCGGTGCGTCGCCCCATTTGCGGACAATGTCAAAGTAAACCAATGCGCGCACAAAGCGGGCTTCAGCTGCATAATTGACCTTCTCTTTTTCGTCATTGAAAGTGATTTCTTGCGTTCCTTTAAGGGCAAAGTTACTGTTATTGACTGCTTTAAACATGGCATTCCAGTGGCTTTCCAAATAAGTATTGCTGGGTAGCAATGAAAAGTCAGTGAATTGGAAAGGTTCGCCAGAATTAGACTGGTTGTCTAGGCGGCCGGTATTGTCGGAACGCTCTTCAGTATAGGCTGTACTACCTTCGCCCATGCATGAATTGGAACGTAAAGCCAGATATGCGCCATTAACAGCTCTTTCTACATCATTCTCTGTGGTAAAGTAATTGGTCACAGGAATTGCATTCGGATTTTTTTCCGTGAGGAAGTCCTCGCAAGACGACAGACCTAAACAAGCGGCGAGGGTTGATATGAATATGATTGATTTTTTCATTTTATTCTTTGTCTTTTAAAATGTTAATTGTACTCCCATGTTATATGCTCTGGCCAACGGATATTTTCCATAATCCACACCAGGTGTCAGGTTGGCACCATCATTGTAGTCTACTTCCGGATTGTAGCCTTTGTACTTGCTGATGGTAAACAGATTATCCACTGACGCATAAACTCTCAAATTGCCGATGAGCCCCTTGGATACTTGCTTGATACGATTGAAAGTATAACCAATACTAAGATTGGTGCATCTGAAAAATGAACCGTCTTGTAAATAGAAAGTAGACAAACGGGTGCTATTGCTTTGTGTACCGCCGCGTGATGCTTTGTATATCGATCCATTACCCGGATTAGCAGCACTGCGATAGCGTTGATCCACTTCTACATATTGGTTACCCGATCCCTCCATATTAAACAAGTAGTAATCTTGTCCGTCCAGTACTTTATTACCGTATGAACCGTTGAAAGATGCTGTAAAATCTATATTCTTATAGTTACCATTGATGTTTAGTCCATACGTGAATTTCGGATGCGGTGTTCCTATAATGGTTTTATCATTGTCATCAACTACGCCATTGCCGTCTACATCTTCAAAATAAATGTCGCCGGGTTGCAATGCTACCGATTGCGACAGTGATCGTGCTGGACCTTGCAGTTTATAGCCTTTTGGGAAACTGTTGTTGTTAGCCTTGTAAACGGCATCATCAGCTGCCAGACCAGCCATATCAGCTTCGGTTACCATACCTTTTACCTTGAAACCATAAAACATTCCGATGGGTTGTCCTTCCATGGTGATGTGGGTCTTATAAGAACGTTCGGCACCGTTGGTGATAATGGTGTTTCCTCCATCCAATTCCAATACTTTATTGCGGTTTATAGAGAGATTGCCTCCGATATTTAGGTTGAAGTCTCTGTTTGATATGAGACGACCATCCACTTGTATGTCACAACCTGTATTGCGAATTTTTGAATTAGGTAAATTGGTCATCATTGAGGTGGCTCCAGAGATTGCTGATACGGGTTGGCTGAATAATAAATCCTTGGTATAACTCATGTAATAGTTGGCTGAGATAGACAGGCGATTGGAGAGCATGGAAAGGTCGAGGCCAACATTGTATTGAGAAGTTGATTCCCAACCGATGGTATTGTCTTTTACTCCCCCTGGGTACATGGCCGATGAAATGGAACCGTTTCCGAATACCACTCCGGAAGGAGAACTCATTTCTGCTGTATATTGATAATTACCAATATTATTATTACCACTCATACCCCAGCTTGCTCTCAATTTTAAAGAAGAGTTATTTCCAAGCATGTTTTTATAGAAATTTTCATTAGAGACTGTCCATGCTGCCGATATGGAAGGAAAGTATCCCCAACGGTTTTCCGGTCCGAACATGGATGAGGCATCTCCACGGAATGATGCGGTGATATAATATCTGTTGTTGAAATTATAGTTTAAGCGAGTAAAATAGGAAATCATAGTCCAGTTGGACTTTGAGGTACCATCTAATCCAATGTCGCTTGGGTCTGCTCCATGTCCGGTAACTTCTGTGATATGATTATCCTCATAACCGGTAGCTTTCACTCCAAGAACATCTTTGGTGTCTTTTTGTATGGAGTAGCCGACTACACCGCTAAAATTATGCACTTTTTGCCATGTCTTATTATAGTTGGCAGTGAACTCGCCTAGATAATCATTTTGGAGCGTAGTTCTTGCAATGGAGTAAGCAGCAGCTTTGGCTTGATCGCTTTCCGGTTGGTAAGCACCGCTGGAAAGGCTGGTCGGCTTGTAGAATTCATATTTCTCGCTATAAGAATACATACCAAGATTAGCTTTAAAAAATAAATCTTTAAGAGCTTCGTATTGTGCGGTCAGATTGTAGGTATTACGGTTGCCATTGCGGCGGATAGTGGTTTCTGTTGCCAATGCAACCGGGTTTTCAATCTGTTGCATGCCGTATCCGGATGAGTAAGATGTCATTTCTCCTTTCACAAGTTGCCCTTTTTCATCATAACAGCGGAAAATGGGTGCGTATATGAGAGCTCCCAATATGGGTCCTTGATCGAATCGTCCTTCTTGTACTTCTCTGTTCCAATTGGAAGTATTGGAAAAATTAGCTCCCATTTTAAAACGATCATTGACTTGGACATCAATGTTGGAACGTAAGTTCAGACGTTTCTGACTGGTGGAAAGTATGATACCGTCTTGGTCCTGATATGCTGCGCTTACTTCGTAATGAACTTTTTCATTGCCACCGTTTACGGAAATGTGGTGCCGTTGTGCCGGAGCATTACGATAAAGCTCGTCTTGCCAGTCGGTGTCATATTGGGGGGTAATGATTTTTTGGTTGGCGAAGTCGTACAAGAATTCTGGAATCATAGCGGCGCTATTTCTTGAACCTAGACGTTGGGCGCGAACATCATTGTTATCGCCAAAGTAACTGTCATCCCAAGTCTTTCCGGCTGAAACCATTAGGTTTTTGTAGGCATTGTTATGACCTTCGACATGTAAGTCGGCATATTGTGCGGCATTGAGTAATTTCACTTTCTTTGCAAGCTGGGTGACACTGTACTGAAAGTCATAGCTAACTTTTGCTTTTCCTTCTTTACCTCGCTTGGTTGTAATGAGTATAACTCCACCAGCTGCACGTGAACCATAAATAGCTGCCGAGGCAGCATCCTTCAATACTTCTATAGATTCAATATCTTCAGGGCTTAACATCAAGTCGGCGTTTGAGGGATAGCCATCAATGACATACAGCGGATCTGAACTGGCATTGATAGAGGTTACGCCGCGAACACGGATTTTCGTACTTTTATACGGTGCTCCGGTTACTTGTGATATCTGTACACCTGCCACCTTACCGACTATGCTTTGTCCAAGTGTAGGGGCACTCATATTCAATTCTTTGGCTTTAACACTCGCTACGGCACCCACCAGGTCGGTTTTTCGTAAAGTCTGATAACCCACCACTACGACTTCATCAATCATTTTAGAATCTTCTGCTAATATGATATGCAACTCTTCTCCTTTTCCGATCTTTACATTCTGAGTGATATAGCCGATATATGATACTTCCAGAGTGCTTCTTTCATTTTGTACTGTCAATATGAATTTTCCGTCTGTATCGGTTGTAGTACCGTTTGTGCTGTTTCTCTCTAAAACATTGGCACCAATGATGGATTCACCATTTTTATCGGTTACCTTTCCCTTGATCACATAGCCATCGGGGGATGCCGCTTGGGCAATGGAGCAGTTTAATATACCTGCTAAGCATGTAATCCAAAACAATAATTTAATTACCTTTTTCATGTCGAATTAATAATGATTAAAAACTGCCGCGAAATTAGAGACTATACATAGCATCTTGATTGCACTCCCGTTACGATTAGTTGTTATTACTGTTACAGCCTCTGATGACATTAGTCTGGTAAGTTACCATCTACTCTACGGGTTGTTGTGATTGCAGTTAATATATTATTGAGAAGTGAATGGATTTTGCTATATTCGCATGATATAAAATTCTTCTGTATCATAGAAGATATGAGTTGCTTATGAACCTGATTACTCCGGTGGAATTTTCCACAGTATTTTCTCCTATGACCCATGCAGACAAAATCTTGCTTATGGGGTCTTGTTTTGCAACGAACATCGGGCGCTTGCTTAATGATGCTAAGTTCCGTTGCGATGTTAATCCTTACGGAGTGCTTTATAATCCGGCTTCTATTTCTGCTTCTTTGCGTGAGATAATGGCAGGCAAGATGTATGGTAGGGATGATTTATTCTTTTATGGGGAGTGTTGGCACAGTGCCATGCATCATAGTGATTTTTCAGCACCCGACATTGACGAGACTTTGTCCCGTATTAATGATCGTATAAACGGAGCACATCGAAGGATGACTTCGTTGAGCTATTTGTTGATTACTTTTGGTACGGCATGGGTGTATGAACAAAAAGGGAACGGTAAAATTGTCGGTAACTGTCACAAACAACCTGAAAAGGTGTTTAATCGCCGTAAACTTTCGGTAGAAGAGATTGTGCAAGATTATAGCTCACTAATAAGCCAATTGAAACAGATCAATCCATCTCTAAAACTTCTTTTTACCGTGAGCCCTATCCGTCATGTGCGCGATGGAATGCACCAAAATCAATTGAGTAAGTCGACTTTATTGTTGGCTATAGATTTGCTTCAAGAGAAATTCCCGGAGAGCATCTACTATTTTCCGGCTTATGAAATCGTACTTGATGAGTTACGGGATTATCGCTTTTATGCCGAAGATATGGTACACCCATCTGAACTGGCGGTAAAATATGTTTGGGAAAAGTTTATAGAATATTGTATGTCTGCCGAATCGTTGGAAATTATGAATGAAAGTGGGGATATACGTAAGGCCTTGCAACATAAACCTTTCCATCCGGAGTCATCTCAGTATAAAAGTTTTTTAGGACAAATTGTGTTAAAAATAGATCGACTTAACAAAAAATACCCGTACTTAGATTTTCAAAACGAGAGAGAAATATGTCTTATACGATTGAATCAATTTCCGAAAGGATAGGTGCACAACGTGTGGGGGACACGCTTGCAACTATTGACTGGCTATTGACAGATAGCCGTTCCTTGTGTTTTCCCGAAGAAACATTATTTTTTGCTTTGACCACAGTGCGTAGTGATGGTGCCCGATATATTGCGGATCTCTATTCGCGGGGTGTACGCAATTTTGTAATTAGTGAAGCGACTTCAATAGATACTCAACGGGATTCTTTTAGTTTTGATTATTATAAAGATGCTAATTTTCTGATAGTAGGCAATGTGCTAAAAGCTTTGCAAAAGCTCGCGGAATTACATCGTGAACAATTCCAAATTCCGGTAATTGGTATTACCGGAAGTAATGGTAAAACAATTGTAAAAGAGTGGTTGCATCAGTTACTTAGTCCTGATCATGTGATTAGTCGTTCTCCACGAAGTTACAACTCTCAAATCGGTGTTCCGTTATCCATTTGGCAAATGAATGAGAGTTCACAATTAGGCATTTTTGAAGCCGGTATATCCGAGCCTGGAGAAATGCGTGCATTGCAAACTATAATTCGTCCGACAATAGGGATATTAACGAACATAGGTGGAGCACATCAGGAAAATTTTTCTTCTTTGCAGGAAAAATGCATGGAAAAACTGAGTTTGTTCAAAGATTGTGATGTGATTATTTATAATGGCGACAATGATTTTATGAGTAACTGCGTGGCGCAAGCTATGCTTAGCGCTCGTGAAATAGCATGGAGCCGGAAAGATGCCGAACGCCCTTTATATATAAGCAAAGTTTTGAAGCAAGACGATTGTACTGTTATATCCTATCGCTATCTGGGCATGGAAAACACCTTTACTCTGCCTTTCATTGATCAAGCTTCTATTGAAAATGCACTCAACTGCCTCGGAGCGTGTGTTTATCTGATGCTTTCACCCGAGGATATTAGCAAACGGATGGCGAAGCTTGAACCCGTAGCGATGCGCTTGGAAGTCAAAGAGGGGAAAAATGGATGTCTGTTGATTAATGATAGTTACAATTCCGATCTCGCTTCTTTGGATATTGCACTGGACTTTTTGTACCGTCGTTCTTTGTCAAAAGGACTGAAACGTACCTTGATCCTTTCCGATATATTGGAAACGGGACAGTTACCTCCTGATTTGTATAGACAGGTTTCGCAGCTGGTCAACAATCGTGGTATCGAACGAATTATCGGTGTTGGACATGAAATTGCGTCATGCGAAACATGCTTTAATATTGAAAAGATATTCTATCCGAATACTGAAGCCTTATTGATTGCTGTCAGTCATGGAGACTTACGTTTAGAAAATGAAATCATTCTTATAAAAGGGGCACGTCGTTTCGGGTTTGATGCTTTGACGGAACTTTTAGAGAAAAAAGTCCATGAAACGATCCTCGAGGTGAACCTCGGAGCCATGATTGCCAACTTGAACTATTATAGGAGTAAGTTGAAGAAGGAGACAAAGATGGTTTGCATGGTGAAAGCTTCTGCTTACGGAGCCGGGTCGTATGAAATAGCCAAGACTTTACAAGAACATCATGTCGATTATCTAGCCGTAGCTGTGGCGGATGAAGGTTCCGAATTACGTAAAGCGGGTATCACTGCCAGCATTATTATTATGAATCCTGAAATGACGGCATTCAAGACTATGTTCGATTATAGCCTTGAGCCCGAAGTTTATAGCTTTCATTTACTCGAGTCACTCATTCGTGAAGCGGAAAAGGAAGGTATTACGAATTTCCCTGTTCATATTAAATTGGATACCGGAATGCACCGTTTAGGCTTTTCTTCGGAAGACATGCCTCGCCTGATTGAACGGTTGAAAGGACAGAATGCTGTCATTGCACGTTCTGTTTTCTCTCACTTCGTGGGTAGTGATTCACCTAAATTCGATGATTTTACCCGTCAACAGTTCGAAATGTTTGATGCAGCTTCTTTAACTTTGCAGGCTGCATTCCACCATAAAATCATACGACATATTTGTAATTCTGCTGCCATAGAACGTTTCCCTGAGAAACAACTTGATATGGTGCGCTTGGGGATAGGTCTATATGGCGTTAGTCCTATTGATAATACGATAATAAACAATGTCAGCACTTTGCGTACAACTATTTTGCAGATACGTGATGTCCCTGCCGAAGATACGGTGGGTTATAGTCGGAAAGGATTACTGAATCGTCCTTCGCGTATAGCTGCCATTCCTATAGGATATGCCGACGGGCTGAACCGGCATTTGGGGAACGGACATGCTTATTGTTTGGTAAATGGAATGCGTGCTCCTTATGTGGGTAATATCTGTATGGATGTTTGCATGATTGATGTGACCGATATAAATTGCGTAGAAGGAGATTCTGTTGAGATTTTCGGTGATCATTTGCCGATAACCGTACTCTCTGATGTGCTGGAGACCATTCCTTATGAAGTATTGACCAGTGTATCTACACGCGTGAAGAGGGTTTACTATCAGGATTAGAAGAGGGAGAACTATACAATTGCTCTTTTCTTTTCTGGATAGGTTACTTTTAGTTCATCTTCTGTTGGCTATTCATAATAAAACTCTATTTTTGTAGCCAAATTAAAGAACAAGTACTATGACAAATTTACTTTTATTGGGCTTTTTGCCTAGCGGATCCGAATGGATCATTCTCGCTGCTCTCATTTTATTATTCTTCGGTGGAAAAAAGATTCCGGAATTGATGAAAGGACTTGGAAAAGGAGTGAAAAGCTTTAAAGAAGGTGTAAACGAAGCTAAAGACGAAATCAATAAGGCTAAGGAAGATTTGGATAAACCGGCTGATAACGCAGCTAAAAAAGAATAAGATTATCCGCGCTTCACGGATTTATTTTCTATGCATGATGTCAATTTGAGTATCCTTCTGTAGTATGGCTGAAAAAGAACTGACCTTTTGGGATCATTTGGATGAACTGCGATGGGTGCTTATGCGCATACTCGTGGTGTGGTTTGTGTTGGCGGTAGGCTATTTTATAGCCATGCCATGGCTTTTTGATAAAGTGATATTGGCGCCATGCCATAACGACTTTGTTTTTTACGATGTCTTGCGTTATGTAGGTCAGGTTTTTCACATGGATGATGATTTCTTTACGCAAGACTTTCATGTCAAGCTGATTAATATAAATCTGGCTGCTCCTTTCTTTATTCAGATATCCACAGCTTTTTGGATGTCGGTGGTTACTGCTGCTCCTTATCTGTTTTTCGAAATCTGGCGTTTTATCAGCCCGGCTTTATATCCAAATGAACGTAAAGGGGTTATGAAAGCATTGTGGATTGGTACGGTGATGTTTTACGTCGGGGTATTGCTGGGTTATTTTATGGTTTATCCTCTAACACTCCGTTTCTTGGCCACTTATCAGTTGAGTGTGGAAGTAGAGAACCAAATATCTCTGAATTCCTATATTGATAATTTCATGATGCTGGTTCTTTGTATGGGACTGGCTTTCGAATTACCTTTGGTCACTTGGCTACTTTCGTTGATGGGCATTGTGCATAAATCTTTTCTGCGCAAGTACCGTCGCCATGCTGTCATTATTATTGTTTTTGTGGCAGCGGTTATTACACCTACGGGTGATCCTTTTACATTGACTGTGGTTTCGGTTCCTCTTTACCTGCTCTATGAGTTGAGCATCCTGATGATAAAGGATAAGAAAACGGATATAAATGAGACAGCTGATTAATCATTTTACTGACGACGACTTGTACAAGTTCACAATGTGCTGTGCGGTTATCGACAATTTCCCCAGGGCACAGGTGAAATATTCCTTTACCGACAGGGACAATACGGTATATCCTGCCGGATTTGACTGTGAATTGATGAAACAGATTGCCTTGCTTGAGCGGGTTATTATCACCGATGAAGAGATTGACTTCATGATTCGGAAATGTTATTATATTCCTCATTGGTTTTACAAGTATCTGAAAGGATATCGTTTTAATCGTAAATGGGTGAATGTTTCGCAAGATGAAGAAGGGCATTTGCATGTAGAGTTTGAAGGAAGTTGGGCTGATACGATATTATTGGAAGTAAAAGTCTTGGCTATCATCTCTGAGCTTTATTATATTATGACCGGAGAATGTAGTGGCTTTGATTACGATGATTATTATCATAGATCATATACCAAGGCACAGCGACTACTTGAAACGGGCTGTATATATAGTGACTTCGGAACTCGGCGGCGGGCTTCTTTTGAAGCGGAAGACACAGTTGTCAGGGCTATGAGAGATTGCTACGATAGCCGTCAGTGGGAAGGGAAATTCGTAGGGACGAGCAATGTTTATTTTGCTATGAAGTATGATTTGTTGCCGGTAGGAACTATGGCGCACGAGTTTGTCTGTGCAATAGGGGGGATGTATGGGGCTCCGATGGCCAATCATATTGCAATGAATTCATGGCGAAACACTTTTCGAGGTGCACTGGGAACGTATCTGTATGATAGTTTTGGCT
>JADHED010002494.1_pt1 | contig 12756 bp, 15 predicted proteins | sample 8952041 | NCBI WGS metagenome assembly JADHED01 (sample SAMN16124423, study PRJNA663239) | bioreactor sludge metagenome | isolation source: sludge (control) | place: India:Bengaluru | collected 2018-09-08
CTATAACAATGAGGGTGGACAGGGCAACCCAGTCGCCATGAGGCAATTTGGTGATGATCGCATTGCGACTGGGTTGCCCTGTTTTCTTCCGGCTATAACAATGATGGTGGACATGGCTATCTCTACGCTGTAGACATCGCGACTGGCGCCATGAAAGATGGCTTCCCCCTCAGCACTCAGGGGGATGGGAATACTGATGATGGAACGACTGATGATCCCAGCAACCTCGGCCAGATTTCGACTTGGGTAGATATCCCGAGCCGCGACAACTCGGCTTACTTTGTCTATGCCGGTGATTTCCATGGGAATGTGTGGCGCTTTGACCTGGGGACTTCCGAGACTACGGACGCCACAGTAGAACCATGTGACGGGGTCGGTTCAATCAGAAATTGTACGACCGGGGTTCCGGTATTCAAACTTGCGATCCTGAAAGATGAAAGCGGTACGGTGCAGCCAATCACCACGCATATTGAAACCACCACGCACGATGCAAGGTACAGGCTCGTATTTGTCAGTACTGGTTCATACCTGACGACAACAGATGCTGCCGTTACTCAAACGCAAAGCACCTATGCCATCAAAGACCCATTGGAAGACGTGGACGCCAACCCTTCGGCACAATCGACCTATGAACAGTTGCGTACACTTACTGTTGGTGGCCCTAGCACTCACAAGTTGTTCCTCCGTCGGTATTTGGTTTCTGACGAGTTGGCGGACGGCACCAGCATTCGAGTAACGTGTGACACCGCGAACTGCACCTCATCCGGTACATCACTGGACTGGTCAGTCAATGCAGGATGGTATGTGGATTATCCCGAGGCGGGGGAACGCGCTAACATTGACCAGATTCTTGCCCTCGGGACCTTAATCGTTCCCACCAACGTGCCGGCATCGAGTGCTTGCGAATCGGGGGGCCACGCGTGGATCAATTACATGGACTACGCAAGCGGACTGTCGATTGTTTCCAATGTGAAAGGGAAAAACACCCACACCGGGATATCGTCACAACTGATCCCTTCCGCACTGGCAGTCGGCGTGAGTGTAATCCAACTTCCGGACAACAGCGTGGAGGGTATTGTGACCACCTCGGATTACAAGAGTCCCAATGTGCCAATTCAGTTTGCTCCGGCGCCTTTCCAGAACAAACTGGAATCCTGGCGCGATCTGGAAGCATACTAAATATCACACCTCATAACCTCTCTTGTTAGAAGTAGTTGGGATACGCTGCATGTTTCCAAACATGCAGCGTTCCGCATCTTATGAAACGATTTTTTCTGTTCTTCTTATTTTCATTCATTGCCCATGCGGTGCTGTTTTTAATTTTTGGTCAAACCAAGTGGCTATCTTCAAACAGAGTAATCGGCCACCCCAGCCAGCTTACAGTGATGTTTTCAAACGGCTCAAGGTTAAATTCCTCCTCAGAAGTTTCAAACGTTTCGGATCTATTAGCTGAAACGTCTCCATACCTCGCTCATGATTGGCCGACATCAAAACCTATTCAGAGCGATATATTTCTTAACACGACCAGCCTTGCTCGAAACGCATCAGTACGGGAAAAGAACAACAACTTGAGATCTACATCAGAAGCAGAGCAGGCCTCAATGGAAGATTTACGAAACGGGGACAACCAGTATCAGGAAATAGTCGGTGATAAAGAAACCGAACATAGCGCGCGGCATCTCAATCACACTCATCCTTCGAATTGGCTAGCCTTTGTGGTTACTGTTTCAGAAGATGGAAAAGTTTTGGAATATACCCAAGTTTCCAAAGGGGACGCGAATGCTTCGATATACAGCATGGTCACGAACGAGATTAAACGGCTAAAGATTCCAGAAGCGATGTACGGCCAAAAAATCCTTGTTTCAGCCCCGCCGCTAAAGATCGAGACTGATCCTGCAATAACCGCGGAGTTTTTGTAAGCTTAATCCAGTTCATCATTACTGGCTTTAGCAAGAGGCAAACATCAACATCACTGCTTGACATCGCACATCGCCAAGCGGAGACAGATTTTCCAGTCGACAGACTCGACTGAATACTCTTCAACAAGCTTTCGGGTATCAAATCTTGAGTTTTGAGGTCTTTTGGCTGGTAGCGGATATTCTTGAGTTGAAATCGCCACAACCTCTTTTACAGAGAGTGCATGGTTTAGACTTATTTCGCGGGACAGATCGACGATTGCACTCGCAAATTGAAACCAGGACACCGAGCCGGCAGAAGTAAGATGAAAAATTCCAGACCTAAATTCACCCGTAAACAATCGGTGTAAAGCCGTTCGCGCCACGTGCGCGGTCGCATCCGCGATCCAGCGAGACCAGGTAGGTGCACCGAACTGGTCGGCGACAATGCGCAGTTGTTCGCGCTCCTTGGCCAACCGCAGAATCGTGCGCATGAAATTGTGGCCGCGCGCGCCATAGACCCAGCTCGTACGCAAAACCAGGTAGTCGCAGCCGCTCGCGGCGATGGCCTGCTCACCGGCCAGTTTGCTCTTGCCGTAGACGCTTTGGGGATTCGGGGTGTCGGTTTCGACGTAAGGGCGATCCAGCGTGCCGTCGAAAACGTAATCCGTCGAGTAATGGATCAGCAGCGCCCCGCATCGTTTGGCTTCTTCGGCCAGTACACCGGGGCCCGTCGCGTTGATGGCAAACGCAAGAGTTTCTTCACTCTCGGCCTTGTCGACAGCGGTATAGGCCGCGGCATTGACGATGAGTGCGGGTTGAAGTGCGCGGACGACCGTACGCAATTGATCGGGATTGGCGAGGTCGGCTTCAGCGCGAGATAGCGCAACGACTTCGCCTAGCGGCAGCAGCGATCTCGCCAGCTCCCACCCGACCTGCCCCTGGCTACCGAGCACCAGGATTTTCAAGCGAACACCTCTGCAGCGGCCAATGTCACACCCTGTGCATCCTTGGCCGACAGTAGCGGCTGCGCGATGCTTTCCGGCCACCGGATATTCAGCGCCGGATCATCCCAGCGGATGCAGCGCTCATGCTCCGGCGCGTAATAATCCGTAGTTTTGTAGAGAAATTCAGCATGATCGGACATGACGACAAACCCGTGTGCAAATCCGGCTGGCACCCACAACATCCGCTTATTCTCTGCCGACAACGTTTCGCCGACCCAACGTCCGAAGGTGGGCGAACTGCGACGCAGATCCACCGCCACATCAAACACCTCGCCTGCCACCACGCGCACCAGTTTTCCCTGCGGCTGGTGGATCTGGTAGTGCAGCCCGCGCAACACGCCGCGCGCCGAGCGGGAATGATTGTCCTGCACAAAGTCCATGTCGAGTCCGGTCGCCTGAGTGAAGGCGCGGCGGTTATAGCTTTCGTAGAAAAACCCCCGCGCATCGCCGAACACCTTGGATTCGAGTACCAGCACGTCGGGAATCGCGGTAGAAACTGCCTGCATCAGAACACCTGCTCGCTCAGAACACGTTTGAGATATTGACCGTAACCGCTCTTGAGCAAGGGCGCTACCAGGGATTCCAGTTGGGCCGCATTGATGTAACCCATGCGGTAAGCCACTTCCTCGGGGCAGGCGATCTTGAGCCCCTGGCGCTTTTCCAGCGTCTGCACGAACAGCGAGGCTTCGATCAGGGAGTCGTGCGTGCCGGTATCCAGCCAGGCATGACCACGCCCCATCACCCGCACATCCAGCTCGCCCATTTCCAGATAGCGTTTGTTGACGTCGGTGATCTCCAGTTCGCCGCGCGGAGAAGGCTTGAGCGACTTGGCAATGTCGACCACACGGTTGTCGTAATAATAGAGGCCCGTCACGGCATAGCGACTCTTCGGTTGCGTCGGCTTTTCTTCGAGACTGATGGCCCGACGCTGTGCGTCGAACTCGACCACGCCGTAGCGTTCAGGGTCGTTCACGGCGTAAGCAAACACGGTGGCACCCTGCGTGCGCTGTGCGGCGGCCTGCAGGTCCTGCGCCAGTTCGTGACCGTGAAAGATGTTGTCGCCCAGCACCAAGGCGCAGGGATCGCTACCAATGAATTGTTCGCCAATGATGAAGGCTTGCGCCAACCCATCGGGGGAAGGCTGCACGGCATAACTGAGGTTGATGCCCCATTGCCGGCCATCACCCAGCAGTTGCCGGAAGCGCGGCGTATCGTCGGGGGTGGAGATCAGCAGGATGTCACGGATGCCGGACAGCATCAGCGTGGTCAACGGGTGGTAGACCATGGGCTTGTCGTAGACCGGCAACAGCTGCTTGGAGACGGCCAGCGTCACCGGGTGCAGACGCGTGCCGGAGCCGCCGGCGAGAATGATGCCTTTCATGCAGAAGCCCTTTCACCGTAGTTGCGTTCCAGCCAGTGCTGGTATTCGCCGGAAATGACATGTGCCACCCAGCCCTGATGGGCCAGATACCATTCGACGGTCTTGCGGATGCCGGTCTCGAAGGTCTCGGCCGGTTTCCAGCCCAGTTCGCGCTCGATCTTGCGCGCGTCGATGGCGTAGCGACGGTCGTGGCCGGGACGATCGGTGACGTAGGTGATCAGGCGGGCGTAACTACCGGCCGGATCCGGCTTCAATTCGTCCAGCAATTGGATCAGGGTGTGCACGATCTCGATGTTCGGTTTTTCGTTCCAGCCGCCGACGTTGTACACCTCGCCCACCCGTCCGGCCTCCAGAATGCGGCGGATGGCGCTGCAGTGGTCCTTGACGTAGAGCCAGTCGCGAATCTGCTGACCATCACCATAAATGGGCAACGGCTTGCCGGCCAGCGCATTGGCGATCATCAACGGAATGAGCTTTTCCGGAAAGTGATACGGGCCGTAGTTGTTGGAGCAATTGCTGGTCGTGACCGGCAGACCGTAGGTGTGGTGCCAGGCACGCACCAGATGGTCACTGGCAGCCTTGCTGGCAGAGTACGGGCTGTTCGGTTCGTAGGGATTGGTTTCCGTGAAGGGCGGATCTTCCGGCTTCAGGGAACCATAGACTTCGTCGGTACTGACGTGATGAAAACGAAAACGGGTTTTGGCCTCGCCGGTCAACGACAACCAGTGGGCGCGGGCGGCCTCCAGCAGCGTAAAAGTTCCATCGACATTGGTGCGCATGAATTCGCCCGGACCATGAATCGAACGGTCGACATGACTCTCGGCAGCAAAATGCACGATGGCACGCGGCTGGTGCTCGGCGAACAGGCGGTCGACCAGGGCGCGGTCACAGATGTCGCCGTGCACGAAAATATGACGCGGATCGTGCTTGAGCGAGGAGAGATTTTCAAGATTGCCGGCGTAGGTCAGCTTGTCGAGATTGACGACTGGCTCATCACTCACCGCCAGCCAGTCGAGTACGAAGTTGGCACCAATGAAACCGGCACCGCCAGTTACCAGAATCGTCATGTTCGCAACCCAAAAAATGGCGGAGAGGGAGGGATTCGAACCCTCGATACGGGAGACCCGTATACCGGATTTCGAGGGCAGAAAATTATCCGCCCGCAAACCCACTATCTACGCCGCTTAAAGGCCGACATTATATCTTTAAAACGATTTACGGGGACAAAACGGGGACACCTCACCCCAGTTTTTCCGCCAGCTTCTCAGCCTGCAAGTGCGTGTATCGCTTGAGCATCTGCAGGGTCTTATGCCCTGATATTGCGGCCATCTCCAGTTCGATCATGTTGCCACGTTCCGCAATTCTGGACAGCGCCTCATGTCGTAGATCATGCCAGGTGTAGTTTTTGATTCCTGCGCGTCTGCAGGCGCTTTTGAAGGCCATGTACAAGGTCTGTTTCTCCAGCGGGATTACCCTGCCCTTGATGTCGGTAGGCAAGCTGTCCAGAACAGCGATTGCTGTGGTGGACAGCGGTACAGCCCGGGGTGTGCCGTTCTTCGTGATGGGCAACATGGCCATCTTGTTTTGTTTGTAGACCCTGTTCCATTCAAGCGCCAGCAGTTCACCCTGGCGCATGGCTGTCTCTACCGATAGAAGCACCGCGGCGTGCAGCCAGGGATTAAGGGAGGCCTTGACCTGGATCATGAGCGCACCCCACTCGGCGGCGTCTAGTCGTCGATCTCGCGGAGCCCCCTGCTTAGGCTTTCTGATCGAGTGGACAGGGTTTCCACCGGGTAACGGAATTCCAAACTCCTTGCTGGCTACGTCCAGGACCTTGCTCAGCAGCTCGATCTCCTTCTTGACGGTCGACGGGGATACACGCGGAGCTTTCTCAGGAACCCGCGTATAACGTGGGTCGGCATCCTTTAGCCGGTCATCACGGTATTTCGCAATCAGTTGTGGGGTAAAGGCAATCATGTTGTATTTCCCCAGTTTCTTGACCAGCTGTGCAAGCTTACGAGGCCATTCCTTGTCACGGTAATGATGCGGAGCAAAATCCTTGGAGAATTGATCTGCAACATCCTTGAAGGTTGTCCGCTCAGCTAGCGCCAGGTTGACGAAGCTGCCCTGGTGCATTGAGGCCTCGACCTGCTTTGCCCATTCTTGGGCCTCTGTCTTGGTCCTAAAGGTCTTACTTTGCGCAGGGTAGCCCTTTTTCCTCACCTTAGCCTGCCAATAGCCCGATTCACGGTGCTCGAAAGTCGCCATTACTTGCCTCCCCAGACTTGGCGATTGCGTTCCTCCGCTTGGCGCATGATTTGCTGACTGCGTTCCCGATCCTGCAGCTGCAGCTTGGCCAACTCATCGACCGGACCTGAAAACAGGATCTTGTCGGCACCGATGCCGGCCAGTACGCCGGCGATGAAAATGATGATGTGGATTTTTTGCATGGTTTGTCCTTTTAGTCTCTGGTTGGCTTGCTGTTTACTTGCCTCGACAGCTTGAGCTTGTTGTGGTCGATGCAGATACGGGCAATCGATCTCAATTCCCGCAGGATCAGCGTCCCGAGAGTGAGCGCGCTACGAGCGGTGAAGTCCGATTGCTTGCCAGAATCCCAGTGGACTCGTTCCCGCTTTTTCAGGCTAATGACATATTCTTGGATGATTACGTCCAGAGCGCTGCCGTACATTGAGGCCTCGAACTTCTTTTTTTCACTTTCAGAGATTTCCTGGAAGGCATCATTCGCCTCTTCCCGATAGGTGGCACGCTCGACATACAAGCACAACTCTTCCCAGCTGCGGATGATCTCTATCCGGGTTTCGGAAAGGCTGCCAAGCAGTCCGATCAGCGCGTGCTCGATCTTCACTAGGTTCCCCGGTGTATGCCTGAGCTTGAGGATTTCAGGGTCAAATTCACTTGCCCATAATGCTCTTAGCGCTTCCCTAATTTTTTCATCACCTGCTCTGAGGGGAGCCTCGGGGGGTGCGGGGGGAACGCCCGCGATGTTTGTTGTGGTGTCGATGGTGTGTGTGGTCATGATTTCTCCTTTTCGTCTGTTGAATTTCTGCTCTTCGGAGCCGCCTCACTTGTGAGCGGCCGGACGGCACGTTTTTAGGCGGGTTTGCAAGGCAGCGTGACAGACGGGATTTAATGAGGTGGCGCCGGGCTGTTTTTGCCCGGTGACGGATTCCTCGTTCATTCCCGGCTGGCGCGATGACTTGCGCCTTATACCCGCCGTGCCGGCTGGACGCCTTGGGCGGCTCTGAAGAGCAGATACAGACGGAAAGGAGGACCACGCACACGGTTTTCGACACCACAGCGCGGGCCGCCTGCGGCCAGCGCAGCCAACGCGACGGCAAAGCCGTGGCGTTGACCGCATAAGCCAGGCGCGTGCGCCAGCTGGCGCCTGGCGTGCAAGCGGAGCGCTGCAGCTGCGAAGCAGCGTAAGTGCATCAGGGATTGAAGCCCGTAGGGCCGAGACAGAAACGCCCCATATCTGGCTCGGCGCTTGCGCGAAAGCCCGACCCGGCCGCCAGGCCGGGGGATGTCCAGGGTTTTCCATCATTTCAGCCCCAGCCGAAACCCGATTTCACCAGCGGGTGCAGATACCAGTTGCTGACTGATTCTGGGAATCATGACCACCAAGGTTGCGATCGAGAGCGTCAGCGAAGCGATCGACAGTGCAGCCAGAGTTGTCGCCAGGAACCCGGTCGCACCGGTCATCGCAATCGCGCTAAACCCTCCCAGGATTTTGGAGGCAAAGAACAATACGGCGGCTCCCACAACCTTGTAGAGCGAAGCCGTCACGAAGAATCGTAGCCATCCGACAAACAAAAACGCCGAGATATTGAACATCGCCCAAGGGATCAGTACCGGGGCGATGATCAACGCGATTTTCACAAGGACCATCGACAAGGTAGAGATGGCCATGAAGGCGATCATGGCGAGCAGCAACATTAACTGGGCGAACAGGATAATGAGGATGCTGGGCAGGTTTTTGAAGAAAACCGTCAGCACATCGAGCATTCCGACCCCTTCAAAAATCTTGTCATACACTTTCCCGACGTGCTGCATCGTCTCCCAGAGGATCGTGAGCGCCGCTTTCATGCTGGAGCCGTCTCCGGCTCCTGGCATCAGCTTGTTGGCGATCGCGACAAAGCTGGCATCGATGCCATCGGCAAAAAAGCCAGTTAGCCCATGATTCATCAGCCAGAACAGCGCGCCGATGCATACCAGAGACCAAGCCAACTGAGCGAACAGCTTGTTCATCCCCGCGTCGCCTAACCACACCCGGAAGCCCTGCAGTATCAACGCCAGCCCGGCCAAGACAGTCAGAAGTGCCACACCGTCAGCATGCAAGACATCGAGCGGGACGGACGCCACCGCCCCCTTGACGATGGCGTCGACCTGATCGATCAGTTGACCGATCTCATTCATTTTTTGCCCCAGACTTCTTTGTTGCGCTCTTCCGCCTGCTTGATAAGCTCCAGGGAGCGCTGGCGATCGGACTGGGTGTCCACGGCCTGCGCCTGTGCAGCCGTGGCCTGGCTAGCCGCTACCTGGATCAGGCTGGACAGCTGATCGGTTACCAGGTGATTCTTGGCGGCAATGGTTCCCAAGGCCTCCACTGTTCCGGAGTTCTGGGGGATTTGGGCGGCCAGCGCGTCAGCACGCTTTTGATGCTGCGCCAGCTGGCCAAGCGAGATCTGCAGCCGGCGTAACTCGCCGGCGGCGAAGTCGCGACCTTGGCCAGCTGCGGCAGCTTGAGCGGCGAGGATGTCCGGAATGGGTTTGCCGGACTGAACGGACATTCTGGACAGGTTGAGCGACTGCTCCTGCAGTCCTGCCAGCGTCGTCATCATTCCGCCCAACTCATTCACGGTCTGACCATACGATGCATAAACGCCGCCGGCGGCCTTGATGATGTCTGTCTTGCTGCCGCCCAGAACTTCCGGCGGCAACATGCCGCGGTCGATCGCCATCTGGACAACTGCAGGATCCAACTGCTTCAGGTCGCGCACCTGCAGCACCCATTGCTCGACTTGCTTATGATATTGCGCTGCCATCTGTGCGGTCTGCTTGACCGACTGTGCGGCAGTGATGAGGTTGCGGCCGAAGTTGGTGGGGTCGAAAACGATCTTGCCGGCCGCGAGCGCGTTCCCGGCGATGGCCACGGTAAGAACTACCGCGCCGATCTTGATGATGAAGTTTTTCATGCTGTTTCTTTCATGAGGTGGAAGCGAACTTGCTATCCATGGGGTCCTCCTTTCTCAAAGTTGTCGCAAACGCGTCGATTGCGACATGGTTTTAATGTTTTCCGACTGTGTGTCAGCGCGGTTATGTCGAAAACACGTCGCAAACGACTAGAATTCGGGGGCTTCGGCGAAGCGATCCGCGATTTTGTGGATCACGGCCAGCTGCTTTTCGGACAGCAGCAGCGGCTTGTCCACCTGCTGCTCTGCCTTTTCCATCAGTCCTGCCACGAAATCACGTTCCCACTCTGTCAGCGCCTGCTGGCGATCAGACAGCCATTCCACGCACAGCATGGCTTCCGGATTCTCCTGGGGAAAATCCGGCTTGCCGTCGTCGTCGCTGAAAATCGCATTGCACGATTCCTCTGGACCCTGACACACCCAGTATTTTTTTGAGCTTTTCTTGCTGGTGATTTGTTTCAGGTAGAACTGCCCGCACTCTGGGCAAATATGCTTACTCATTGCTGCTCTCCTTTCATGGTTGAAAAATCGATGAATGAAAATTTCTCGTAGTGCTCAGGCCGGAGCTGCACGCGCTGTCCCTGCACAACGACGTACTCCAGCCCGGCATACAAGCGCTGCAGGCGCTTGGCAATGCCTGGCTGAGGGCAGATGTATTGCACGTGATCGATGTGGCCTGCTCTGGCCATCTGTAGATAAGTGGACATGATGTCCCGATAGCGCTTTTCAGTCTTTGTTGTACGCTCAACTTCGATCGCCACTAGTTGGCCGGCCGGATCGCGCGCCAGCGCGTCTGGGATCTTAGGTAACTGAAGTCGGTGGCAGTCGCGGTCAGACTGCCAGCCGGTCCAGCCGTCGCGCGTCAACACAAGACGCACGCGTTGAACGTCAAGCGCGTGGCCTACGCTCAGCGGGGAGACGCGCCCAGGTTCAAAATAAGAATAGTCCGGGTTCGGATCGTCGGGATCCGTGGCCATCAGGCTGCCGTGGGCCGTAAGGCCCCAGATGGCAATGGTTCCGGCCCCGGCCGGCACCTGCTCCACCTGGAGTAGGCCGGCCTTTTCCATGTCCTTCAGCGTTTTGTGGGTTGCGGATCTCTGGAACCCCAGCACCTGGCCAACAATTGCAGAAGTGCTGAAGCCCTCGCTTTTAAGCCAAGCCAGCACCTTCGCTCGTTTGGCCTCGATGGCCAGCGCTTGCGCCTGGCCGCGTGGCATTAACATCATTAATCTCCTTTCGGCAGGGTTTTTGTTAAACCAATTTTCCAGACTTCTTTCCCATTCCGCATTCAGATAAAACAGCGTTTTTCGATGCTTTTTCGCACATACCTAGCGCGGACAGCGCGACGGTGACTAGGTACGCGATGCAATGCCGACGATCATTGTCGGCATGTGGGAGAGGTGTGCGGCAACGCCGCAAACAAAAAGCGCCGGGGGAACCGGCGCGGGGATTAGATTCGGCCGGCTGCTTCAGCAGCGGCCAGCTTTCTCTCGTCAGGATCAATCATCGCGGCCGGATCCGGCGGCGCATCGCCTTTCACTACCTTTGGGGTGAGTTTGGTTTTCTCGCATTTGATCGGAGATGTGTGGATGAATTGGGGCAGGCCTGCGCCATAGAGCACGGCTTGGCCGGGGTGCAGGTTGAGGATCTGGTTGGTGTCGATCAGGCAGGTCTCGGCCTCCCGGATCTGGCGCTCCGGATCGACGGTCTCGACCAACCCGGCACCACGCGTCACGCGGCGGACCTCGGTATCCGCCTGGATGACGCCGGATTTCTCGGCCAACCACTTGGCAGTGGCCGGATCTTGGACACGATAAATGATTTTGATGACGCCGTTTTCCATGACAGCATCCCGCACCGCATCCGGATTTAAATCCGCTGGGCAATCTTTCAGGTCGCCCAGAGCCTGGTGCGCTAGCACCAAATGCACGCCCTTATCGCGAGCAGCCCCAAGCGCTTCAAGCGCGGGGCGCGAGATGTGGTATTTGAGTTCGTCCAGCACGATGCACACCCGGCGCGGAGCGCCGGCGGTGCGATCGCGTCGCTCGGCCAGTTGGATAAGCTTGATCAGGAGCATTCGCTGCATGCGCAGCACTGCGGCGTTGCGCATGCTGCCGATGATGTAGACCGCGCCGCCGTCCTCGACGATTTTCCCAAGGTCCAGGCCTCCTCCGGCAGCGTTGACTGCCGGCAACTCGGCCATTTCCTGCAGGTATCCGGCGAAGCCAGGCGCAGACTGGCGCAGTTCCTCGCCGAATTGTGTGAGCAGCTTGGCGGCGGTCAAACCGCCCCCAGATGCAGCAGCAACGGCCATACGCTTCGCAGCCTGGCGATCAGCCAGGCGGTAGAAGTCGGCATCCGTACCTTTCTCGCTGAGGGAAAAACCAGCCAGGAACAATTCGTAGACTTCATCCTTGGTCGCGGCAGCCAGTGGGTTGAGCTGCGGTCCTGCCCCCGGGCGCAAGTCGACAAAATGGAAAGGTTTTTCCGCCTCGGCCGCTACGTGTGCCAGAACACTGGGAGCCCACTCGTCATCTTTCGGATCCATGAAAAATACGGCCTCGCCTTTTACGAGGCACTGACTTGCCAGCATGCTAAGAACCACGCCTTTGCCAGCGCCGTTGCTGCCGGCAACCTGGACATGCGGCAGAGGGCCGCGCGTCCAGGAGATTGGCTTTTTCTGGGCATCAAGCCCCAGAAAAAAGCCCTCCGCGCGCCAGTGCTTGAGTGGATCAAATTCACCCACTGGCGACGGCAGGAACTGATCGATGAAGCGCACGTCGGTTTTCTGGTTGCGCTCAAGGCCAGTTTTTTTGGTCAGCCGGTCGGCGAGCTTTTCAGTCGCGGGAGTCGCCACCCGCGCCCAAAAAACCATCGCGGCTGCTCCACCGGAGCCTGGCCCCCCCCCGCAAAAAAAACGGGGTGGCCGGGACGGGTGGAAAGAGGGGGAAATTTTTTTAATTGGCAAACAACCAAACAAACCAAACAAAAACCAGCGCGGCTGCCCCACCGGAGCCTGCCAGCACGCTCAAAAACAGCGTGCTGCCAGGCCAGGATTCAAGCGTGGAGAAATTTGGTTCAATCGCAAAAGCCCAAAGCAGCCATGCTCCAACCGGCACGGCCGCGCCCAGCGCGGCCAAGCGGATCCACGGCTCTTTGTTTTCCGCATGGACTGCCCGCATCGCGGCAGCGCCGGCAACGGCAGCTGGCGCGAGCAGCAGAAACCATTTCCATTCAATCAAGAGCTTTGCCAAGCCCAT
>JADHED010002495.1_pt1 | contig 12752 bp, 7 predicted proteins | sample 8952041 | NCBI WGS metagenome assembly JADHED01 (sample SAMN16124423, study PRJNA663239) | bioreactor sludge metagenome | isolation source: sludge (control) | place: India:Bengaluru | collected 2018-09-08
GCGTGACCGTGCCCGAGCCGCAGACCTACGACCTGGTGCTGCAGGCCGTGGGCCGCACGCCCAACGGCAAGAAGATCGCCGCCGACAAGGCGGGGGTAGCGGTGACGGATCGCGGCTTCATCGATGTCGATATCCAGATGCGCACCAACGTGCCGCACATCTTCGCCATCGGCGACATCGTCGGCCAGCCCATGCTGGCGCACAAGGCGGTGCACGAGGCCCATGTGGCGGCCGAGGTCATCGCTGGCGAGTTGCAGGGCAACAAGGAATTGGCGGCAGCCGCCTTCAACGCCCGCGTCATCCCCAGCGTGGCCTACACCGACCCCGAGGTCGCCTGGGTGGGCCTGACCGAAACCGAAGCCAAGGCGCAGGGCATCAAGGTCAAGAAGGGTCTGTTCCCCTGGGCCGCGTCCGGCCGGGCGATTGCCAACGGCCGCGATGAGGGCTTCACCAAGCTGCTGTTCGACGACAGCCCCGAGGCCCATGGCCACGGCCGCATCCTGGGCGGCGGCATCGTCGGCACGCACGCCGGCGACATGATCGGCGAGATTGCCCTGGCCATCGAGATGGGCGCGGATACGGTGGACATCGGCAAGACCATCCACCCGCACCCCACGCTGGGCGAGAGCATAGGCATGGCGGCCGAGGTGGCGCATGGCAGCTGCACGGATGTGCCGCCGGCGCGCAAGTAAGCCCACAGTCGCCCCATGGCAGAGGCAGCTTCGGCTGCCTTTCTCTATTGTTTTGATAGCTTTTGGCGCTTGCTGTATAAGCGCTACCTGCCAATTTTGTTCTCAGTCCCATGCAAGACCTGCTCGATGCCATCGCCACCATGCCCGCTCCCACGGATGCCTGCCGCATCTTTCACGGCCGGGGCGGGCGTTTTGCCGGGTGCGAGCAATGGACGCTGGACGCCTATCCGCCGGTATTCGTGCTGACCAGCTTTGCGCCGGCCACGGACGAGCAGCTCGCCGCGATAGGCGCGGCCCTGCAGGCGCGCTGGCAGCAGGTCGCCCCTGGCCAGCCCTTGAACTGGGTGTTCCAGCACCGCGGCGAGGCGCTGCGCGTGGCCGGCCGCAGCGATCAGCGGCTGATGGCCGGCAGCGTGCCCGACCCGCATGTGGTCACCGAAGACGGCGCGCGCTATCGCGTGCATGTGCTGCGCGGGCAGAACCACGGCCTGTTCCTGGACATGGCGGCCGGCCGGCGCTGGGTGCGCGGCCATGTGGCGGCACATTTGCAGCGAACGGGGCAGGGCGCCAGGGTGCTGAACCTGTTCGCCTACACCTGCGCCTTCTCGGTCGCGGCGCTGCAGGCCGGCGCGGCCCAGGTGGTCAACGTGGACATGGGCCGGGGCTCCATCGCCACCGGGCAGCACAACCACCAGCTCAACGGCCTGGCCGGTGGTGCCAGCTTTCTGGCGCATGACATCTTCAGCTCCTGGGGCAAGATCGGGCGCGGCGGGCCGTATGACCTGGTGATTGCCGACCCGCCCAGTTACCAGAAGGGCAGCTTTGTCGCTGCCAAGGACTATGCGCGCGTCATGCGCCGCTTGCCCGAACTGCTCGCGCCTGGCGGTCACGCACTGCTGTGCCTGAACGCTCCAGAGCTGGCAACGGCCTTTTTGCGCGAGCAGATGCAGGCCTGCGCGCCACAACTGGCTTTCGTCCAGCGCCTGTGCAATCCGCCGGTGTTTGCCGATATCGACGACGACCGAGCGCTGAAGGTGCTTGTATTCCGGGCGCCCTGACGCCGCTGGCAGCACTGCCTTACCCTTTACGCACCGGCTTTACTTGTGTTGAGCCATGCCCAGAATGGTCGTCCATTCATGCGCCTGCACCGGGCTGATGGAGAGCCGGTTGCCGCGTTGCAGCAGGCGCATGTCGGCAAGAGCCGGCTGGGCGCGCAGCTCGGCCAGGCCAACCAGGCGTGTCTTGCGGATGGCCTGCACGTCCAGCAGCAGCCAGCGCGGCTTGTCTGGCGTGGACTTCGGGTCGTGGTAGGGCGACGCCGGGTCGAACTGCGTAGGGTCGGCGCGCACGCCCGAGGCCACGCGCGCAATGCCGGCAATGCCGGGTTCGGCGCAGCTGGAGCGGTAGAACAGGACGCCGTCACCCACGCGCATCTCGTCGCGCATGAAGTTGCGCGCCTGGTAGTTGCGCACGCCCGTCCACGGCACGGTGGCGCCCGGCGCTGCCAGGGCGTCATCTATCGAGCAGTCGCTCGGCTCCGACTTCATGAGCCAGTAGCGCGGCCCCTCGGTGGCTTGGGGCGGAACTGTCATTCAGAGGTGCCCCAATGCAAGCCGGCCGCAGCGATGCGGCCGGCGGCGGGACGGATGGCTGGGCTCAATGGGCCGAGACCATGGCATTGACCGTGTGGGTATCGCTGTCAACAACACGGCGGGCGCCGTTGAAGCGGCGAGCCCAATAGGCCACCCCCATGTCCTCCACGCGCACCTGCGCGCCTGAGCGCGGGGCGTGAATGAACTTGCCGTCACCCACGTAGATGCCCACGTGGCTGAAGGCACGGCGCATGGTGTTGAAGAACACCAGGTCGCCGGGTTGCAGATCACGCTTGTCAATGACTTCGGTGGCCGCGGCCTGCTCGCTGGCCTTGCGCGGCAGGGCCATGCCCTTGGCCTGCTCGTAAATGGTGCGTACGAAACCGCTGCAGTCAAACCCTGTCTCTGCGCTGTTGCCGCCACGGCGGTAGGGCACGCCTATGAACCCCATGGCGGTGGAGATGAGGCCGGATGTTCGATCGGCCACGTTGTGGCGCATTTCCTGCAACTGACCGATCAGGCCGCGCTCTGCCAACAGGCCTTCCAGTTCATCTGGAGGTGATGCGTAAGCATTAGAGCCTACTAGTAACAAAATGATAAGCCATCGACGCATGGGGATGGAGGGTATCACGGTAGAGGCCGAAAACATCCCTAAAAATGTTGAAATTTGTTGATCTGTCCGCGGTTGGACATGCGTCGGGAGCGGGATGGCGTTGTGCCAGCGTTGCGGGCGAGGAGATTTCCGCCCTGTTGGCCGGACTGCTTTGCAGATTGATTTATTCTCGCCCTTTACTTTCACTGTCTCCGGTCTATGCGCTTGCTTGCCGCATTGGTGCATTGGTGCAGGTGGCGCGCGAGATTGGCTCCCGTGCGGCCAGGGCGCTCACCGGGGCGCGGCTTTCATTCCCATGACATTCCAGGACGCCCCCGCGGGGCAAGATGGGCAGGACAACCATGACCTGCAGCGTAACCTTACCAACCGCCATATTCAGCTGATCGCCATTGGTGGCGCCATAGGCACGGGCCTGTTCATGGGCTCGGGCAAGACGATCAGCCTGGCCGGCCCCTCCATCGTGTTCGTGTACGCCATCATCGGCGTGATGGTGTTCTTCGTGATGCGGGCCATGGGCGAATTGCTGCTGTCCAACCTGCGCTACAGGTCGTTCATAGACTTTGCGTCCGATCTGCTGGGCCCCTGGGCGGGCTTCTTCACCGGCTGGACTTACTGGTTTTGCTGGATAGTGACGGGCATTGCGGATGTGATTGCCATCTCGGCCTATACGCAGTTCTGGTTCCCCAATCTGCCGCAATGGGCCCCGGCGCTGGCGTGCGTGGGCCTGCTGCTGGGCCTGAACCTGCTGACGGTGAAGCTCTTTGGCGAGATCGAGTTCTGGTTCGCCATGATCAAGATCGTGGCCATCGTCACGCTGGTTGGCACGGGCGTGGCCATGGTGGCCGGTGGTTTCGTCTCACCTGCGGGCCGCGTTGCCAGCTTGGCCAACCTGTGGAATGACGGGGGCATGTTCCCGCACGGGGCTATGGGCTTTTTTGCCGGTTTCCAGATTGCGGTGTTCGCCTTTGTGGGCATAGAGCTGGTGGGCACGACGGCGGCCGAGGCGCAAGACCCGGAGCGCACGTTGCCGCGCGCCATCAACTCGATTCCGCTGCGCATCATCATCTTCTATGTGTGCGCGCTGATTGCCATCATGGCCGTGACGCCCTGGCGCGACGTGGTGCCAGGCAAGAGCCCGTTTGTCGAGCTGTTCGTGCTGGCTGGCCTGCCGGCCGCGGCTGGGGTGATCAACTTCGTGGTATTGACATCGGCCGCGTCGTCAGCCAACAGCGGGGTGTTTTCCACCAGCCGCATGCTGTACGGGCTGGCGCTCAAGGGCGATGCGCCGCGTGCGTTTCACCAGCTGTCGCGCGCCAGCGTGCCGTCGCGTGGGCTGCTGTTTTCCTGTGGCTGCCTGCTGGCGGGCGCGTTCCTGATGTGGGTCATTCCTGATCTGGTGCAGGCATTTACCCTGGTGACCACGGTGTCGGCCATTTTGTTCATGTTCGTCTGGTCGTTGATCCTGCTGTCCTATGTCGCGTACCGACGCCAGCACCCGGCGCTGCACAGGGCCTCCCACTACAAGATGCCGGGCGGCGTGATCATGTGCTGGATCTGCCTGGTGTTTTTTGCCGGCATCCTGGTGCTTCTGTGCCTGGAGACCGATACGCGCCAAGCCCTGTTGGTAACACCGCTGTGGTTTGTGTTGCTGGCTGCGGCCTACCGCTTCAGGCTTCAGGGCCAGGGCAGGCCTGCGCAAGTGGTGTCGGTGCAATCCTGAGAGCGTTCCAAGCCCCAATTTGCATCCGAGGCGCGGTGCCTGCCGATGAACACCTGTCACCAGCGGTTGTGGCGCCACGGTTGCTTGTGGCGGGAGTTACACACGCGGCGAGGGTATTTGCGCCACCTGAAATCATTTGTAAATAATGCAGCAAATGCCGCTATGCTGTACGACGCAGGAGCCGTTCCCGCGCCGCTATTGTTTTCGTAACCTTATGGCCTTACCCACGATGCGCCGCCTATTGTTCTGGCACTGGTTGCCAGGCTTGGTGCTTGCCGTGGCCGGCTGTGCGGCCAGCTATGCGTTGTGGCAACAGCAACAGTCGTCCATGCAGGCGATTGCGCAGGCGCGCTTTGGCCAGGAGACCCGCCTGTTTGCTGCCGCACTGCAGCGGCGCATGGAGTCCCATGCCGACGTTTTGGCAGGCATGCGTGGGCTGCTGACCGTCAACCCCGAACTGCGGCGCAGTGAATTTGAGCGCGTGGCCGCGGATCTGCAACTGCAGCACAGCCACCCGGGCGTGAAGAACATCAACTTCACCCGCCATGTCGCCGCGCATGAGCGCCAGGCATTTGAGGCGCGTGCCCGCAGCGATGCGCATGCGGACGGCAGCGTGCCCGCCGGGTTTGTCATACATCCGGCGCAAGAGCAGACAGAGTACTACGTGGTGGATTTCCTCTGGCCGCAGGTGGGCAACGAAGGCGTGCAGGGGCTGGAAATCCATTCCACGCCGGCCGCGTTGGAGGCCTTGCTGCGCGCGCGCGATACAGGTGAGCTGACGGCATCCGCGCCTTTCGGTTTGCTGAATTCTGATGAAAACCGTTTCGGCATCATGATCCGCCTGCCTGTGTTTACCACCGCGACGCCGCAAGATGGCCATGCACCGCAATTTCTGGGCGCCGTGGGCGTCAGCGTGCGTATGGATGACGTCGTGCAGGCCATGCGCGAACAGGGGCAACTGCAGAACCTGTCGGTGTCCATATCCGACGTTGGCCTGGCTGGCGCCGTGCCGCCCACAGCGGCGCAGGGATTGTTCCAACCCACGCCTCCCGCCGCTTCTGGTGATATGGCGCGTACCCAGGACTTGCTGATTGGCGGGCGCCGTTGGCTATTGGCGTTCCAGCCCACCGGCAGCTTTCTTTCCAGCCAGGAGCAGCGCCAGCCAGGCCTGCTGGCCCTGGGCGGTTTGTTGACTACCGCATTGCTGGCGGTCGCCATCAGCATGCTGGCGGTGCGCCGCGCCCGTGCGCTCAGCGATGTGCGGCGGGCAGGCACTGCGCTGAACCAAAGCGAAGCGCGCTTCAGCGCAGTGTTTGACCAGGCTGCCGTGGGCTTTGTGCAGGTGGATTTGGACAGCGACCGGCTACTGCGCATGAACCAGAAGTTTTGCGACCTGCTGGGCTATACCGAGCAGGAGTTGCAGCGGCTGCGCTTTCAGGACATCACCGTGGCCGAGGATCTGCAGGAGGATCTGGCGCAGATGCAGCGCCTGCGCGCGGGGGAGGTGCGCGACTTTCGCATGGAGAAGCGTTACCGCCGCAAGGATGGCGGCACCGTCTGGGCCGAGCTGTCGGTTTCGCGCCTGCAGCTGCAGGGCGACTCCGGCTACCACCTGGCCGTGGTGCAGGACATCAGCGAGCGCAAGCGCATGGAGCAGGCGCTGCGCGGCAGCGAGCAGCGCCTGCTGGGCATTCTGAATCACATGCCGGTGGGCGTGAACCTGGTGCAGGGCGACGCCATCGTGTTCCGCAACGACAGCCATGTGCAGATCTGCGGTTATGGCCCGGATGAAGCGCCCGACCTGGATAGCTGGTGGCGCCTGGTCATGCCCGATCCCGCGCAGCGCCAAGAGGTTCGGGCTGCCTGGCAGGCGGCCCGCGCGGCAGCGCGTCGCGATGCTGTGAATGGCGCCACGGCCATACGCCCGCTGGAATGTGTGATCACCTCCAAGGCGGGCGAACAGCGCACGGTCGAGTTGTCAGGAATGATGTTGGAGGACAGCCACATCGTGACCATGGTGGATTTGAGCCAGCGCCGACAGGCCGAGCAGGAGGTGCGCTACCTGGCTTCCAATGACCCGCTGACGGGCTTGCCCAACCGGCGCCTGCTGCTCGACCGCCTGCAGCAGGCGCTGGCCATCAGTGCGCGCCACCAATGGTGCGGGGCGCTGCTGATGCTGGATCTGGACAATTTCAAACACATCAACGAAACCCTGGGCCACGAGATGGGTGACCGCCTGCTGCAGGCGGCTGCGGAGCGCCTGCGCGCCTGTGTGCCGGACGACGATACGCTGGCGCGCCACGGCGGCGACGAATTTGTCGTGGTGCTCAAGGATCTGGGCGCTACACCCCAGGAGGCCGCTGCGCGGGCCGAAGAGGCGGCGCAGAAGATGCTGCAGGCGATGCGCGCGCCGTTTGTGCTCGATGGCGGCGAGCCGCGCCACTCCAGCCTGAGCGTGGGTATCGCCATCTTCCAGGGGCTGCAGGAGTCGGCCGACGAGTTGCTCAAACGCAGCGACCTGGCCATGTACGAGGCCAAGGCCGCCGGACGTGACGCACTGCGCTTCTTCGACCCGCAGGTGCAGGCGCAGATGGCGGAGCGGGTGGCGCTGGAGGCGGACATGCGCGCCGGGCTGGACAGTGGCCAGTTTGAGCTTTTCTATCAGCCCAAGATGGTGCGCGGCCATATCACGAGCGCCGAGGCGCTGCTGCGTTGGCGCCATCCGACCAGGGGCTATATCTCCCCTGCGGAGTTCATACCGCTGGCCGAGCAATGCGGCCTCATTCTGCGGCTGGGCCAATGGGTCTTGCACACCGCTTGCGAGCGCCTGGCCCAGTGGAGCGGGCATCCGGTGCTCGGCCAGCTGACGCTGGCGGTGAATGTGAGTCCGCGCGAGTTCCATCAGACCGAGTTTGTGCCCCAGGTGCTGGCCGCCCTGGCCGGCACTGGGGCCGAGGCAAGACGCCTGCGTCTGGAGCTGACCGAAGGCCTGCTGCTGCAGGATGTGGAAGACACCATTGCCAAGATGGTGCAGCTGCGCGGTTATGGCGTAGGCTTTTCGCTGGACGACTTTGGCACTGGCTATTCGTCGCTGGCCTACCTGAAACGCCTGCCGCTGCACGAGTTGAAGATTGACCAGAGCTTTGTGCGCGACGTGCTCACCGACCCCAACGATGCCGCCATTGCGCGCACCATCGTCGCCCTGGGCACCAGCCTGGGCCTGCAGGTGACTGCGGAAGGGGTCGAGACCGAGGCCCAGCGCGCCTTTCTGGAGCGCAGCGGCTGCCATGCCTGGCAGGGCTACCTGCTCAGCCGCCCGCTGCCGGGGCTGGCTTTCGAGGACTTGGTGCTCCACCGCGCTGATGCGGCGACTGCCGGCTTCACGGTTTGAAGTTTGCGCGCGCGGATCCAGCGTGACATTCGGTCGCCCTCATACCCATGCAGGCACTCACCACCATCGCTCTTTTTATCGCCACTGCCTTGGCCGAGATCGTGGGCTGCTACCTACCCTGGCTGTGGCTGCGCCAGGGGCACAGCGTCTGGCTCTTGCTGCCGGCCACTGTGAGCCTGGCCCTGTTTGCCTGGCTGCTGACGCTGCATCCGGCTGCGGCCGGTCGCGTGTATGCAGCCTACGGCGGAGTCTATGTGGCGGTGGCGCTGGTCTGGCTGTGGGCTGTCGATGGCATACGCCCCAACGCCTGGGACTGGCTGGGCGTGGCGGTCACGCTGTGCGGCATGGCCATCATTGCGTTCGCCCCTCGCGGTTGAGGCTTGTTTGTTAACGCTATTTTAATCATAGCTATAAGCGCTTTGTACATAAGCGCTATGGCTGATTTCTATCGTTTTTCAAGCAGCCAACGACGAACTACCCGACTGTGTCCCGGCGCACTTATGCAGGAGAGGCGAAGGGCAGCATGCACATGACGCTGCCCAACGGATCAAGCCCTGCGACGGCGAGCCACGGAGGCTCCGATCAGGCCCAGGCCCAGCAGTGCAATCGTTGCGGGCTCGGGAACCTGGCTCGCGGGGCTTATGCCGCAGTGGGGCGTACCTGCGACGCAGCCGGCAAACTCGGCGGACTCGGGCCAGAAGCCAACGCCCTGGAACTTGACGGTGTAAGGCCCGGTGAATTCGATCCCACTCGTGAGGAAATTCCCCTTGGTCTTCAACGTCAGCGAAAACATTTCGTCCTTCCCCTCGCGAACGCCGTCAAAGAGGGTTCCGCTGCCGCAATACAGGCCATCCCAGACGCACAGATCGACCGTGCCGAACGACGGAAAGTGGGTATTGCGTGAAGCGCCCCAGCCGCCGTTGGCCGACACGGATGACAGGGCCGGGCTGACGATGTCGATCCCAAACGACATCAGGCGGTTGCTTCCGGGGCCGAACGAGTGGTTGGAAACCTTCACGCCAAAGGTGGCCTGCTTGGCAGACAGCGAGTCCAGCGTGAACTCAACGGTTGCCGATAGCGTGGCGCCATTGGCCGTGCTGGAGTACAGGATGGTGTGCGTGTCGTACTGGCTATCGAACAGCATGGCTGCCGCATGCGAGCTTCCCATGGCGCTCAGGCCGCAGCACAGGGCAAGGGCGCGAAATGTGGTGTTGAATGGCATGGAACCCCTTCGTTGTTGCAATTGTGTCTATATGCAAACAAACAAGCAGTTCTCATGCCAGCAACGACGGCTTCATATAAATCAAATAGTTGGCGTCTTTGTTCCACGCACTATGTGTCTATGTGTAAAAAATTTCGACACAGTTTATCTATTTGAAACGGCTTTGGGCGCTTGCTCGACGTCTGTCCTGGCCCCTCTGCCGCGTGCATGGCGGATCCGGTCGGGCTGGCGGCCTCGGGTAACATTGCCGTCTGAACCGCAGGGCACACCAGCGGCTGCGGTGTTACAGGTAACTCGTGCGTCTCAATTCCATCAAACTCGCCGGCTTCAAGTCGTTTGCCGAGCCCACCCACTTCCAGCTTCCGGGGCAGCTCGTGGGCGTCGTGGGGCCCAACGGCTGCGGCAAGTCCAACATCATGGATGCGGTGCGCTGGGTGCTGGGCGAGTCCAAGGCCAGCGAGCTGCGCGGCGAATCGATGCAGGATGTGATCTTCAACGGCACCACCAGCAGAAAGCCCGCCAGCCGCTCCAGCGTGGAGCTGGTCTTTGACAACCACGACCACCGCGCCGGCGGGCAGTGGAACCAGTTCACCGAGATCGCCGTCAAGCGCGTGCTCACGCGCGACGGCGCCAGCAGCTACTACATCAACAACCAGCCGGTGCGCCGGCGCGACGTGCAGGACGTGTTCCTCGGCACGGGCTTGGGGCCGCGCGCCTACGCCATCATTGGCCAGGGCACGATCAGCCGCATCATCGAAAGCCGGCCCGAGGAGCTGCGCCTGTTCCTCGAAGAAGCCGCGGGCGTGTCCAAGTACAAGGAACGCCGGCGCGAGACCGAAAACCGCCTGGCCGACACGCGCGAGAACCTGACACGCGTCGAAGACATCCTGCGCGAGCTGAACGCCAACCTCGACAAGCTGGAAAAGCAGGCCGAGGTGGCCGCCAGATACAACGCCCTGCAGGCCGACGTGACGCTCAAGCAGCATCAGCTGTGGTTCCTGAAGCGCGCTGACGCTGAAGCCGAGATGGCGCGCGTGCGCACCGAGGGTCTGCAGGCCGTGAACGACCTCGAATCGCGCATGGCCGACCTGCGCCATGTCGAGGCCGACCTCGAATCCATACGCCAGGCGCATTACGACGCCGGCGACCAGGTCAACCAGGCCCAGGGCCGCCTGTACGAGGCCACGGCCGAGGTTGGCAAGCTCGAAGCCGAGATCCGCTACGTGGTCGAGGGCCGCCAGCGGGTGGAGCTGCGCCTGTCGCAGCTGGCCGAGCAAATACAGCAATGGTCGGCGCGCAAGCAAGAGGCCGAGGCCGAGGCCGAGCACCTGGCCGGCGCAGGCGAGAACGCCGAGGAGCAGGCCGAGCTGCTGGCCGCCCAGGTCGAAGAGCAGGCCATGCAGCTGCCCGAGCTGGAAGACGCCCTGCGCCAGGCGCAGCAGCGCAGCGAACACCAGCGCAGCGGCGTGGTGCAGATACAGCAGCAGATCCAGGTGCTGGCCGCCGAGCAGCGCAGCCTGGATGAGCAAAGCCGCCAGTTCGATGCGCGCCACGAGCGGCTGCGCAGCGACAGGAACGCCCTGGCCGCGCCCGACGAGGCGCGCCTGGCCAATCTGCGCCAGCAGCTGCAAGAGGCCGAGGAGGGCGCCGAGCTGGCCGCCGCGCGCCAGGAGGAGCTGCAGGACAGCGTGCCGCACCTGGACGAGGATCGGCGCCAGCGCCAGCAGGCCGTGAACCACGAGGCCGCACGCCAGGCCGACCTGTCGGCACGCCTGGAGGCCCTCAAGGCGCTGCAGGAAAAGCTGAAGGTCGATGGCAAGCTGCAGCCCTGGCTGGCGAAACACGGGCTTGATGGCCTGCAGGGCCTGTGGAGCCGTATCCACGTCGAGCCCGGCTGGGAGAGCGCGCTGGAAGCCGCGCTGCGCGAGCGCCTGGCCGCGCTGCCTGTGGGCCGGCTGGACATGGTGCGCGGCTTCCTTGGCGCCGGCGGCGGCGACGCGCCACCGGCGCGCCTGGCCTTCTACAGCGCCCCCGCCAACCCGCAGCCCGAACCCGCCGCCGCCCAGCCGCGTCTTTCGGATCTGCTGCGCGTGGAGAGCCCCGGCCTGCGTGCCGTGCTGGTGGACTGGCTGCAGGGCTGCTACACCGCGCAGTCGCTGGACGAGGCGCTGGACCGCCGCGCGCAGTTGCAGCCGGGCGAGGCCTTCTACGTCGCCGCCGGCCATGCCGTGGGCGCGCACAGCCTGAGCTTTTACGCGCAGGACTCCGAACAATCCGGCCTGCTGGCGCGCGCCCAGGAAATAGAGCACCTGGAAAAGGAGCTGCGCGCCCAGGCACTGATCGCCGAGGAGGCGCGCACGGCATTGGTGCGGGCCGAGGCCCAGTACGCCGACGCGTCCCAGCGCCTGGTGGCCGCGCGCCGCGAGGCCAGCGAGGCTCAGGGCCGCGCGCACGATCTGCAGGTGCAGACGCTGCAGCTGACCCAACTGGCCGAGCAGGCGCGCGTGCGCAGCGAGCAGATCGGCGCCGACCTGGCCGAGGTGGAAGCGCAGCTGTCCGACCTGCAGGAGCGCCGCGTGGCATCCGAGGCGCGCTTCGAGGAGCTGGACATGCAGCTGGCCGACAGCCAGGAGCGCCACGCCCAGCTGGGCGACCGCGTGATCGAGGCCGAGCGCCGCTTGAATGAATGCCGCGAGCAGCAGCGCAGCCTGGAGCGGCGCGTGCAGGAGGCGCAGTTCTCCCACCGCAGCTTGCAGGCGCGGCGTGCCGAGCTGGCCCGCACCATGGACACGGCCGCCACCCAGGCGCGCACGCTGCAGGACGAGCGCCAGCGCGCGCAGGATGAACTTGGGCGCCTGTCCGACGCGGCGGCCCAGGGTGGCCTGCAGCAGGCGCTGGACCTGAAGCTGGAGCGCGAAAAGCTGCTGGGCGCCCAGCGCAGCCAGTACGACGACTTGACCGCCAAGCTGCGCGCCAGCGACGAACGCCGCATGCAGCACGAGCGCCAGCTGGACCCGCTGCGCGCGCGCATCACCGAATTCCAGCTCAAGGAGCAGGCTGCGCGCCTGGGGCTTGAGCAGTACAGCAGCCTGCTGCAGGATGCCCAGGCCGATCTGGAGGCCGTGGCGCTGTCCGTCAGCGAAGGCGGCGTGCGCGCCGCCGGCCTGCAGGGCGAGATCGACCGCCTGCAGCGCGAGATCACGGCACTGGGTGCGGTCAACCTGGCGGCGCTGGAGGAACTGACACTGGCGCGCGAGCGCAAGGGCTTTCTGGATGCGCAGACCGAAGACCTGACGTTGGCCATGACCACGCTGGAAGACGCCATCAAGAAGATTGATGGCGAGACGCGCAGCCTGCTGCAGGGCACCTTCGACGCCGTCAACGGCCACTTTGGCCGCATGTTCCCCGAGCTGTTCGGCGGCGGCCAGGCGCGGCTCATCATGACCGGCGACGAGATCCTCGACTCGGGCGTGCAGGTCATGGCCCAGCCGCCGGGCAAGAAGAACCAGACCATCCACCTGC
>JADHED010002496.1_pt1 | contig 12751 bp, 6 predicted proteins | sample 8952041 | NCBI WGS metagenome assembly JADHED01 (sample SAMN16124423, study PRJNA663239) | bioreactor sludge metagenome | isolation source: sludge (control) | place: India:Bengaluru | collected 2018-09-08
GGTCGATCTGCTCGCGGGTGTGGGCGGCCGAAACGAAGAGCGCCTCGAACTGGGACGGGGCGAGGTAGATGCCCTCCCGGCGCATACCCTGGTAGAACTTCGTGAAGCGGGGCAGGTCGGACGTCTTGGCGTCCTCGAAGCTGCGCACGGGGTCGGCGCAGAAGAACATGCCGACCATGGAGCCGACGTGGTCGACCTGGGCCGGCACCCCGGCGGCCGCGGCCGCGCGCGCCAGACCCGCGCAGAGCCGCGCGCTCTTGGCCTCGAGCTTCTCGTAGAACCCTTTTTTCTGGAGCTGCTTCAGGGTCGCGATCCCGGCCGCCATGGCGAGCGGGTTGCCCGAGAGGGTCCCGGCCTGGTAGACCGGCCCCTGCGGCGCGATGTGCGCCATGATCGCGCGCCGTCCGCCGTAGGCCCCGACCGGCAGCCCGCCGCCGATGATCTTGCCGAAGCAGGAGAGATCCGGCGTGATGTGGTAGAGCGCCTGCGCTCCGCCGTAGGCCACGCGGAACCCCGTCATGACCTCGTCGAAGATCAGGAGCGCGCCGTGCTTGGCCGTGAGCCGGCGCAGGGTCTGGAGGAACCCCTTGGCCGGCGCCACCAGACCCATGTTGCCGACGACCGGCTCGACGATGACGCAGGCGACTTTCGGGCCCTTCTCCTCCATCACGCGCGTGAAGGCCGCGACGTCGTTGAACGGCAACGAGAGCGTGGCGCGCGCGGTGGCGCGGGGCACCCCGGGGCTGCCGGGGATGCCGAGCGTCGCCACCCCGGAGCCGGCCGCCACCAGCAGCGTGTCGGCATGCCCGTGGTAGCAGCCGTCGAATTTGATCACCAGGTCGCGGCCGGTGTAGCCGCGGGCGAGGCGCATCGCGCTCATGGCGGCCTCGGTCCCCGAGTTGACCATGCGCACCATCTCCACCGACGGCACGGCCGCGATCACCATCTCCGCCAGTTCGATCTCGAGCTCCGTCGGCGCGCCGAAACTCGTGCCGCGCTCGAGCGCCTTGGCGATCGCGCGCGTCACGGCGGGGTGCCGGTGGCCCAGGATCATCGGGCCCCAGGACCCGATATAGTCGATGTAGGAGTTGCCGTCGGCGTCGACGACGACCGCGCCCTCGGCGCTGCGGATGAAGAGCGGCTCGGTGCCGACCGACTTGCAAGCCCGCACGGGGCTGTTGACCCCCCCGGGGATCGACTTCCGGGCGCGGGCGTACAGACGGCTGGAGAGGACGGGGGCTTTCATGCGGCGGTTCCTTTCAGATGGGCGCGGTTGACATCCACGCGGGATGCGGCAAAATACCAGAACGGGTATAGGGGGTCAAGGCAGTGAACCGCTCGCGCTCCGTTCAGGGGCTCGCCAAAATGCTGGCCTACGTGCTCGGCCGACGGCCCGACGAGTTCGGCCTGGTGCCGGACGGGGACGGGTTCGTCCGCGTGAAGGATCTCCTCAAGGCGCTGCACGAGGAGGAGGGCTGGCGCCACGTCAACCCCTCCCACATCAACGAGGTGCTCCTGAGCGCCCCGGAGGCCGGTCTTGAGCTCGCCGACGGCCGCATCCGCTCCCGGAGCCGTTCATCGGAGCCGGCCGGCGCCAATCCTCTGCCGAAGCTGCTGTACGCGTTCATCCGCCGCAGGGCCTGGCCGCACGTGCATCTCGAGGGCATCCAGGCCGCCGCCGCGCCGGGGGTGCTGCTGGCAAGCGACCGGGCGATGGCCGAGCGGCTGGGGCGACGCATCGACCCCGACCCGGTGATCCTGACCGTGAACGCCCAGCTGCTGGTCGAAAAAGGCCAGACCCTCGCGCCGGCGGGCGAAGGCCTGTTCACGACCGAGACGGTGCCACCCGGCACGTTCAGCGGCCCGCCGCTGCCCAAGGACAGGCCCGATGACGCCCGCGCCGCGAGGGCGAAGCCCGCGGCCGAGCCGGCGCCCATGGCGGGCAGCTTCGCCCTGGACGTGGACCGGGCCGAACAGGGCACCCACGTGCCCGCGTCGCTCAGGCTGCGCACCGCCAAGGGCAAGAAGCTCGACCGCAAGCGGCTGAAGAAGGGCGAGTGGTCCCGGGAAAAGCCCCCATGGCGGCAATAGAAACCGTTTGACAACCGTGCACGAAGCTGGTAGGTACGCCCCTCGTTTACGGGCTGCTAGCTCAACTAGGCAGAGCAAATGACTCTTAATCATTAGGTTACTGGTTCGATTCCAGTGCAGCCCACCAGAAATTAAAGAGCCGAATCAGCCGGTCAGCTGGTTCGGCTCTTCTGCTTCCGAATGCATCGAGCCCGCTCAGAAACGCCCTGCCCCGCTCCCGCAGGCCCGTTTCAAGCGCGACTCACCGTTTCAGATAAGGTGCGCCCCCCGCCACCGTCGTCGCCACATCGCGGTGCCCGAGCAACTCCCTTCAGGCAGGCCACCGGCCCAGCCGGGGCCCCCGGTGTCGGCACGGGAGTCAGTTCACAATCGCGGAGACATTGGTCCTGACCTCCAAGACCTCCACGATCGCATCCGCCTCGTTCCTTTGGTCGTGACAGTTCACCGGATAGAGTTGAGTCCTTATGCTGGCGAAAGGACTGAGCGACGGCCGCTTGTTGTCTCCAGGATCGTACTTGAACGTGGTGTTGTAACTGTTCAAGCCGACGATAAAGGCTTTTCCGGCTTGATCCCAAATAATGCGCAGGGTGAATTTTTCCCCGATCTTTACCGTGCCGAGGTTCACGTCGAAGTATTTATAGGGAGAGTTGGGATCCGTTATTGGCGGAGTCGACGCGTTAGCGCAAGCAGCGTCCGCGCACTTCAACAGAAAAGCTTGCCCGACGAGTTCGTCAGCACGTTCTGCATTGTCCTCCAGGTTGACCTGCAGCCTCATGATCCAATCGCCCGTCATGCTTATTCCTGTGGGTGGATTCTCTGCGCCGTTGTATTTGACAATGTCGATCACTGCCGGCCGGATGCGGCCGTGCACCTCTTGGGCCGAAGCGTTTATGACCGGGCTGGGGCATACCTCGACATAGGCAGATTTCACCCGGAAATCGACTTCCATGGCGTCAATGCTGGATGGGTTCAGGAAAAAAAGCCGGTTTGCAGACGAAGCCAGGAATGCCGTTGAACTGTCGTAAGGGCCGAGAGGCAAAATAGAGCTGAATGTCCTGGTTCTCATGATCAAATTGTTGTGGTCGATTTCTCGGACAATTTCGAATGCATCATCGCTTTTGCCCTTCAGCCACTTTTCGGGGCTGATGAATTTGCCTTTCCAGTTTTCATAAACCCCAAGCGCGTCGTCCGCCCCGGCGTTGTTGAAGGGCGAGAATCCGATCCCGATCGACAAGCAGCACACACTCCCCCATAGAATCAGCGTCCTCATCTCCCGTCTCCTTCTTTTGGAGGTTCTCCAGGCAAATGACAATGTCTTCGGGTCAGGCGCTTCCCGCGGCCTGCCGCCTGCCGACGGCAGGCTGGGGGAAGTCCATCTACTGCGCCAGCAGTTCGGCAATTTCCTGCGCCAAAATGCCATGAGCTGCCTTGGTCGGATGGATGCCGTCCCAGAAGAGATATTCATCGGGCTCCTTGCAATTGAAAGGCGGGACTTTCGGCGTCACGCAGGCCTCGTCCACCACCTCGAGCCTATAGTCCCCGGGATCCTCCACCAGTGCCCTGACCGCTGCGGCTGCGTCGAAGCGCTTGATCTCGATGCCGGACAGCCCGGAAAGGGCGTCAAGAAGCACCTCAAGCGACGCGTTATAGATATTCACCAACTGCAGGACCCCGGCCTGGGTACCGGGCCGCGCACGGTCCAGGGCAATGATCGCCGGGGTGAGGCTCAGATCAGGTACATTCCAAACGAGAAACTTAGTTGCCCCTGAGTCGTACAATGCGAGGATGTTTTCCTGGATCGACATGAGGCCGAGATTGATAAGGCCGAAATTTTGAGTAAACAGTGTGTCGCGGATGTCATTGCCGCCGAACTCGATCACATACAGCGCATCGGACGGTGCCTGGCCGCCGACGTCGGCCAGGAATTGGCTCACCTGTTGTGGCAGGTTTTTATTTTTTTGATCATCGTACGCACGGCCTCCGCCGACCGCGTAATTGGCCGCCTTGGTGCCTGCGCTCTTCCACGCGGGGGTAACGTACTGCGCCATCCCCCGGAGCCTGGCAAACTGCTCGACCCAGGTGGCCCCATTGCTGTAGTGGTGGCCGCCCTTCGCATACGGCGCATGGGGAATGACCAACGGGTCCATAATTTCAATATTGTCATAGGGCGGCGTGTTCTGCGTATTGATCAACGCGAAGTCGTTGCCGGGGTCGGACAGGCTGTCGCCGAAGACCACGATCCTGCTGAATGTCGTTTGGGCCGCAGTTTCCCCCGGCGCCGCGATCACTGCCGCGAGCAGGCACACCGTCATCCATCTCCACACGACCGAGGACTTCCTATGGAAATTCGTAACCATGGCATCCCTCCTGTTCTTGGTTTGTCTAACTTCCACGGTCGGCCTTCCTCTGATGGAGCATTCTCCCGCCTTCCCTCCTTCCCCGGCGCAGGCCGGGGCTAAGGCAGCCCGAATCGCTAACGCGCTTTTCCGATAGCGTTGTTCAGCGATGAGCTGATAAAGCAGCCGCCGCCCCCACCTCCACCACCCCCGCCACCGCCTCCGCCGCCGCTTTCCTGTTTGGTTATGGCCACGTCCGCCTCACCGATGCAGTACGAGCCGACATTGTCTGTGTCCGCGCTGAAGACGTTGCCGGAGGCCGACGTCGGGGAAGACAGCGTCAGCACGAACATCTCTGAGACGATCTCATCCGCGGCGACCAAGTCGGCAGCCGACAGGGTGTAGGTCGCTCCGCTCACGAAACCGGAATAGACGGTCCCCTCGACGTTCACGGACGCGTACTGCCCGGTCTGACTTAGCGTGAACGTCCCGGTACCGTTCGCTTCAAAGAGGCACATCCAGCCCAAGCTGTCGATGATTCTCGAGTTGGTGATGGAATAGTTCCAGACGCCGCTTGCATCGTAGGTGTAGGGGAGCGGGACCTTGAACGCCTGCACGCGGTTGTTGCGGGAGTCGACCACGTAGATCCGGCCGGTGCTGTCCACGGCGACCCCGTAAGGCCAGTCAAAGGTCCCCGCATCGTTGCCGAATATGCCCCACTTGGTCAGATAGTTCCCGCTGCCGTCCCATTTCTGCACCCTGCTGTTGCCGAACTCGCTCACGTAAAAGTTGCCGGCTGAATCGAAATCGATGCCCATCGAGTCGATCAGCTTTCCGTCGGTTCGCCCCGAACCGCCCCAGGTTCCCAGGTAAGTGCCGGTGCCGCTGAATATCTGGATCCGGTTCGTGGCGTCCCCCACGTAGACGCGGCCGGAGGCATCGACGGCGATCGCCCTGGGGTTGTTGAACTGCCCGTTGGCGGACCCGCTGGCGCCCCACGCCAGGATGAAATTGCCGCTGCCGTCGAACTTCTGGACCCTGTTGTTCCCCCAATCCGTGACGTACACGCTGTTGGTGGAGTCGACCGCAACCCCGTGAGGGTTCTGGAACTGCCCGTTGCCGGTTCCCGCCGAACCCCAAGACGTCACCAGCACACCGCCCGAGGTGAACTTCTGAACCCGATTGCCGAACCAGTCCGCCACATACACGTTGTCGGCAGAGTCGACCCCGACGCCCTGGCAGACCCCGCTCGTCGGCCAAGACGCTATGTAGACGCCGCTGGAGTCGAATTTCTGGATGCGGTTGTTGCCCGCGTCCGCAACGAGGACGTTCCCCGCAGCGTCGATGGCAATCCCAACCGGCTGGTTGAACTGGCCCGGACCGTTTCCGGCGGTTCCCCACTCAAAGTCGAACACCTGGCAAGGCGATGGCGTCGGGCAGAAAATGATTCCGACAATCGACAGCAAAATGAAGCGGATTAGAGGTGACCTTTTCATGCTGTCCTCCTTTATCCCCGTGTTGGTTGAAGACACGACCGCTGCGGAACCTTGCTCGACCGCTCCCAGCGCATCGTGGCCTGCACCGAGCCTCTTGCAACGCCCGGACGGGGTGATGGTGCAGGATTCCCGGCAGATGGAGTCTACCTGATTGGGATTACAGATGGCTTACACGAGGGGGTACAGGCGGCTTGCAGCATAAAGCGTGATGGGAGGGAAAAAGGCGGGAAACCCCCTTGAACGGCTGCAATGTGACCCCCGGCAGAGAGGCGCGGCAAGCTGCACGGCTGCAGCCCTTCCGCGCTGCCCCGGGGGCCGTCAAAGCGGAAGGTCGGAAGGCTGCTCAAGCAATTCCAGGAGCCGGGTGGCTCCGGGGGGCCTCTCCTCGGGGTCGCGGCGGCAGGCTTTCAAAATGAAATCCCGCAGAATCGGGCAAAGCCCCGGCACGACGCGGCCGGGGTCCGGGATGCCCCGTTCGACCTGGGCGCTCATCACCTTGAACGCGTTGCCCTCTTCGAACGGCCGGCGGCCGCAGACCATTTCGAAGGCGGTCACCCCGAGTGCGTAGACATCCGTGCGCTCGTCCACCGGGAGGCACTGCACCTGTTCGGGGGCCATGTAGTGGGGTGTGCCGGTCATACGGCCCGGAGAGCCGCACGGGCCGGCCATGCCGAAATCGAGCAGCTTCACCTTCCCGTCCGGCAGCAGGAAAATATTGGCCGGGTTGACATCCTGGTGAATGACTGCTCGGCCGTGGGCATGGGCGAGCGCTCTGCAGACCTGGGTCAGGATGCTCGCCGCTTCCCTCGCGGACAACCGCCGGGCGTCGTCGAGCAGCCCGCGCAGGGTTCGCCCTTCCAGCCACTCCATGATGATAAAGACGGTTCGGAATCGCTCTTCGACGCCGAGCACCCGGACGATGTTTTCATGCTTCAAGGCGGCGATCAGGCTCGCTTCCCTGCGGAAGCTCGCGATGAACTCCGGTTGCATCGCGATGTCGTGCCGGAGCATCTTGATCGCGACGGGCTGCTGCCGCCCGACAGGGTGCCCCTTGTAGACGATCGCAAACGCCCCTTTCCCGACGACATCGGTGATGACAAAATCGCCGATGCGGCGGTCGGCGGTGATCTTGCGGCCGGCAAACCGTTCGGCGACGATCTCCGTCAGAAACGCTGCGACTTCCGGATCGACCTGGATCAGCGCCTCGAACTCATCTCGAGGGATGCCCCAGAGCACCATGTCCGTCTGCGCCTCCGCGTGGGCGCTGCGGGGCTCCCCGGTCAAAAGGGCCATCTCCCCCACGAACTCCTGCTCCCCGATGATCCCCACGGGGCGCAGTTCCCCGTTCTTCTCCAGCACGATCCGGCACACCCCCCGTTGAACAATGTAGCAGACATCCCCCTCTTCACCCTGGCGGATGAAGCAGTCGCCCGCCCTGAGGGCCCGGCGGCGAACGCAGTTCAGGAAAGGGCAAATTGCCTCCCGACGGAGGCCGGAAAAGAAGGGGAGCCGCTGGAAAAACTCGAGATCGGCGGGATAAGGCCCCCTGGCGTCGCCGCAGGTGGGAGCCTGGGGCTGGTCGTCATCGACGTATACGGCAGTGCAGCCGAGGAAGCGGTAACCGGCCCGTTGGGCGTCCGGTCTGGACCACCGCACCTGCCCTTTGAAACCCCTCCACCGGGGAAAATCATGGATGAAAACCCTGACCTCCCTGCCGACCGGGAGCCTGTCCGTGGCCCGCAGCAGCAGCCCGGTTGGCCCCGGGCCGCCTTCGTAGGCTTCGGCGTAGAACGGGAGTTCGGCCCGCAACGCGCCTCCTTCGCATGTGGGCTTCACGAACGCCAACCGAGGAGGGCCCAGATCCCGGGCCGGGGCATCGTCGCCGGTCATCGACCGGCGGATGCCCCGGGGCGGTGAGCCTTCGGCCTTTTTCTCGGGGTACCGCATGTGCTGCGACCGGAACATCAGTCCGCCCCCTCCCGGTCGGCCATGATTGCGCGGTGCAGATCGGTTGTCTTTTTGGATGGTGACAACCCCAACTCCTTCTCGAAGGTCTTGCGGCAGAGGGCATAGACGCTGGCCGCCTCGGCCCTGTCGCCCTGCTTTCCCAGCAGATACATGAGGCGCTGATACAGAGCCTCCTTGCGGGGCGCCAGCAGGATCCCACGACGGTAACAGTTCAGGGCTTGCCGCGGATCGCCGTTGCGCTCGAGCAGCTCCCCCAGGTCAAGGAAGGCGTTCGCCAGCTTGTCCTGAACCCCCATCGAATAGTCGGCACCGGGAGAATCGGCGAACGGCGCGTTTCCTCGATAGAGCGCCGTCGCTTCGGTCAGCAGGCTTATCTTTTCCTGTGCGCGCTCCGTCTTGCGGGCGAGCTCCAGCAGGTCCTCGAAGTACCACGCGTCGACCCAGCAGTGTCGCGCGGAAAGGCTGATGCGATCGTTCTCCTGGACGATCGCGCCGTCGCACTTGAGCAGTCGGCGCAGCCGGTGCAGGGTGGTGGACAGGGCCTGCTCCGCCTTGTCGCCCTCAGCCGCCGGCCACAGCTGGTCCGCCAGCTTGTCGCGGGTTTCACCCCGGCGCCCGCTGCACGCGAGCATCATGAAGAGCTCGAGGGGGCGCTTCTGTGCTTTTCGAGGGAAGGCGAGCGGCTGGCGGTCGCAGAAGATCGACACCCCGCCGAGCAGGTAAGCCCTCACCGGCCATGGCCAGCGCTTGCACGGCGGGGCATTCTCCGGCGGGGTGAGCTCCAGGGCCTCGATGTAACTGAGGGCGGCCTCCGGCTCGATGTCCCGCTCCAACGCCCTGGCGCATAGAGCGCTCATGTTCCGCCTGCCGATGGCGGGATGGTACAGGACCCCCTTCCGGGAAGCCAGGCGAAACGCCTGGCGCAGCGCATCGCACCCCTTGTCGTCCCGCCCGCGTTGAAACGCCTCGTCCGCTGCGGCCAGCAGCCCCCAGCATCGGACCAAGTGGCTGCGCGACGTCTCCGCGATGGCGCAGAGCCGGTCGAGATGGCCTGCGGCCGCATCGAACTCGCCGCACGCCTGGTGGATCCGGGCGAGCAGGAAACGCATCGAAACTTTTGCCCAATGGGGCTGGGAGGCCAGAACGGTTTTGCCTCCCAGCCGGGCCAACTCTCTCGCCTTCTTGAAATCGCCTGAACAATACGCATTTAGGCAGCTCATGTAGTGAAAAAGGCCGACCTCGACGGCGGCATCGGGATTTATGACGTCGGCGAGGTGTTTCAGGCTGTTGTTCGTCGAGCGCATGTCGCCTTTCAGCATCTGGAAATAGAGCTTGTGCCCGATGAAGACGAAATCGAGGTGATGGATGCCGCATTGAGCGGCGTTTTTCAGACCCTCTTCCGCCGCCAGGATCCCCTCCCGGTATCGGGCGGTCGCTTGATGGTAACTGCACTCCTGTGCGTTCCACCTCAGGAGCGCCGGGGTTCCCCCGAGCTTTTCCAAAAATGGCTCTGCCCAACTCATCAAGATCCGGGCGGTTTCGGTTTCGCCGCGGTAGCTGTTCAGATACAGAAGCCATTCGATGGCCTCGATGTGGGGCCCCTGCCTCCGGCTCTCCTCGATCAGCTCGCTCGCGAGCTTCTCCCACCCGTCGATGGCCCGGCAACCGGGATCGAAGAGGGAGAGCGCCGCCAGCATGCAGGCGCTCAGTTTCTCCGCAACCGTTTTGTCGCCGCCGGCCCTTGCCGATTCGAAGCACGTTTCGCCCTCGGCGACCCAGCCCTCCAATTCCTCGCAGGCCCGTCTGAGCCACACCGATGGCTCCAGTATGTGTGACAGGCAAACCATTTTCCCGAGGGAGTCACCCTCGCGGGCATACGCCGAGTAGGCCAGCCGGCAGAAACGCTGTCCTTCCTCCGGGTCCACCGGCATGCAGCAGATGCCTTTCCAGAGGAGCAATTGAGCGTCACCCTCGACCAGCGGCTTCGGCAGCAGGTCTATCCACGAGCGCAGCAGGGCCAGCCGCCCGTGTGAAATCAACCGGTCGGCCTCCTGGAGGACGAGGCCCCTCACCTGCTCCCACTCCGCGGCCTTCGCGTACAGGGGGGCCGCGTCCTCGAACCGGCCGGCCCGGCACAACAAGTCGGCAGCCTTCTTCTGCAGGTTGCGCGCCTCGTCGGTATCGAAGCGGGTTGAAAAACGGGTGGCGAGATACCTGCGAAACAACGGGTGGTACTGGTAAGCGGATCCGGACTCCAGGCTCCTGCCGATGAAGAAATTCCTCTTGACCATCTTTTCGAGGATGGCCTTCGAGCCGACGCTGTCGGTGAGCACATCCGCGGACTCGGCGGTCACGTGGGGCAGCAGGACGGTTTTCAGGAAGAAGTCCTGCTCGCCGGCTTCCAGCTTCGAGAAGACCTCGTTGCCGATGAAGTCGAACACCTCGTTGGTCGCATTTTCCTCATCGCCCAGCTTGAGCCGCCCGATCTGATCCGGCCTGAGCATCAGCAGGATGATGCCCGCGACCCACCCTTTGCTTGCGGCATATATCCCCGACATCGCTTCTTCGCTAAGGGGGTTCGGGGCCAGCATCCGCATCAATTGCCGAGCTTCGGACTCCGTGAATGCCAGGCTGTTCGAATCGATGAGCGCCAGCTTCCGCCAGGCCAGCATCCGCGCCATGATCGGGGGCGGGTCGCTCCGGCTGATCACAACGACCATCAGCCCCGGTGGCGCGAACTGCAGCAGGGACATCAGCACCAGGCCGAAGTCGGAATCCGGGGGAACGTCCTGGTGGTTGTCGAAAACGATCCACAGAGGCGTGTCGACCCGGTTGAACAGCTTCACGAAGTACTTGGACACGAAGCTTTCGGTGCCGGGCAGATACTCGGCCGTAAGCAGAGGCATGTCCTTGGAGATGCGGTTGGAAACCTTGCGGATGGCACCGCCGAAGTCACTGAAAAAACTTGGAAGGTCGGCATCTCTCCTCCCCAGCTCGTACCAGAGGTACTTGCACCGGTTCTCGCGGAGATAACTGGAAACCAGGGTGGTCTTGCCCGCCCCCGCCATCCCCGAGACCCACAGCCCCGCTCCGGCCCGAGCGCACTCGATCGCCTTGAACAAACGGTCGCGCTTCAGCACGGTGGGCGTCGCATGGGAGGGCTGCTGCTGGGGCATCTCCGGGCTCCGGCTTAGGTCTCAGCGATCCGCGCTTCTGCCGCTGCTTCGGGGGCTGGGTGCGCCGCATTGAGATCACGCGGTCCGGGGAAAAGGCGCGGCACCCGTCGGGTGGCTTTCATGGAATTCCAGCTTTCCTCAAGGCATCCATCAAGGCATCCCGTCTCTCCTGCTGGAATCCCGCGAATCGGTTTTTCAGCGAATAGCCTGGGTAGATCCTCAGGACCTCGGCCGCTTCGAGGGCGGCCTCTTTGTCATACCCTGCCAAGCCGTAAGCGCCCGCCAGGTAGACATGGGTCAGATAATCGTCGGGCGAGCGCTGGATGCCCGCTTTGAGAGGCGGGATCGCTTCCTCGGCCCTCCCCTCGAAGATCAACGCCGCGCCGATGCCCCTGTAAAGGCTGGACTTGCCGTAAGGATTGAGCCGGTGCGCCCTTTGAAAAACCTGGAGGGCCTCTTCGTTCCTGCCGGTGCGCAGAAGAATCCACCCATACCCGGTGAGGGCGTTCATGCCGCCGGGGGCGAGGGACACGGCACGCCGGCACTCTGCCAGCGCCTTTTCGTACTCCAGCCGCTGCATGTAGCAATCGCACAAGAGGTTGTGGGGATCCGAGAGGCTGTCGTCCATCTCGATGGCCTTCCCGGCCAATTCGATGCTTTTTTCCAATGCCTCCTGACGGGGCATGCTGTCGTCGAAAAAGTAGGCGTGGTGATAGACCCACCCGAGCGTCGAATAGACCTGCGGCACATCCGGGCACATGGAACGGGCTTCTTCCAGCAGGTACCGCGCCAGGTTGTTGTCTCTCAGGTTCCACTTCTGAACATAGGTGCCGGCCTCTATGATTTTCAGGTAGCATTCCAATCCCTGCCTACCCTTGAAATGCCGCCGCGCGGTCGGTGAAAAATCGCGAATGGTCTTGCCCCGAAGGGCGATCAGGGCCTGGATGGCGATATCATCCTGCACCGCAACCGGGTCTCCCGGGTCGTGGTCGAAGGTCTCCGCCCAGACGACCGTGCCCTTCGTGGCGTCCAGCAGACGGGCGGTGACCCGGATCCGATCGCCCGATGGTTGCAGATTCCCATCCAGCACGTACTGGACTCCCAAACGTTCGCTGGCCTGCCCGGGCGCCTCCGGCTTGTCCTTGAAAGGGAGAACCGAGTCCCGCGCGATAACCAGGAGGTCCGGATACCTCGAAAGCGCGGCGATGACGCTTCCGGCGATCCCGTCACACAGCAGATCCATCTGCCGGTCCCTGGTGTGGTTCGAAAACGTCAGCACGGCGATCGAGGGCATATCCGGCAAAGGGAACGCCATTCTCTCGGCTGCGGCCGGTTCGAAAGCCCTTTCATGCCGGTGGTAGCCCCAGAACACAGCGCCCGCCGTCAGGGCCAGGGCTGCCAAGGCGATCAGAACCCTCCGCCCCTTCCCCGATGGAAACCTTGTCAGGAAAGGCTTCGCAGGTGCGGACAGCGGGTCCAGCAGGATCTTGTAAGCCCCGATCGGTCTTGAAATGTTTTTAATCTTCTGCTCGCCGATGTAGGCATAGCCGTAGGGCAGCTTGGATTCTATGTGGTCGTATGCGGTTCTGGATATGCAGATGCCCCCCGGCTCTGCGAGGGCCTCCAGCCTGGCGGCGATGTTGACGCCGTCCCCGAAGATGCGTGAACCGTCTTCGATCACGTC
>JADHED010002498.1_pt1 | contig 12736 bp, 6 predicted proteins | sample 8952041 | NCBI WGS metagenome assembly JADHED01 (sample SAMN16124423, study PRJNA663239) | bioreactor sludge metagenome | isolation source: sludge (control) | place: India:Bengaluru | collected 2018-09-08
TTGCCTGAAAACAAAGTGGACTTTACCTTGAAGTTTAACAAAACAGATAGTGGTGGTATTTTCCTCAACTCTTATCATGCAAAATTGACGAACGAAAAAAATGAGGAAATTTCGCATAATTTTCCAGTCAACAGAGAAAACACGTTTACGGCAAAAGAAGCCATCAATCTTTTGGAAGGCAGGAGCGTAAAAATTGAATTTCACAATCCGAAAAGTGACCAGCAGGAAACCGCATTTGTCCAGTTAAATTTTGACGAACCTAAAACAGAAAAAGGGAATTATTTGTTCCAAAATTTCTATAAAAATTATGGTGTGGAGACTGACAAAATTGTAGAAAAATCCAATCTTATTTTTGATAAGCCCGAATACAAAGAAAATACCATCAAATCTTTAGAAAAAGGAAACATCGTAAAGGTGAAATTTGAGCAAGATGATAAAGTTATAGAAGGAAAAGCCATTTTGAATCCTCAAAACAGAAACCTGAAATTGTATGATTCCGATATGAACAGAATCAATACCAACAAGCCTTTAGAAGGCTTGGAACAAGACAATAAGCACGAAAAAAGCAATGTGAAAGAGCAAAGCATTAAACGATAAAATAATACCTGACCCTAATCCGAAAGCGGTAGGTCTTAATGATTTGCCGCTTTTTTTAATCTATCAAAAATGAAAAATTTTTTAATACTACCATTTTTTATTCTGCTTTTTGTTTTGAATTCTTGTCACAAAGAAATCAAGGCAGAAAAAGGTGGCATCGACCTCATTTCCAATGTGTATTTTGATGCTTCCAAAGGATTAAATAAGATGCAGAATTTCCACATTTCCAGGCTCAACTATCAGAATGATTCCATCATCGAATTAGTTCCTGATTTAGAATTTCCAGAAATGACGAAAGCAACTTATTTCATCAAGGATTCTGTTTTTTACGATTTGAATAATAACACTTCATCAGTCTTATCAGAACTACAAAAAAAGCAAAAACCAACTTCGGTTTATACCAAAACTTTGGGAGCTGTCTTTACAAAAGACCTGCTACTCAATTATAGAAACCGCAGAAAATTAAGCGACACCATACTTTTCAAAAAAAAGTATAAACGCTTTGAAATCAATTCCCCTTGGAATTATACCCGATATTACATTTATCCGACCGATACTATTCTGCCTTATTCCCTATACAAAGAAGTTGGCAAGGATTATCATGGTAGAATTGAAAGAATAGATTCCTACGATAAAAAGAAGGACATTTTTGTAACCCTTCAATTAATTCCTAGAAAAAAGTGGGACGACACCGCTAAAGAAATTTTTGATTTTAACCATTTTGTGAAAAACAGAAAAAGTGAGTAACAAAGAAACTTTAAGTCCTTTTATTGAGGATATTTCCGTTGAGGAGGGAACTAAAAATGAATTGATTGTCTTTAAGAATAGTAAAGACAAAGAATCGTTTTTAGAACTTTTGAAATTAAATAATCAAAACAACAATAGAACCCTAGTAACACTCAATGCCGATGAAAATTCCAAAAGATTGATTAACAGATTTCAAAACTATGATGGTAAAATATTTCTTTGTTTAGAGGGAGACAGAACAGGAAATATGCAAACCCTCAAAATTCTTACGGAATTTAATGGAAAAAGCATCAAAGACATTCGTCCACTCTATGGAATTTCAGAGAGCGGAAACCAAAATCTGAACGAATATTTACAAAACAAACTCCATCTTCAAAATAAAAATGCTAATTTAGTTGAATCAAAAAAAGCACAAAATGAAAGAGACAACACTAGATCCGAAAGAATTTCCAACGCTGAGTACTTGGGATCCGAATCTACTGGAGGAAATATTGGAAAACTTGGCGAAAACAGCCAATCCGAACAAATCGGAAATCACACAAGCGGACAAAGATTGGGCAGCAACGATGTTGGAAATGGACTTGCAGACACAATCTGGAAGCATTTGGTCGGAGACAGAGAACGAGAAAGAAGATTCGATGACCATTCACAACAGAATGATGATGAAAAAAATGAGAGAGCAGAACATTCCTTGGGCGGAATCGTATCCAGGAGAACTGTATCCGATAGAGAAAAATTAAATTCCACAAATCATGAGGAATTAGACTTACTTATTTCAAGATATAAAGGTCAAAAACTGACCAATGAACAAGTTGCAGAAGTCGTTTCTGCAGCTTGTTTTGTTTCTAATAATCACAAGGTATTTCTTAATGAAAATCTCAAAATTACTGATGACTTAAAAGAAATTTGCAACCAATATCAAAGTGGCGGAACGGCAAAAGAAGGTAGAGGAATTTTAGATGAATATTACACCGACGATAAAATTGTAAATGCAGTTCGCAACTTAATCAAAGACCAATTAGAAAATAAAGTAGAAATTTCGGTTTTAGAGCCAAGTGTTGGAACGGGTAATTTTCTTTATGCTACAAAAGATTTAGCACTAAAATCAATTATTACGGCATTTGAAATCAATGAAACTACCGCAAAAATTACAAAAATTCTGCATCCCGAAGCCGATATTCATCTGCGTTCATTTGAAACCGAATTTATTGATGAAAAAGGAAATAAAAAAGATGAATATTTACTGTATGATTTAGTCATCGGAAACCCGCCTTATGGCGAACATCGTGGATTGTACAAAGGTTTGGGAGAAGAACCGAAAATAGCCAAATACGAAGATTATTTTGTAAAACGATCTTTAGATTCTTTAAGAGCAGACGGAATTTTGGCGATGGTGCTTCCTTCGGGTTGGCTGAATAGACAAAAGAATCTGCAAAATGCCATTCTAATTGAAGGTTTCCGTTTGCCAAACGGTGCTTTTGCAGGAACACAAATTGGAACAGATATTATCCTTCTCAAAAAAAGCAACCAGAAAATTTCTACAGATATTTCCAACTATTTTGAAGTGAATACTTCAAGAATTTTGGGTGAAACACGTGAAAAAACCAATCGTTTCGGACGCTTGGAAAACTATGTTCACGGAAGTTTAGAAGAGGCTTTATCAAAATTTCAACAGTTTAAAAACAAAAAAGAAACCGCAAGAATCGGAAATCTTTTTGAAGATTTATTTTTAGAAAATTCTGAACCTGAATTTGATAAGAAATTTGAAACAAAAATTGAAACTGAAACAGAGAATGAAAAGCAAACCAATGAACAAGAGTTTGATTTAGCTCAAGAAAAAGTTAAAACGGTGCTTTCTCAACTCAATAATATCAAATTTAAATCTCCCACGATTATATCAGAAATAAGAAAATATGAAAACCTTCGAGAAAATTTAACTACAAAACCAACATCGTTTTCAGGGGAAAATTTAAAAGAGCTCATTGAAAAAAGTGATAGGATAATTTCTATTCACAATACCAAAAATCAGAACGAGTATAAAATTCAATCAAAGCCCGAAATTAAGAAAGGAATTTTAAAATATCAGTTTTCCAAACCCGATGAAATTGTCAATACTTCTTTACAAAACAGTTCTGAAATAACCAAAGAACAAATTGAAGCTTTCAGAGATACTTCTTATGATGGAACACTTAATAATCACGAAAAACATTATCAGTTTGCGAATTATATTGATGGAAATTGGATTCACGATTTTTATTATGCTGAAGGAAATATTTATAAAAAATTAGAACAACTTGAAAAAGATTTTTTTGATAAAAATGCCATTGGTGGAACGATAAACCAATATGAAAAACAAAAAGTTTTATTAGAAAGTGTTCTACCCAAACCAAAATCTTTAGATGAAATTTTCATCAGTCCTAATCATGAGTTTATCCACCAATTTGATTTAGAAACAATAGAGAAAGACCGTTGGAATCCAAATACAAGACAGACAGAATCCGTAACAGAAAATTACAATCTTGCAGAAAAGTTCAAAGATTTTTTAGGGACTTTGGCTAGTGAGGCTTTTGCGGGTTCTTCAGCTTGGGAAGTAAGAAGTTTTGTAGATAACGAAACAGTTACAGGAAGCGACAAAGAAAGAAATGCATTAGTCAGAGAAAGACGAAAAGCTGCTGCAAATGATTTGTTTTACAAGTTTGTTCGGGAAGAATTATCCGATGATATTAAAAATCGTTTTGTAAAAGAATTTAACAGGAATTACAATAACATTTACGTTCCTGATTATTCTAAATTTCCGTTATTTTCAAAAATTCATCAAAACTTTAAAGGAAAAGAACTTCGGTTAACCGAAGTTCAAAAGTCTGGCGTAGGAAGATGTACAACGAAAGGCGTTAGTTTATTAGCTCACGAAGTTGGTTTTGGAAAAACTTTATCAGGTATTCTTTCAATGCACGAAGCTATGGAACGTGGAAATGCTAGAAGACCTTTGATTGTAGTTCCCAATGATAGTATTTTAAAACAATGGGTGGAAACCATTTTTGAAACCATACCTAATGCTAAAGTAAATGTTTTAGGAAATCTCGGGAAGGATTATGATCTCACAAAATTTGACAACAAAGATGGCGAAATTACCATTGTTACTTATGAAGGTTTTAATAACATTGGCTTTTCAGAAAGCATTACCCAAAATCTGGCATCTAAATTTTCCTACATTTCTGAAAACGAATTAAAAAGTCTAAACTCCATTAGTGAAAGAGATTTTCAAAAGGAACTTGAAAAAGTGAAAGAAACAGAGGGAAAGATGAAGCGAGGTAAAATCTATGATTGGGAAGATTTCGGTTTTGACCATCTAACCTTTGATGAAGTTCACAATGCCAACCATATCGTCGGAAAAGTAAAGATTGAAGACCGAAGGTTTGCTTCAGATTTTAGAACCCAAAACCAACAGACTTCAAAACTGGGAATCAATACTTGGATGGCTGCACAATACATTCAAGACAGAAACGATGGCAGAAATGTTACGCTTCTTTCTGCAACACCTTTTACCAATAAACCCCTAGAATATTATTCAATACTATCACTTATTGCTAACAAGCGTTTAGAAGAATCGGGATATTTCAATGTGAATACTTTCTTTGAAACCTTTATGGAGGCGGATAATGATATGGAAATTGATGCAAAAGGTGATGTAAAATTTAAAGCCAACGTGAGAAGGTTTAAAAATAATTCTTTGTTTCAACAACTTCTATCCGAATTTATTGACATTAAAGGTGAAGAAGGCAACCCCGAACTGAAACGTCCTAATAAAATCAATAAAGAATATAAAATTGAGCAAAATGATTTGACAAAAGAGCAATACGAATTACTCAATGAAAGTTTCAATGAAACTCAAAAAGGGGCAATTCTTACCCATATTCTGAATGCGAGACTTATTGCGATTTCTCCGTATTTATCTCCTTACTATGATGGCGAAAATCCGTCATTAAAAGAATTTATAGAAAATTCGCCAAAGTTGAAGCAGACAATGGATTTAATTCAACAAAATAAAAAAGATATTCCGGAATCTGGACAAATTATCTATTCTGAATTAGCGGTGGCAGAGTTTCCAAAACTCAAAGAATATCTTATTCAAGAAATCGGTTTTAAACCTGAAGAAATTGGAATTATTACAGGAGCAACAAATAAAAATCAAAGAATTGCTATTCAAAATGATTTTAATACTGGAAAAATAAAGGTAGTTATTGGAAGTGAAGCTATTCAGGAAGGAATGAATCTTCAGGAAAATACAACTGATATTTATATGCTTTCGTTGCCATATAATTTCACTTCGCTGCGACAAGTTGAAGGACGAGCGTGGAGACAAGGAAATAAAAACGAAAATATACGAATCAATTTTATGCTGACTAATGACAGTATTGATGTGTTTATGCTTCAAAAACTGCAATCTAAACAAGCAAGATATTTGGAAGCAATGAAAAAAGGTGCCGATGTTTTAGATGTTTCAGATATCAGTACTCAGGAATTGAAAACCGCCATTATCACCAATCCCGAAACCAGAGCGAATATTGAAATTGAACTGATGAAGAAAAGAATTGAAAGTGAGAAAAATAAGCACCTTGCTGATATTGCTTTTGTTTTGAGGAAACATCAGGATTTTTTAAAGGTACAGGAAGAAGTCAACAAAGCTCAGAATAATTATAATAGAATTCTTAGTTATTCTAAAGAGGAAGGAGATAATGCTAAATATTGGAAAAATCAACTTCCGTTTTATCAAAAGTCAATTAATTTAGCTAAAGAAAAAGTACAAGAGGAAGTTGAGCATTTATTGCAAAAAGGAGTTAATGTTTCTGAAATTGAAAGTAAAAAAGATATAACCGAAAATAAAATTGAGGAATTGGATAAAAAATTGGAGGAGTTGCCTAATGTTCGAGAGGGTTTGGTTGCTAAATATCGGGAGGAGAAGGAGGAGCAACTCAAAGCTAATGCGGACAAGGATTATGTGAAAGAAAGAGAAATGGAAAACAGTAGTCTTTTTAGAAAATCAGATTTTGATTTATCTAAACAGAATTATGCTGGAAAAAATGATAATTCAATACCAATCAATATAGTCCAAGAACAAGCGGTTTCTTTTCAATGGAAAAGATAATTATTTACAATTATTCTAGTAAACTTGTTAATATTTATTAACTAATATTTTATTTATTTAGTTAGTTTTGCAAAATATTATCTTATATTTAAAAGCAAAAATTGAAAAACAAACTGGAAAGATAAATCATAATTATGTCATCAAGATTATTTGAAATTCCTAAGCATTGGAAATGGGTCACATTAGATGATATTGGTATTGTGGTTAGTGGGGGTACACCATCAACTAAAGAACCTGAATTTTGGAATGGATATATTCCATGGATAACTCCTGCCGATTTATCAAACCATAATGAAGTTTACATTTCTAAAGGGAGTAGAAGTATTTCGCAAGTGGGATTAGAGTATTCGTCTGCTTATCTTTTACCAGCTAATTCAATTGTTTTTTCTTCTCGTGCGCCAATTGGTTATGTTGCAATTACAAAAAATGAATTAGCAACTAATCAAGGTTTTAAAAATTTGATTGTACCGAACGAATTAGTAAATCCTAAATATGTTTACTACTATTTGAAAACAGTTAAAGAACTTGCTGAAAATATGGCAAGTGGAACAACTTTTTTAGAGCTATCGGCAACTAAATTTAGACAAATACCTTTTCCATTAGCTCCATTTGAAGAACAAAATAGAATTGTTGAAATTTTGGAAAGTAATTTTGATACATTAAAGAGTACAAAAAAAGAATTAAATGAGCAGATAAAATTAATTCCAGCTTATAAACAATTAAATATTGATAAGTTTCTTATAAATGACGGTAAAAAATCGACTTTAAATGATGTGGCTATTTTAATTGATTACCGAGGAAAAACGCCAAAGAAAACAAAACATGGAATAAGACTGATTACAGCCAAAAATATTAAAAAAGGCTATGTTACTTTTCAACCAGAGGAATTTATTTCTGAAAATGATTATGATAAATGGATGACAAGAGGTATTCCTCAAAAAGGAGATGTTTTTATTACAACTGAAGCTCCTTTAGGAAATGTTGCTCAATATAGTTTTAATGAAAAAATTGCATTAGCTCAAAGAATTATAACATTACATCCCTTAACTGATCTTGATGGTAGCTATTTAAAATATTACTTAATGTCATCTAATTTTCAAAGAACATTACTAATAAATTCTACTGGTACAACAGTGAAAGGAATTAAGTCAGAGGTCTTAAAAAAAATGATTATCTATTATCCTAAGATTAATATCCAGAAAAGGGTTATCGCAGAACTTGATAATCTTATGGAATTATCAGATAAATTAAAAAATGATTTGATTGAAAATTTTAATAAAATAGAAAAATTAGAGAAGAAAATCCTTCAACAAGCTTTTCAAGGAAAATTAGTGAACCAATTAAATACAGACACTTCTACAGATATTTTGCTAAAGAATATCCAAAAAGAAAAAGAACAATATCTGTTGGATAAGCAAGAGATAATTAAAAATCGTCCTAAAATTAAAAGAATGGAAAAAGAAAAATTATCTATCATTCAGGTCTTAAAAAAAAATAAAAAACCAATTTCTGCAAAACATTTGTGGGAACAATCAATGTATAATGACAACATTGAAAAATTTTATTCAGAACTAAAGATGGTTCAGGATAGAATTATTGAAGAAAAAACAGAAAAAGGTAGTTTAATTTCATTGAAATGAGAATTGATAGTTTATACATAGAAGATTTTAAAAATCTAAAACAATTTAAAATTGATTTAGATGAGAATGAGCTAAATACTGTTCTTCTTGGTCAAAATGCTACAGGTAAATCTAATTTTATTGAAACTTTAGTTTTAATTTTTAAATATTTAGATTTGAGTAAAGCTGGTTCAACTCCACGATTCCCCGACTTTGAATATGAAATAAAATATAAATGTAGAGAACACAACATAAAAATTACGTGTAAAGAAGATGAAAAAACAAAAAAACCGTCTTATGAAATAAATGTTGATGAAAAGAAACAATCCTATAAATCATTCTTTACAAATAAAGAAATTTACTTACCAAAGTATGTTTTTACTTATTACTCTGGCATTAGCAATAAATTGAAAGACCACTTTGATGAAAATCAAAAAAATTTTTATAACAAGGCAAAAGCAAAAGGAGTAACAAAAGAAGATGTTGAAGATTTTAGAAGAATGTTCTATGTACAGTTAGTACATTCTTATTTCGTATTATTAGCTTTTTATACCTTTGAAGAGGAAAAAACTAAGAGCTTTCTTTCAGAATATTTGAATATTGAAAATTTGGAATCTGTTTTATTTAAGTTTCAAAAACCTGAATGGCAGAAAAATGCGAAATTTCAGGATGAATTTATGTGGGGAGCAGATGGATTAGTAAGGGAGTTTCTAGATAAGCTTTGGGAAATTTCCCTTGCTCCTATTGATGTTTTTGAAGAGCATAAGGAAAGTTTCAGAGATTCTTCTAATAAGCAAAAAGAATTCTTATATCTGTTTGTGCCTACTAAAGAGAAATTACAAGAGTTAAATAAGTTTTATCATACTAATACTGAACTTTTTAAAGCTTTGGAAAGCACTTATATTTCTGACTTGATTAATGAAGTAAGAGTAAAGGTAAAAAAGACGAATGTTGATAATGAAATAACATTCAAAGAATTAAGTGAGGGAGAACAACAATTATTGACTGTTTTAGGACTTCTTAAATTTACTAAAGATAAAGAAACACTTGTATTGTTAGATGAACCTGACACACATCTAAACCCTCTATGGAAATGGCATTATTTAGATTTATTGAATGAAATTTATAGAAATGATTCTGAAACAGAAAGTATAGACTTAACTACTCATATCATAATTAACACACACGACCCATTAGTTATTGGTGGGTTAAAAAAAGAACAAATAAGAATTTTTAGAAGAAATCCTGAAAATGGAAATGTAATAGCTGAACCCGCTGAAAAAGACCCTAAAGGTATGGGGGTGGCTGGGATTCTTACAAGTGAATTATTTGGTTTGCCAACTATTTTGGATAAAGGAACTCAATTACTTTTAAATAGAAAAAGATATTTACAAGGTAAATTAATGAGAAATGATATTACAAATGAAGAATATGAAGAATACAAAGTCAAAAAATCACAATTAGAAGAATATGGCTTTTATGAAGAAGTTGAAGATAAATGGTTTCAAATGTATTTATCAGAAATGTCTAAGTATGAACTAATTCAACAAATAGAATTTACGGATGAACAAAAAGTAATGCTTGAAGAAGCCAGTAAATTAGCAGTTGAAAAAATTCTTAAAGAAATGAATCAGAACGATAATGAGGTACATTGATATTTCCAATTTTGAGGATACTTTCAACAGACTAAATACTGACACCACATTTAAAGATTGGCTAGATGTGGCAAATCAGCATTTGGAAAACATTAAGCCTTTGGATGCTAAAGGGCGAAGTGAATATTGGTCAAAGAATAATCATTGGAGAGGGCTATATTCAACTCTTTCAGAGTTATCAGGTCATAAATGTTGGTATTCTGAATCACCTGAAAATTCTTCTGAATGGGAAATTGAACATTATAGACCAAAAGCTCAATCAAAAGATGAAAGCGGAGTTGTTATAAGAGATGATGGATATTGGTGGCTGTCATTTCATTGGAAAAATTTCAGATTAGCAGGTAGCTTAATAAATAAATTAAGAAAAGACCGATTTGAAAATGGAACAGAGGTATATGGTAAAGGAAATTATTTTCCACTAAATCAAGATTCATTAATAGCACAGCCTGATGATTTCATCTGTAACTGTGAGAGTCCATTATTAATAGATCCAATAAATCCAAATGATGTTACTTTAATTTCTTTTGATAGTAATGGAGATGTTTACCCAACTTATAGTGAGGAAGAAAACTTAATAAATAATAAGAAAGCTATATTATCAATCAAGTTTTATGGATTAGACCATACTCCTATTCAAAGGAGTAGGAATAAAATTTGGCAAAAATGTGAAACGATAATTGAATCAACTAACAATTATATCAAACATCATAAACCAACTCAATTACAAGTTAATTCAAAGATAAGCGAATGTTATTTTGAGTTAGTTAATTTAACAAAAAAGACCGAACCATACACAATGGTTGTAAAATGCTTTATAAAAGAAAAATCTAAAGATAAGGATAACTATCCTTGGCTTGAAAATATAAATGCTGTATTACAATGACAACAAATAACTTAGTAGCAAAAATATGGTCATTCTGTGATACATTGAGAGATGACGGAGTTAGTTATGGAGACTATTTAGAACAGATAACATACTTGTTATTTCTAAAAATGGCTGATGAATATTCAAAACCTCCATACAATAGAGATTTTAATATACCTAAAAATTGTAATTGGCAATTTTTTCTAAAACATCCATTAGAGGGACTGACATTAGATTATATTAATGCTCTGAATACATTGTCTCGTTCAGGAAAAATGCTGGGTAATATATTTAATGGAGCTCAAAATAAAATTCATGACCCTTATAAATTAAAAAAACTTATTGAACTCCTTAATGAAGATGATTGGGTTTCTGAATCGGTAGATATTAAAGGAGATATTTACGAAAGCCTATTACAAAAAAGTGCAGAAAGTAGTGGTGCAGGTCAGTATTTCACACCTCGTTCAATAATAAAAGCAATTGTAGAATGTATTGAACCTAAACCATTAGAAACAATTTCAGACCCAACCTGTGGAACTGGTGGTTTTTTTCTTGGTGCAATTGAATTTTTGAATAATAACTATTCTAAGCAACTACAAAAAGAAAATGAAAAGAGATTTTTGCAATTTGATACTTTTCATGGTTGGGATATTGTTCCTTCCACAGCAAGATTATGTTTAATGAATTTGTTCTTGCATGGAATTGGAGATATGAAAGAAACACCTGAAATAAAGGTTGAAGATAGCTTGCTAAAAGTGTCTGAAAAGAAAGTGAAAATAGTTCTTGCCAATCCTCCATTTGGAAAAAGTAGTACTTATACTATAACTGATGATGAAAAATTAGCCAGACAAGAATCTTATATATGGAGAAATGATTTTTGGACTACTACAAGTAACAAACAATTGTGTTTTGTTCAGCACATAATAAGTATGTTAGAAGAAGAAGGTAGGACTGCTATCGTACTTCCTGATAATGTTTTATTTGAAGGAGGTGCAGGAGAAACTATCAGAAGAAAACTTTTAGAAGAAACAAATTTGCATACCATTTTAAGGCTTCCTACAGGAATTTTTTATGCTAATGGTGTCAAATGTAATGTTTTGTTTTTGGATAAGAAAAAGTCAAAAAAGAAAGAAGTTTGGTTCTATGATTACAGAACTAATGTTCATCATACATTAAAAAAGTTTCCATTACAATTTGAGCATTTGAAGTCATTCGTTGAATGTTATCAAGCAAGTAATAGAGAAAATACAGTTGAAACTTGGAATGAACAAAACTTAAATGGTCGATTTAGAAAATATACCTATGACGAACTAATTTCAAGGGATAAAGTCAATTTTGATATTACATGGTTAAAAGATGATAGTTTTATTGATTTAGATAGTTTACCCGAACCTGAAATATTAGCACAAGAAATAATTGATAGTTTAGAGAGTGCGTTAAATAGTTTTAGAGAAGTTGTCAAAAGTCTTTCAAGAAAAACATAAATTAATTTTTTCACATTTTTTTGTTATTTATTATTGAGTATAAGTCAAATACAAAAATATAGTCTTTTGGAAAAGCTACAAATTTCGAATTATTTTCAAATGTCTCACCTTGTTTAAATTTGAATATGTCTTTTACCACATAAATTGTGTTGTCTTTTACAAGAGCCACTTCAAACTTGTCAGATTCTGCAATGCCTTTGTCCTTTTCAGAGTTAGAAATAATAAATTGATTGTCTGACATTGCTTTTACTTCAACAAATTTCCATTCAGATGATTCATTTTTGTATTCAATGTCGTAATGCAATTTGTCGTTTTTGTCGGGTGTTGTAGAGTTACCTGAAACCCATTTTACATTTTCAACTCCATATTTGTCCACCAAAGTATTATAAACTAATTCTTCGGCTGATTTTCCTCTTTGCTTTTTTCCTTTGTCACTATGTGATGAATGAACCCAAGTACCGTTTCCGTTACCCGATGAAACTTGTATGCTTTTTCCGTTTTTGCTAAGTGAGGCATCTACTAATGTCCCAATTATTTTTGAATTTTCACTACTTGAACTTTGTTCTCCTTCGTCTGTTTTAAAATGTTCATCAAGGTAATTTTTAATGGCTGTGTCATTACCT
>JADHED010002499.1_pt1 | contig 12734 bp, 3 predicted proteins | sample 8952041 | NCBI WGS metagenome assembly JADHED01 (sample SAMN16124423, study PRJNA663239) | bioreactor sludge metagenome | isolation source: sludge (control) | place: India:Bengaluru | collected 2018-09-08
CAGAAGTAGAGCAGTACCCGTGGCTGCGTCTCGTGGTGTCGATGCGATCGGGGGCGTTCCATTCGCTGGCCCGCCGTGACGAGAACGCCTCTTCTCATGGACCGGTGGTCTTCCGGAATGGGGCCTGCTGGGTCCAGTTCGCGAAAGGCTGGGCAGGCTCCGGGCAGTCGTCGAATCTCGGAACGCGGGGGCTCCGAGGTGACGAGACCATCCCGTACCTCGACGTCCGGCCATTCGTGATGGACATCGAAGGGAAGGAGTCGTACCGGCTCAGGCAGGCAGCTCCAGGAATGCAGGCCTGCGAGGCGCCGTGGGAGAGGCTCGAGCGCAGTATGAGAGAGCTTCTTCTCTCTCCGCTTCACCTGCATCTCTTTCACGAAACATTCCCTGGTACCGCCAATGTCACTGCGGCACTTTCTGAGACGAAGCTTCTCGAGGCCTATCTTGACCAGCTTACGGAGAGAATGCCAGGTCTCCCTCCGCGACTTCTTCAGCTGGGTCAGGTGATGAGAGAAACCAGACGCGCCCTGTTGCCCATGGAACTGGCCGAAACCTGGGTGAAGGGGTGGCGAAGCGGGACCCACGGTGCGGCAGAAAGGATGGCGAAGCTCGATCCTGTTGAAGAGCTGGTCTCCGCGTCGTTGCTAATGCGGCCAGCGGAAGAGGGCGAAGGCATGGCCCGCCGAACGGTCGGGTATGCCTTCAGCCATCAGAAACTGGCAGAGGTAGTACTGTCGAAAGCAATCGAAACACGGCTCGATGCGGGACGCCAACGGAGCAACGATGGGAAGGCCTTATTGAGACGACTCCTTGAGGAGGGCTACAAGTACGCAGACCCTGACGAGTTCTCAGAACTTCGTGCAGCACTGGTCTTGATCGTGCGAAAGACCTTCTTATGTCATAGACGACCCGAATGCGTACTTCCATTACTGGAACACTCAGCCGGGGTCACCCGGTCAACACTGTTGTGGGCCTGGCTTGAGGCGTCGGCAGAATCTGGGGGGGAATGTGCTGAGCTGATTATCGCTATAGGAAGAACTGTTCTTGACGCGAGCTGTGACAATAGCTCCTTTCTTCAGAAATGGGAAGTAGAATTGCCGATTCTTTCGCGTCACTTGGCGACACGGGGCCTCACGCGTGCAGCACTGGAGGTCTCGATGCCTTTCTTGGAGAAAGCGAAGCTACTGTGTACAGTCCCTGGTTCATTCAAGTCCTTCCTGAATACGTCCAGAATGGACTTGGTCGCACGGGGACTCGCTCTTTTGAAAGATTCAGGCCGATTCAAAGATGCAGTCCAGCTGTTCTTAGCCTTGGCCCCTGCTATTCGCGATCTGGCATCCACAGGGGCAGCGCCGGAGTGGGTTCTTGAGCATGCCAGTGGTTTCCTGGCGTACGGAGCCGACATCCTTCGGGCCACTGGCCAGGAGTCAGCAGCACTTCTCTTTGCCACTGAGTCTGTGAGATTCGCTGAGGCAGCATTCAGAAAGGAAGAAGCAAAGCCGTATCGAAAAAGGGACATAGTGGCAGCACTTCATCGTCTTGTTGACATAGAACTGGAACAGGGACGAGCCGCTGAAGCCCTTCCTCTGGCGATGCGTGCTCTCAGACTTGCGGGCGACGCCTTATCCAACAGTGGTAACAATCCCGAGTTTATCCATTTCTATGCTGGTAGCGTTTCGCGGGTCTGGCGTATTCAAGATTCGCTCGGGAGAGGCTCCATCGTCATCGACGAACTCAGGAACTCGGCTCAAATGCTGCATGCGGCAGTCGAACAGATGCCGTGGCGCACAGATCTCAGAATAGAGCTTGCTGCCAGTCTCTTCTACGTTGCAATTTCGAGTTCTCCGAGGATGTTCTCAGACGCGGTAGCGTGTCTACGCGATGCGGGGCACCTACTTGAAGGGGTGTGGCAAGGCAGACCGGGAAGATTAGACTGGCTACGGGAAAAAGCCATACACGGAGTACTTTTGGGAACTCTGCTATTGTCCCGCGGTGAAATAGATGATTCTATCCCTGTTCTAATGGACGCTGAACGGGAACTTCGCGAAGTAGTGATGTCAGCCCCAGATCGTCTGGACTGGAGAGCTGATCTGGCTCAGGCTCTCTGTATTCTCTCGGAGGCACTGTCTGCAAAGGGTTTTCCCGGGTCCGACGTTGAAGCTGCAGAACTTGAGAGTATAGAAATCCTGCGAGACTTGTCAGTCAGGGCCCCAGAGCGGCTTCAGTGGCGCCGCGAACTTGCGGCGAGCTGTAACCGGAGGTTCGAGCGGCTCTGGAGACTCGGGTGCGCGGAGAAAGCGGGGACAGCGCTATCAGAGTCCGCTTCCACTCTCCACAAGCTGGCAGAGTGCGTCCCTTCCCACATCTCGTGGCGGCGCGATCTTGTGGCCTGCCTTGAGTCAAGAGCAAAATGGCTTAGCGAGAGCGGTGATACATTTGGAGCCACATCTACGATGGCGGAGGCAGTGGGGCTCCTTCGCGAGGTTGTTGCTGCTACACCTGAGCGTCTGGACTGGCGACAGAATCTGTCGGTCTCGCTGAACAAACTGAGCGATTTATTAGATTCCGAGGGTGGAGTCTCTGAGGCGCGCGCCTTGGTTGAGGAGAGCATCTCAATCATGCGCGACCTTGTGGCTGCCGATCCTGCACGTCTCGACTGGCGGCAGGATCTGTCGGACTCGCTGAACAGACTGAGCGATCTATCAGATTCCGAGGGTGGAGTCTCTGAGGCGCGTGCCCTGGTTGAGGAAAGCATCTCGATCATGCGCGACCTTGTGGCTGCCGATCCTTCGCGTTTGGATTGGCGACGGAATCTGTCGGACTCGCTGGACACGCTGGGCGAGCTTTTGGCTTCAATTGGAGAAAAGGCTGCGGCGCGGACTTTGGGTCAGGAAAGCCTCGCGCTCATGCGCGACCTTGTGGCTGCAGAACCCACCCGTCTCGACTGGCGGCGGGACCTCACGGTCTCGCTAAGCGTGCTGAGCACACGGCTAGTCTCAGTGGGCGAAATCGCTACGGCGCTGGCCCTGATGGAAGAAAGTATCTCGAATATGCGCGACCTTGTGGCCGCGGAGCCTTCCCGCCTCGATTGGCGGTGGGATTTGGCGGTCTCTCTGGACATGCTGGGCATCCTTCTAGCTTCTGCAGGTGAAACCTCTGCAGCACGCGCTCCGGTTGAGGAATGCCTTCCAATCATGCGCGAACTGGTGGCGGCGGAGCCTTCTCGTCTGGATTGGCGGCGGGATTTGGCTGCCTCGCTGAAGAGGTTGAGCGATGTGCTGGCCTCAGTTGGAGAGAGCGCTGCGGCGCTGGCCCTGATTGAGGAAAGCATCTCGATCATGCGCGAACTGGTTGCTGCTGAGCCAGGGTGTACGAACTGGCACGACGATCTAGAGACCTGCTCGAATAGCATGGCCCGTGTCTTGATCATTTGCGGGGAGTTCCAGACTTCGGGGAAGCTACTATCCAGTTTGGCGGAAGCTCGAAGACAAGTTCTTGTCGAAGCGTGGACTTTCTCTGAGGGGTTGTCGCTGACCGTCTCTCTCGGGTTTCTGACGGCCTACCATGCTGAGTGCGGTAGCTTTCATGAAGCAATCCTGGCGGCAGATGAGGCCGAAGCTTTGCTGGATCGCCTCGAAGAAGAACGGCCTCCTGACACTGAGGCAAGGATAGAGCGGGAACATATCCGATTGCAGCGCCACCGGATCGCGGTTCGGTCAGGTAGCCCTTCGCCGTTCAAGGCCCTCGCGGTTGAGAACCTGCTCGCTTTGAAACGCGGCGGCTTTCTCAATGTGAAGATCGAACGCCTTCTGAGGGAAGCGGACTCGCTTCCCGACGACCCCTCCGAACCTCGTGGCGCCCGGCCGGTTTTCGTTTGACAGGAGGCGGCATGGCCGTCTTCCCAGAAACACTCTCTCAGTCTCGGAACGGAGTGGTTCTCTCAGTTGGTAGGCCCTCGTCTGCGCCTACTGCTTGCGCTGCCGCACTTGCCGACTCTGGAGCGAAATGGCCGGAGCCCGCATAGTCATGAACAGCCCATGCAGCGCGCAGGTGACTACAGTCTGGCTTCTGGGATTTCGACGACTTCGCCCAGCCATCCGCTGCCGCCGGCAGCATTCCACGGCTGCTCCAGCCCTCCGGGAACCTCCCCGAAGTTGTGTTTGAGGCGGTCCAGCTGCTCCGGAGGGAGGTTCTGGAGAATCGCCGCCGCTGCCTTCAGAAGAGTCTGGACGAGTGAGTCGTCGACAAAGGATGCGGTGCCGTTTCCGCCAGGATTTCGATCGATAAATGCAAGGAAGAGCTTCCCTCCGTCTTCGATTACCGCGATGCGGAGAAGTTCTCGAGCACATCGGATGATCGAATGCGCGGCGAGAGATAGAGCTGCGACGACTGGATCGATTTCGGGCCGTCCACAAATAGGTGACCCATCCATTTTGATCAAGAAGAGGCGAGTGGGAAGAACCGCCTCGATTGGAGGCTTTGTCTCGCGCCGTTCGACGAGATCTCCTTCGGTTCCGTAAAGCCGCACGGCTTCAATCCGTTCTACAACCGTAGCTTCACCACTAGAACAGTGGAGTATCCGTTTCCCGAACGACCGGTCGACCGTTGCCAGTTGCTGGAAGGCCCCGCTCGCAAGCGTCCACCGACGTTCTGCTGTCGAGTGCTGGCCGGTTCCGAGAAGTCTGGCGCCATATCCCCCTGAGACTTTCCAGCGGTCCGGATGCGCCTCGACACGAAACCGGCCGCTGCGGAGGAGAATGACAGCGCCCGGGTAATAGAGCGTCGGCGCGGTCGACGCATCAGTTCGATCGAGAGTAGTGCCGCCAGAGATCTCGAAAAGCCTCGCTGAGTCCTGCGTCACACATTCGATGTCCAGAACTGGTAGCGGCGGCGCCGAAGAAGCTCGCGACACCATCGTCTCGATAACCGGCTGGAATGTAGAGCGAGGGAGGATTCGAACCTCCTTGGCCTCGAGACTCCCGTTCACCAGGCAATCGTCTAGCCGAGTACCCGAACTGGCTGACAACAACCGGTCACACAAAGCCGAGCGTCGAAGCGGGCGCGAATGCGTCGCTCGAAGCAGGTGCCTGAACCGGCAATCTACGGACGGCTGGACGCGGACCGCCGACCAAGGGAGCACACCGAGCGGTTCCAGCGCGAGTTCTTCTTCCAGAGCGGGAACCGCTATCTGCAGACAGCGTTTGAATCCGCCTTTCAAGGAGAGTACCGAGGTCATCTCGATTTCTCTGACGACCTCGCCATAGCTGCCCCCGAGAAGCACGACAACGGCTTCTCGAGGATCCGACTTTCTGTTTACCGAAAGGATTTGGAGTTCTCCTTCAAACCGCTGGATCTTTCTGGTGCGGTCGCCCGCAAGCCGCATGTGCCAGGGAAGCCCGGCCTCTTCACAAGCACGTGCCAGGATCACCAGTGAAGGGTCTTTTTCCGCAGGTGCGTGGAGGTTTCTGCGCCGGAGGAGAGCACGGTCGGGCAGAGCGCACCCGTCTAGGGCAAGCGCTAGCGACCCTCGGCCGAGAATTGAAGTCGCCCACGCCGATGCCTCCCCGAAAAGAGGGCTTGCGGAAGCCAGCGTGAGAGGAGACCGATTCGACTTCTCGACGTGCTCGAGGGCGAGCCAGAGCCTCTGAATCGAGAGTCCGAGATGCATCTCGCTCGGACCAGTGAACTCATTGATCTCATCGACAAGAACCAAGTCGACTGTCTCGAGGAAGCGATCGCAACGGCTGTCGAGAAGAAGATCTTCTTCGAACGAGTGTAGATCTGCAAGGACGACCGAAGGGATCTGGCCCGTGGCGAGCCTGTCGCGGAGACCCTTCCCTGCCCGGACGACATCGATCGACCAGCGAAGGTCACTGTCACGAATAGACGCCTCTAGCGAACTGGCAACTATGCCAAGGCGCTCCGTGTCTCGACAGATGAGAAGACTTGCCCCTCCTCGCGCGAGGCGGGGGAGCATCGCGCTGGCGAGAAGAGTGGTCTTGCGCCCAGACCCCTCCGGACCGCACAGGACTACCGAATCGCATGGTGGGAGCTTCTTTCCAGGGTCCGGGTCGCGGACGGCGCTCTTCAACTCGCGAGAGGCGTCGCTTGCCAGGGCCGGGAGCTTCATCGCATCGTGAACGAGTTCGAGGATGCGGGCTTGTGCCTTGTATGGCTTGTCATTTTCGGCCCACTGACGTACCAGCGTCTCCTGCAGGAGCGGTGGTAAGCCCGATGGCCATTCGCACACTGTGAGTGGAACTGCCTCGAACTCGGTGACCGGGTCGTCGATAGTCGAACCCGGAGCGATCCGACTGAGCGCTGCCCGTAGAAACCGAAGAGGGTCGATCGGCTCCTGTGGAGGAATCTCTTGCGGCTGGCTCGTCTCTTTCGTTACAGCGATTCGAATGGGCCTATTCGACACGTGCAGTGCCAATGCCAACACAAGCAAGATCAGCAGAGCCAATGCTCCCGGAGCCGTGGGCACGGCGGATGTCGCGTTGCTTTGGCCGCTTGCGACTCCACCTGCGCATCTGGCCAGGATTTCGTCCAGATTGGCCTCTGTTGGCAAGCTCAACGAGCACAGAAGAACCGAGGCAGCAAGAAGGCCAGTGATCGGGAGAAGCCAGGCGCGCACGGAGGCGTCCAGCCCGCAGGCTGTCGAAAAGCCTGTAATCCTGTAATGGGCAGGAACGCCAGCCCGGTTCATGGTTGCTCGGGTCTCTCCCGCATTCGAGAACGAAATGAGGGCGTGATAGACGATGACAAGGAGGGAACCCCAGAGCACCTCGTGAAGGAATAGAGCCAGCTGGGGATGATCGGACAGCGGCATGACGACCCAAGTCCAGGATTTCCCCAGGAGACTACGCTCGATGAATCCGGTTCGGACCAGCATCGATGGTGGAAGGTGGGCGTGTCTGGCGGGGAGCAGAGCCATCACCACGTCGATGAGGCGGCAAACCGTATAGAGCACAGCGAGAATAGCCCATCCGAATAAGAGAAGAGGTGTCCGAGAAGCGAGACCCGACTTTTCGGCGCCTCGAAGATCGGAGAGCCATCCCGCGAAAACAGCAACAAGGGTGAAAACGGCAACTGCCAGATAGACAGCAGTATCCCCATGAGTGGCGAGCCAGACCAGTTGCGAGCAGATCGGTGACGACACTCCCAGGAAAGGTGGAGTTGCGGCCGGGATCACACCCTCTCCTTTTTCGCCGGGGAGTTCGCTGATGAATGAGGATCGAGACTCGCCGCTTCAGTAGCGGGCCACCAGTCGATCGTCCTGGGATCTATGCCATTGAAGACCCTCAAGGCATAAATACGATCGGTCTCCGCGCGCTCACCGAGAAGAACAAACGGGACGTCGCGCAGCGTGCCGTCAGTCAGTCGTTTCCCCAAGAGGTCCCGACAAGCTTCCGGCAAGAGGACCCAGTGGGCCACCGTCTGAATGCCGTCTGGGTCCCGGTACTCGTGCCCTCGGAACGGAAGGCCAACAGGCAGGCTTCGGTCCTGGTTCAGAGCGAAGTCAGTCAGGCTCCGGATCGCTTCCTCTTGCAGCGCCTCCCCGGCCTTCCAGGGCGGATTCGGCACTCCGCTTTCGACGATGGCATCGAGGGCTGCATCAATCCAGCGGTCATCTAGAAAGGGCAGCTCTTCTCGCCATCGGGAGTAGATTTGGTGAAGGGTCTCGGCATCCTTCAAAACGGCCGTGACATCAAGACCCTGCTGCGAGTCGACAAAATTGCGAATGGCCTCAGGCGCAAACAGCGGCCAAACGAGCGGCTTGCACATATCGCCGAAGAGGCCACTCACGTCATCGCTGCGTCCGTGTTGCCGAGTGACGCCGATAGCGGCAAGCCGCTCTTTGTATCGGTCCATGGCGCCAACGAGAGCGCGGTCAACTTGCCGAAGCCTCTCGAGGTCCCTCTCCGCCGCTTCGCAGGTGCGGACGAGCCCTCCGACACGGGCAAGGTGCCACGTGTGATTGAGACGGCCAAGGAAGAACGACCGCACTGACCCCGAAGGGCCGAAGACAAGACGGTCGGTTTCTTTCCAGAGCTGCTGGAACGCGCCGACTGCGCTCCAGCACCGAGGGAGGAATACGCCTGCCGCGACAAGTCCACAAAGGAGTAGAGCAAGGGTTCCCGCTGGTAGAGATGGATGCTTCACGAGGATGAAGTGACCAAGACTGCCGGGCTCGAAGTTGTTGTTTCGACCGGCATACTCGAATACAGGGGAGAGGAGGGCGGTCATGGCGAGCGCGGCCACCGAGCAGCCGGCCACGAGGATGTCGAGAGAAGGAATCGCCCGCGTGGCACAGAGGAGGCCCGCATGGGCCGAACGCAACGGCTCTAGCGACGGATCGTCCTCGATGACACACCGGTCTCGGGCGGCAACCGCCTCGTACAGTTTGATTCGGACTTCCTCGAGGATGAGGGCCGCACGACTGGTCGCTTCCCTGTAGGAGTTGACGGTCGGCTGCCCAGCTGGCAAGAGGACTTGGTCGATCTCCTCGCGTAGCGTCTCTCGGATCCCTTTTCGCTCGGCCTTTCCGAACTCCCATTCGGCAAGATCGGTCCGAAACTCATCAACTAGGCCGTCAAAAGCTGATCCAATGAGACGGCGCCAGGTGCCGAGGACGTGGTCCGCGGCAGATCGCAGCCAGCCTTCATCCTCGCCGGGCGCTTGATCGCCATCCACGGTTGGGTCACCGCGATCGGGACCGTATTTCGCCAACACCTCTGGCTTGAACCGATACCATGAGGGAGCCTCCTCTTTCTGAAGCGCCGCCTGGGAAACTATTTGTCGGGTTTTCTCGGCGATATTCCCCGGAGGGTTCCGTTCTAGAACGGACTGCACGTTGCTTTTCACTTCGTCTCGTCCGGCGTTCCCCTCGGGACTGATTTCTGCCTTATGAACTGCCTCAAGCGTCCTCAGCGCGAGGGTACACCGCAGGTACTCGCGAGTGTCGTCAAGGCCCATCTCGATCCGGGCAGCTGAAAACGTCCCCAGAGGCTGGTCAGGCTGTTCCGTACGGAGAATGTGCTCGAGAGTCTTGTCAGTATGAAGCGCGGGGGGGATACCCTCGATCTTGCGGGGACTCGAGCCGAGGGCTTCAACGAGGGCAAGGCAGTACGTTTCGACAACGGCGTCGATGTCATCGCTCTCCAGGACAGAAAGGTCTGTGACGCTTTCCAGAACGTAGAAAGTCGAGACGAGCCGCCTCCGTACCTCCCTCGTTCGCACCTGCTCATGAAGGGTGCGGAAACAATTGCCTATCTGGATACTTGCCGCCGAAGAAGGGACATGCGGAGTGGACAGGATCGGCAGGACCGTCAGGTTTCCGGCCCAGTGGGAGAAGATCGGGCACAGCTTTTCGGACGCAAGGTCTTCCAGAGACCGGAGCATCGAGTTGAGATAGCCGCGCACGGCTTCTTCTCCAACGTCGGCAACCACCAAGACGAGGGCTTCCGTGGGGTGCTTCGAACCAATCCTCGCTCCATCGAGCCGCCGGGCGTCGTCGGCACTCGTGTGGGCGAGCATTCTTTCCAGATGATCGACGATCCTTTGGGCCAGGGGGCGACCGGCATCTTGGTCCGTTTCGGCTCCCTGGACTGCAGCGCTTGCTGGATGAGCGTCGAGCAAGGTCATCCGGCCCAGGTGGCGTCGCGGGTCGTCGTCTTGAGGGGAGAAGGGGGGCCGACAAGACAGACCCTTCACGATGCGGCCACCGCGCTCTCCCACACCAACCACCAAAGTGATGGCTGCTGGCAGGAGACTCGATGGCTGCTCAACTGGCATCTTCTTGCGACGCCTTTGAGACAGCGAGGCTAGGCCTCTTCCTTTTTCATGGGCTTGAATTTCAAGAGTGCATCGGCCGCCTCACAGAGTTTTGCGAGCCCGTCTTTTGTCGTCCTGGGGGTGTCGTCCTCCTCGTCTCCCTCAATCTTCGCGAGGCGTTTCTTTGTGCTCATCTTGAAGGTTTCGACAATGTTCCTGAGATCGTCATCGAGGCGCTTCCTCTTCAGGGCAATTGCCATGCGGTCTTCGGCTTCCTTGAAGACCAACTCGAAGAAATTCGGTTTTGTCGCCTGCAGATTGCGCAATGCAGATGCGACATCGTCCAGGTTCTTGGCAAATGATTTCGAGCCCCCATCAGGAGCGGAAAGCACCACGCATCCATCCTCGTCGAAGCTCAGGACGCCCATGGCGAAATAGGCGCTTAGCTTGAGGGCTCTCGTTGCGTCGAGTTCCTGGCGGATGTCAATGGGATCGAGATCAGACAGACCTTCCTGCCAGTTCCCATCCTCGCCCTTCTTTCCATCGAGATTCCTGTCGATGTGAAGGTACCAGGCCTTCTGCGCGAGGCTTTGGTGCTTTCGATAGGCAGTCTGGAGTTCACCCGTGACGCGCCGGAACACATAGGGCGGGACTCCGAGGAGGTAATGATAGAAGACGATTCGTTTGGTGTCGTACCAGTCTTTGAGCTGGTTGGCTCGAGGATTCGGGACGGCCTTGAAAACCTCGCTGAATGGTCCTCGCTCAGAGTATGTCTTGTGCATTCCGATCAGGATCTGTTCACTCTTCTTGATGTCGCTCATGAAGTCGGCATTGAGGTCGCCGAGCACTTTCGACTTCACGATGGCGGCGCGATGGATCTTCTCGCTGGCTGCGGCCCGCACTCTGCTGGAGATTTCTGGATCTGTGTGATTCCATAGGGCACCCGGAATGAGGCTCTCCCCAGTACCAGTCTGGCTTCTTCGAAAGTCCGCGAGCCGTTTCTTTCGATCACCGGGGCGTGGTGTGTCGAGCAGGTAGAGGTATGCGGCTTCCAGAGCGATGGCGTCGTCGATCAAAAGACCAGCTCGCCCGTCAGGCCCCTTTATCTTCTCTGTGAGGCGTGGTTCAACCTTTGCCCGGATGTTGAAGACAATGTCTTGAATAATTCGCTCGGCAGTACGCGGGATTTCGAGGCCGTCAGCAGTGAACTTCGGCTTTAGGGCCTCTGCCAGAGCTTCTTGAACCGCTTCGACTTGGTCTGTACCACTGAGCGCAGGTCCGATCTGGTCATCGTAATACCAGTCCCACAACCGCTCGCCGTTAGGGCTCATCAGACACTCTTCGTCGATTGCATACTGGTTGGCTTCGCTCCAGTACTCGATGACACTTCCATCGAGTAGCTTCTCCCGAAACGAGCCTTTCTGGCGGTAGGTCTCTGCCTGACTTTCGAGTTCGATAGCGGCCAGTGCGCCCTTGAAGTCGATATCCCGGAATACGTCGAGGATCTTCTCGTCCGCGGTCTCTCGCAGTTGCTTGAGAACCCGCCCTTCGACGCTGGCGCGCAAAGCCTTCCTGAGAGCCGCTACCCTCTGGTTGAATGCATCCAGCGCCGACCGTTTCGCGGCCTCGAACTGTGCCTCAGCCTCATCCTTCTTCATCATCTTTGCCCAGAAGGACTTGGGTGCTGTTTCGCGAAGCTCCTCGGCCTTCGTTTTCAGGAGTTTCGCGAACCCATCATCAGTGTTGTCGCTCCAAAGACCAGCAGCTTCCACCTGCCGGGCGAGCGCATCACTGATCGCCTCGCCGGAAAGCGGCGCATTTCTCAATTTCGAACTGAGACCAAAGAGGGCCAGCAGCACGTAGCGCTGCTCGTAGGGGTTGAGGTTCTTGTTCGAGGGGGGACCGGCCTCGGCGAGGAAGCGCGGCCAAAAGTCATATTGGATGCCTCGCGAGATGGCTGCGACTTTCGCGCTGACCGTGTCACGGACCGACTGCAGTTCGCGCCGGAGCTTCTGGTGAGCAGTGTCTGGGGTCCACGAGTGTTCCTGGATCGAGTTCGGGCTCAAGTTACTGATCTTGAGGAGTTCTTCGCCGATCGCGTCATCAAGGAGCTTGTCGACTGCGTTCTGGAAGCGTTGGTCTATTCCTTGAACTACCTGCCCAAGGCGTCCCCAGAAACTATCGGGCTTCTCCTTGAACTTCTCGGACAAGAACTCAATCTTCTGTACATACGACTCGTCCACCTTACGCTTCTGTGCTTCCTGATTGAGCTTCTTGAGTTCCGCCTGGGGAACCTTGAACCGGTTGAACTGTTCGCGGAGGTCGTCCGGCAGAATATCGGGGTCAGCCATCAGGAGGTAGGCCTTCACGGCATCGGCGGCAAAGCGTAGCGTGCAGTAACGGAGAATGTCGTCATCAGGCAAGAGAAGCACGCAGAGGCCCAGGGAACCATAGAAGTTCGTGTATCCCTTCTTGGTCTCCACCGAGAGGTCCGAGGGATAGAGCTGGCGGGCCTGTTTCGCATAGTTGTCGTAGTCGGAAGCCTGTTTTTCACCGAACGGCGAGTAGATTTGAAGATAGATTGTGTCGGCAACAGCGTTGATCAAATCAGGAGTATGGAAATCCCGCGGGAGATCGATGATGTACGTCATCTCGAACGGCCGGTTCTTGACAATCGGATGGTCGCCTATGCGGAGCGGGATGTCATAGTGAAACTCGAAGCCTTTCGAGTCGGTCTCGATGTCTAGCCGATTGAAGAACTCGAGTTCCTTGAGGGCTGCGTAGGCGTTGGCCATGATGCCATCGAAGTTGGAGCCCGCAACTTCCTGGAAGGCGTGAGGCTGGATGGCGTAGGCAAAGAGTTTCAGAGCCGGGAAGAGCTGTTTCAGGAGGTACGCGAAGTTTAATTCTACTTTGTCAGATTTAAGTATCTGATTTTGAATGCTTTCGTGGTATCA
>JADHED010002500.1_pt1 | contig 12734 bp, 4 predicted proteins | sample 8952041 | NCBI WGS metagenome assembly JADHED01 (sample SAMN16124423, study PRJNA663239) | bioreactor sludge metagenome | isolation source: sludge (control) | place: India:Bengaluru | collected 2018-09-08
CTGTGCAGCTGCAATAGCTGGTTTTGCGCCTGCAGTTGCCGCCGCATGTTGCTCAGCTTGCGGTGGGTATCGATTCTGGCGACGACCTCGGCGGCCTGCAGCGGCTTGGTCACGTAATCGACCGCGCCGGCCTCGAATGCCGCCAACTTGTCGTCGGCACCGGTCAGCGCGGTCATGAAGATCACCGGAATCCCGGCGGTCGCCGCGCCGGCTTTCAAACGGCGGCAAATCTCGAAACCGTCGGCGCCCGGCAACATCACGTCGAGCAAAATGACGTCGGGTTGAACCAGCGCTGCTCGGCTCAAGCCTTCCTCGCCGTCCTGAGCGATCACGACCCGGTAGCCATGGGCCTCCAGGCATTCGACCGCGACGCCGAGATTGGTCGGAATATCGTCAACGATCAGCACCGTCGCGACCGAAGGCATCGCTGCATCGGCTGCATTCATGTTCGGTCTCCGCTTGGCTGATCGAGATAGCGCTCCACCCAGCGCAATACCGCCTTGGATTGGTAGTCAGAAGCCAGCGAACGCAATGACTCGGCGAACGGCCGGTAAGCCGGATCGAGCTCGATCAACCGGGTCGCCTGGCGAATGATGTCGCGCATGCTGCCTTCGAGCGCCAGCCGGTGCAGCACATCCATCTCGTCGCGCGGCGGCGCCACGATGGCCGGCGCGACGCGGCCGATCGACGCCGGCGGCTCGAGTTTCAGGGTAACGGCGATGTCTTGCAGCAATTGATTCATTTCCGAGGGCCATGGCAACAATCGAAGAACGCCCGCCGCGATCGGTTCGACAAACGCGGCGTCGGCGTTGTCGTCCGACAACGCGATAATAGGCGTTTGCGCCAACGACGGCAATCCGCGCAGCCGCCGAATCCGATCGGCGCCGCCGGAATCCGGCGTAAAGTGATCGATTAGCATCAAATCCGGCAACGCGTCGCCAAGCCGAGCCAGGCATTGATCGTCGCTGTCGACGGCGATGATTTGTAAGCCCTTGGCGTCGAACGCCGCAGCCAACGCGTCGCGCAACTCCGGACGCGGCGACACCAGCAACAGCCGGCGCGTTGCCGTGCCGTCGGCCAGCCCGGCCGTCGCGACCACCTCTACGTCCAGATCGAACCAGAAACGGCTGCCCTCGCCGACGCGGCTGTCGACATGGATTTCGCTGCCCATCAGCTTCACCAGTTCCTGGCTGATCGCCAGCCCCAAACCGGTGCCACCGCCGCTATGCCGGCCGTCGGCCATTTGTTCGAAGGCCTGAAATATAGTATCGAGATGCTCGGGATCGATACCGATGCCGCTATCCTCGATCTCGAAATGCACCCGGCCCGGCGCCCCCCATTCAACCCGGAAACAGACCCGCCCTTGTTCGCTGTATTTGACGGCATTGCTCAATAAATTCAGCAACACCTGGCGCAACCGGGTTTCGTCGGCCCGGATCACCGCCGGCAGGTTGGCCGCAAGATCGCACTGAAACGCCAATTGTTTCTGCTCGGCCTTGACGCCGACGATCGCGGCCAGATCGCGCAGAAATCTCGGCAGTTCAACGTTGTCGTGGTGGAGACGCTGCTTGCCGGCCTCGATCTTGGCAAAGTCGAGAATGTCGTTGATCAGATTCAACAAATGCTCGCCGCTGTGGCGAATCACTTCCAGCATCGCGGCGCGGCGCGGGTCTAATTGGCCTTCTCTGAGCATCACCTGGGCATAGCCCAAGATACCGTTCAACGGCGAACGCAATTCATGGCTCATCCGTGCCATGAAATCGCTACGCAACCGCGCCAGCCTGACCGCTTCGGCCAAGGCCTGTTCCCTGGCGTCTTCCATCGCCTTGCGTTCGCTGATATTGCGCACCACGCCGACCGTGCCGAGCACGCTACCGTCATCGTCGAGGACGGGGACCTTGTCGATTTCAATCCAGATATCCGCATCGGCGCCGGGCAAAACTTCCTCGACGATTTTGCGCTGTCTGCCGGCCATCACCTCGCGATCCTCGGCGGCAAAAATTTCGGCGCGCTCGGGCGGCCAGAGGTCGAAATCGGTCTTGCCGACCATCCGCTCGACATCCAAGCCCCTGGCCGCGGCGGCGGCCTGATTGGCAAGCACGAAACGCCCCTCGGTATCCTTCAGCCAAATCAGCATCGGCAGGCTATCGATGATGGTACGCAGATAGCGGGTTTGTTGGCGCAACTCCTCGGTGCGTTCCAACACCCTGTGTTCCAGACTGACGTTGAGAGCTTGAATCTGCCGTTCGGTGAGTTTGCGCTCGGTAATGTCGCGGCCAATCGCCAGCACGCCGACGATGGCGCCCGACGCGTCGCGCTCGGCCACCAAGCGGATATGATGGTAGCGCGGGCCGTTGCCGATATCCGGCAAGGTGATCTCCATTTCACCGGGAAAACCGTCGTCGACCACCGCCGCGATTCTAGCCTGATATTCGACAACCGCTTCGACATTGCCGGCGTATTCGACCGGCGTCTTGCCGAAGGCGGTGCGCGCCGAAATCCCCAGCGACTCGCCCAATTGCGGGTTCATGTACACTACGCGGCAGTGCCGGTCGTAGCGGCAAATGTTGTCGGGCGCGTTTTCGGCGAGGGTACGGAACTCGCGCTCGATTCGCTTCAACTCGGTGACGTCGCGGGCGATACCGAGAATCCGGTAAATACGGCCGTCGTCGTCGCGCAGCGGTACCAGCGTCGAATAATAGGTTCGACGGCCGTTCGGCAAATCCAACACTGTTTCTTCCTCGATCGGCATCTCCGCTTCGACGCAGCGCCGGTAGTTATCGACCATCGCTCGGGTGACGGCTTCGCCGTCGCGATGTCCGATCAACGCTTCCCTGGAAATGCCGGTCGATTGCTCGAAGGCGAAGTTGACGGCCAGATTGCGAAATCCGCCGTCCGCGAGCACCTCGACCAAATACAACGCGTCGGAAACGTTCTCGAAGATTTCCCGATACTGCCGCTCGCTGGCCTTCAAAACGTTTTCAACGGCCTTCTGCGCGGTAATGTCGCGCCCGACCATCAACGCGCCGACGATTTGCCCCGATTGGTCGCGCTCGGCGACGAATTTGACATTATGAATTTGCATGCCTTCGACCGCATGGCGCAACGCGACTTCGAACTCCCGAGGCTCGCCGGTGTCTAGCACCCGCCGCAACGTTTTCGACAGCACGTCGATATTCAGCGCCCGCATCGCCGGCGGCGTGTCTTCCGGCGCTTGTCCAAGCAATTGGGCGGCATCGACCCCCATCAAACGCGCGGTCGCGGTATTCAGGTAAACCTTGCGGGCCTCGGCGTCGTAGCGAATGATGTGGTCGGGAATGTTTTCCGCCAGGGTGCGGAACTCCTGCTCCCGAGCCCGTAGCGCATTCTCCATCGCCTTGCGTTCGGCAATGTTGCGCGCCAACACAATCGCCACTTCGCGGCCGTCAAATTCGAAGCGGGTGGCATGGAGCTCGACCGGAAACACGCTGCCATCCCGTCTGCGGTGACGGCGTTCGACGAACATCGAGTTATCGCTACCGGCCTGGAGCCACAACTCGGCAACCCTGTCGCGGTCAAGATCGGGATCGACATGCAAAATCGTCATCTTCAGCAACAGGTCGCGTCCGTAACCCAGTTCCCGGCAGGTTTCGTCGTTGACGTACAAAAAGCGGCCGGTTTCGAAATCCAGCAGATAGACGGCCTCGCGCACTCGGTTCAACGCAAAATCCATCATCGTCAAGCGCTGCTCGGCGTACTTACGCTCGCTAATATCCTGCAGGTTGACGATGAAATGCATCGCCTCGCCGTCGGCGCCGCGCACCAGCGTCACATCGATAAACACCGGAAATAGCGAGCCGTCCTTGCGCCGATGCCACGCTTCGAAGGCATGATGCCCTTGACGTCGCGCCAGTTCGATTCGCGACGCGAAATCGTCGCCCTGTTGCGGCGCAAAGACCTCGTTGACGGCCGCACCGCTCAGCTCGGCCAGCGTATAGCCGTGGATGCGCGCGAACGCCGGGTTCATCAACTCCATGCCTTGACCGTCGGCACCAACCACCGCCACGCCCCACTCCGCGTGTTCGAAAACACCCAGCCAGCGCTTTAACTGCAGATTGGCTTCGGCCAGCAGGCGGTTGGCGCGGCGCTGGCGGCCGATCAAGCCAATTAAACCGATCAACATCACCACGCTACCGCCCAACACGGTCCATAGCCAGCGCTGATGCAACTCACGCTGGCGAATTTCCGCTTGCTGCTTTTCGTTGCGGCGATTCAAGTCGTCTATTTGCCGTTGCTTGATTTCGTTCTGGTAATGCTTGGCCAATTCGACCATCCGGGTGCTGGACTTTTCAGCAGCGGCCTTGTTGTCCATCTGGTCGGCTTCGAGCATCAGCCGGTACGCCCGCGAGTGATCGCCTCGGGCGGCGGCAACGGCAGCCAAGCGTTTCGCGCCATTGCTCAGATACAGCGGAAAACCGATGTCCTTGGCCAGGCGATAGCCGAATTCGGCGTCGGCATCCGCCAAATCGAGTTTGCCCAGGCTTTGGTAATTGTCGCTTCGCGCATTTAGCGCCCACCACCGGCCAATCTTGTTGTTACCTTGCCGGTAAAGAGCCTCGGCTTCGTCCAGTATCGCCACCGCGTCGGCAGTCCGGCCCCGCTGGCTTAGATTTTCGGCCAGCGCGAACAAACCACGGCCGATATTGAACGGCATGCGCATCGCGCGAAAAATGTCGATGGCCTGGCGTATCGCCTGTTCGCCCTCGGCCGCCTGGCCCATGCCGCCCAGCATGGTGCCGACGCCCAGCAAGGCGTCGGCTTCCAGACGCCTGGAGCCGCCGACAACCGCCTGTTCGCGCATATTGCGGTAGAAATCCAGCGCTTCCTCGCGGCGGTGGTTAATATCATAGGCCGCTGCCATCGCATGGTAGGCATAGGCCAACGCCAAACTGTCCCCGCTACGCTTGGCGATGTCCAGCGCTCGCACCGCAATCGCGACCGAATCGTCGAATTGCTCCATGCGGCGATACATCATCGACGTCCGCAACATCGCCTCGACTAATAATCGCGGATTGTCGACGCCGTCGAGCACCGTCATCGCATCGATGATGGCCTGATTCATCAAATCGATTTGCGCCTGATTGACGGTACTCAAAGCCAGATTCAAGTCGGCCTCGGCCTGGCCGATGCGATCTCCGGCTTGCCGCGCCAATGCCAACGCGCGTTGGGCGTGCTCGTCGGCGGCGTCGGTTCTGCCCAGATAAACGTCGAGCCGCGCCAACAAATTCAACAGCATTACCCGATCTTGCGGCGGCGCGTCGTCCGGCAACGCGGCTTCCAATATTGACACCTCGCCGTCGGCGCGAGGCGTGTCGTTTTCCACCAGTCGGCGCGCGTTTTCCAATCGGTCGCGCCATTCCGGCAAGGTCAACTCGGCCTTGGCCGGCGCGCACCACATCAGCAACCACAACAAGCCCAGCGACACGCGGACGGCGATCATCAATAGCGCACCGACAGGCTGACCGCGATCTGGACATCGTTGCCCCAGACGCTCTGCGGCCGGGTTTCAGCGCCGAAATAAGATCGGCGTAGCGTATTCAGTAAATTCATGCCTTCGAGAGTGAGCGAACAATGTGAGTCGAAGCGGTAAGCCAGCGAAGCATCGAGCCAGCCATAGCCTTCGGTAATAATCGGCAATGCGCCGACACCGGCGATATTGGCGATGCCGCCGACAAACCGGTCGCGCCAATTGTAGGCGACACGCGCCGAAAACGGACCGCGTTCGTAAATTCCGATCAGGTTGTAACTGTGCTTGGACAAATTTTGCAGCGCTGTCTTCAAGCCGAGGCTGGTGTTGACGGTTGCGCTGTCGACATAGGTGTAATTGGCTTGCAGCCCCAAGCCGCTCAACCAACCGGGCAGAAAATCGTAGAACTGCTGATACCCGGCCTCGAAGCCGCGAATGGCGGCTGTATTGAGATTGCGCGGCCGACTGACTTGATAGCTTTCGCCGCCGTATACTTCGGTGCCGCTGACCGTGGCGACGAAGCCGTCGACTTGCTTGGCGAATCCGCTCAAATACAGCGAATCGCCGCGTCCGAAATAATATTCGACCGCGACGTCGAAATTGTCGGAACGCACCGGCTCCAGGCCGGGATTGCCGGCGGAGCCGCTGTGCTGCGCCGAATTCAGGGTCAGCGACGGCGACAATTGGTTGAAATCCGACCGCGTCAGCGATTGCGAAATGGCCGCCCGCGCGTACCAATCCCGGCCGATGCGATAGCGCAGATTGATGCTGGGCAACCAATCGACATAGGCGTGGTTCGACTCCATGTCGCCGATACCGCCGCCCGCCAACGATTGAAAACCGGCCAAGGTTTCCCGGCTATGGACCAGTCGAACCCCGAAACTACCGTCGACCGGCCACGTGTCCGGCTCGAACCGATTCATCAGATAGGCGGACAGCGTCTGTTCCCGAATATTCCAGGTGCCCAACGGATTCCCGTCCGGCAACGCCGAGACCAGCCCCAGGGTTCCGCGAACGGCGGCAACATCGCGAGCCGCCGCCGGCGAACCAACCGGGTAGGCGCTGTAGCGGCTGTCGACGAACAAGCCAGCCGCATTATCGACCGCCATCACCGCCGGCTGGTACACGGAAACCTGGCCCGGCGCGTCGCTGGCCCAACGCCGTGCATAGCGGACTCCGGCCGATAACGTATCGAAAAGCCAACCGCCGGCCCGGTATTCGCCGTCGGCGCGCCAGGCCCACAAATCGCCGTCAAAGGGCCGGTCGGCATAGACCATGCCGGCCTTGTCGAAAACGACGCCGCTCAGACTGTTCCGTGGTCCGGCGACATCCTGCGTCAAAGTGGCGGCGCTGCCGTCGCGGGTAATGACCGAATAAAACAAATGATTATGGCTACGGGTGTAGCTCAGGTCGGTTGTCAGCGTCAACGGGCCGCGATTCCAACTGCCGCCCAGAGCCCACTGCGTGGTTCGGTCGACGGTATCCCGCGCCGAACCCCAATTGGACACGGTGGGATTGATCCAGCTGACGCCGGCGACGTCGTTGCTGCCGGGAACCAGACTAACGTCACTGGCGGCGAAGTTCGCCGGCGGATTCATGAACAATTGATAGCCGTCCTGCCAGGTTTTAAATTGGGAATGATGGAGTTCGGCGTATAAATCCCAACGGTCGCTCGGCCGCCATTGCAGCACCACGCTGCCGCCGATGCGTTCGCGTTCGCCAACGGTGACGGTGTCGATCGCGCCGTTGGGCACGATCACCGTCCGCCCGGCCATCAGATCAGTTCGGGCCATCGGGTTGCCGAAGCTATCCTGATCCTCGCGCCACGCCCGTTGCTGCCAGGCCAGGTTGACCAGTGCGCCGAATTCGCCCCAATCCTGGGTTTGCCAACGTTGGCTGGCCAGCGCCGACAGCTGCGGTTTGGCGTCGTCGACCCGGTCGCCGTAAATACCGCGCGCTGGCGGCGAATTGCCGCCCCTCGAAGTCGAAGGGCCGATGGGTGCGCAAATCAATCACGCCGCCAACGCCGCCCTCGATCTGGTTCGCCGACGAGGTTTTGTAGACATCGAGCCCGGCCAGCATTTCCGCCGGAATGTCGGCGAAATCCAGGTTGCGGCCATTGCCGGCGGTGAACACTTCCCGGCCGTTGAACCAGGTTTCCATCTGCGTCAAACCGCGAATCGCCACGCCGGCGCCCTCGCCGCGATCGCGCAGAATCTGCACCCCGCTCACCCGCGACAAGGCATCGGTGACGTTAATATCGGGCAGTTTGTTGATTTCGTCGGCGACCACCGAATCGACGATTTCCAGCTTATCCCGCTTGATGTCCTGGGCCGTCGCCAAACTGGCGCGCTTGCCGACCACCACCACCTCGGCGAAATCGGTATCGGCTTGGCCGGCAAATACCAGCCCGGCACCGAGCATGGAGCCGCCTAAAAAGATGAACCTCGATCGGATTAGCCGTTTCCTAACCATCATCTACCCGGTTTGCTCTCCAAATCGCAACATAAGCATCAAGCGCGAAGCCATCGCATCCGCCGCCCTCCCCCGGCATTAACCCCGAGCAGCCGAGGGGCGGCGAATTGTTTATCAGACCCGCCATTATCGATATTTCAACCCGCATGCAGGCTAAATTTTCCGCAATCGGTGCCAAAATACCGATTTGAATCTATAGTGTGCCTCGATCAATTATCCAGCGGCCACCCTACTTGCGGAGACAAACCATGCCAAAGCGAACGACCTCGGCGCTCACGATGCCGGCTGTCCCCAGTTGCGTCAACCTTCGCCCGCAAATCGAGACGCTTGATTAGCCGGCCAACTCTAAATCGATGACAGTCATGCCGCAAACCGCTCATCACAATACTGTCCCAACGCGCCGCGACGGCAAAATTTTGTTGTATTCGAATCTCGCCAACAGCGCGAGTTTGATCGAGTCGATTCGGGCGGCGGTCGGCCATTACGAAATCCAGTCCGTGGTTTTTCCCGCGCCGATCTTGCCGTGCCTGTTGCGCGGCGGCATCGACTTGGTGCTGCTGGACATTGACGCGCTATCCGGCGCGGCCATCGACGTGGTGCGCGACTTGAGAAGCCATTTCTCGTCCGACGCCCTGCCGGTGATTACCTTGTCGGACACCAACCCGATCGAACATCACGGCACCGCGATGGCCGTTAACATCAACGACTTTCTGATCAAGCCGCTCGATCCCGCGGAGGCAAAATTTCGCATCCGCAACGCGTTGAAACTTAGCCAATTATTCAAAGCCAATTTGGCGATTCGGGATCGAGAGCAACTCAAACTCAAAACCCGCACCGACAAACTCAACCTGTTGATCGACAGCGGCTTGATGATGTCGATGGAACGCAATCAATCGAAATTGATCGGCTTCATCCTGCGCGAAGGGCAACGTTTGCTGCATTGCGACGGCGCAACGATGTATTTCGTCACTCCGCAAAAAACCCTGGTTTTCGCCGAACGCACCCGAAACGACGTCTTGCCCTTCGACGAAATTCCCCTTTACGATGCCTCGGGGCGCGCCAACGACGGCTACGCGGCCACCTATGCGGCGATCCACAACCAAGCCGTGTTGATCGACGACGTCTACGACGACATCCATTTCGATTGCAGAGGCACCCACGATTTCGACGCCCGTACCGGCTACCGCACGGTTTCGCTGTTGACGGTGCCGATGGCGCCCAGAAGCGGCAAGGTCATTGGCGTGCTGCAGTTCATCAATGCGTTGGACCCGGACAGCGGCGAGGTCATCGCATTTCCCGACAGCGCCTTCGAACTGGTCGAGGCCCTGGCGGCACAGGCCGCCGTCGCATTGGATAATCTGCAACTGGTCGAAGGTCAAAAGGCCACCACCGAAAACATTATCCACGTGCTGGCCGCGGCGCTGGACACCAAGAGTCCTCACACCGGCCACCATTGCGTTCGCGTGCCGAAACTGGCGATGATGCTGGCCGAAGCCGCATGCAGGGAAACCGACGGCCCGCTGGCCGATTTCAATTTCCACTCCGACGACGAATGGCTGGAGTTCCGGGTCGGCGCCTGGCTGCACGACTGCGGCAAGGTGACGACGCCGGAATCGGTGATCGACAAGGCCACCAAACTGGACATGTTCTTCAATCGCATCCACGAAATTCGAACCCGCTTCGAAGTATTGCTGCGCGACGCGGCGATAGCCAGGCTCGAAGCCATCGTCGCCGGCGAGGACCCGGCCGCCGCCGACGCGCGCTTCGAACAACGCAAAAGCCAATTAGAAGCCGACTTCGCCTTCATCGCCGACTGCAACCTCGGCAAGGAAATCATGGCCGACGCCGACATCGAGCGCATCGGCGCGATCGCCGACCAGACCTGGCTGCGGCATTTCGACGACAGCCTCGGCCTGTCGCAAGCCGAATTCGCGCGGCGGCGAAGCCGATCCACACCCACGCTGCCGGCGCGCGAATATTTATTGGCGGACCAAGACCACCATCGGATTCCCCGCACCCACTACCAACTGCCGCCGGCCAAATTGGGCATCAAAATGACCATCCCCGAGCATTTGCATAACTACGGCGAGCTTTATAATCTCGGCATACGCAAGGGCACGTTGACCCCGGAGGAACGCTTCAAAATCAACGAACACATCATCGAAACCATCAAAATGCTCGAACAAATGCCGTTTCCGGACTTTCTCAAACGCGTGCCGGAATACGCCTCGACTCACCACGAAACCTTGGACGGGCGCGGCTATCCGCGCGGACTGACCGGCGACGAGCTGTCGATACCGGCCCGGATCATGGCAATCGCCGATATATTCGAAGCTATCACCTCCGCCGATAGGCCCTATAAAACGCCTTACAAACTTTCCGAGGCGGTAAAAATCCTCCACGACATGAAGTGCCAGGGCCGGATCGACGGCGATTTGTTCGATCTATTCTTGAACGCCGGCATTCACCGCAGCTATGCCGAGCAATATCTGTTACCGGACCAAATCGATGACATCGATATTCGGCAATTCGTCGGCCCATCGCTTGCCGGCCGCTAACCAACGGCGTTCGCCGCCACCGCGAATCAAAACGCGTAATCGTCCCGGCGCCGGCCGCCGCGCCCACTGATGACTAGAATACCGTCCAGCCGAGCCGGGGCGCTGCTCGGCGCCTGCCTGGTAGCGCTGAGCGTCGCGGTCGGCGCGACGCTGTCCATCGCCGACCCGACGGCGTTACAACTGATGCGCAACGCCAGCTTCGACCAGTTTCAACGGCTATGGCCGCGCCAATACCGGGACAACCCGGTCAGGATCATCGACATCGATGAAGAAAGTTTGCAGCGCCTGGGGCAATGGCCGTGGTCCCGGGACAAGGTTGCCGAACTGGTCGAGCGGCTGAGGGCCGCCGATCCGGCCGCGATTGCGTTAGACATCGTATTTGCCGAGCCCGACCGCACCTCGCCGCAAGCACTGTTGGAGAGTTGGCCGCTGTCGCCGGAAGCCCGCCAGCTACTGGGCGAGCTTCCCGACCACGATCGCTTGCTGGCCGACGCCATCGGCAAGGGCAAGGTCGTGCTCGGATTTGCATTGAGCCGGGGAGATCGGCATTTGCCCCTGCCCGGCAACACCGCGCGTGTCGTCGAAATCGGCGCATCACCGGCGCCTTATCTGCCGTCCTACCCGCGCGCCATCGGCGCGTTGCCGTTGCTGAGCGCGGCATCGGCCGGCAATGGCGCGCTGACCTTGACCGCCGATGCCGACGGCGTCTGCCGCAAAGTACCGTTGTTGTTCGACGTTGGCCAACGCATAGCCCCGGCCTTCATCGCCGAAATCATCCGCGTTGCCGAACGCGATAACAACCTGCTGGCGCGATCCGATGCCGGTGGACTCAGCGAACTCAAGATCGGCCGTTACACTATCCCCACCACCGCGTCGGGCGAAATCTGGCTCCATTACAGTCCGCCGGTGGCCGAACGCGCCATTCCGGCCTGGCAAATCCTGGCCGGCAAGGTTGCCGACACGGCATTGAAGCAGCGCATTCTGCTGATCGGCACCTCGGCCCAAGGCTTGATGGATCAACGTTTTTATCCGCTCGGCGGCGTCATCCCCGGCATCGAAGTTCACGCCCAGGCCTTGGAACAGATTCTGGACGGCACACTGTTGCTGAGACCGTCCTGGGCCTCGGCGGTGGAATTGCTGGCTATCGTGGTCGGCGGCTTGCTGGTCGGTGCCGTCGCCCTTGGCGCCGGGGCTCTAAGCGCGGCGACCGTATTTGCGCTGATGCTGGCGGCGTTGTGGCTAAGCGCCTGGCAGGCGTTTGCCGACCATCGTTTGCTGATCGACGCCACGCTGCCTAGCCTGCAATGGGCCGTCAGCTTCGTCATTGCCAGCCTGTTCCGACACATCGCCGCCGAACGCCGCCAGCGCTGGATCAAACAGGCCTTTTCCCGCTACATCTCGCCGAATTTGGTCGAGCATTTGATCCGCCACCCCGAGGATTTGCAATTAGGCGGCCATCAGCAAATCTGCAGTTTCGTGTTTACCGATTTGTCCGATTTCACGACCTTGATGGAGCGAATGGCGCCGAGCGAAGCCATCGGCGTGCTCAACGACTACCTGGAAAACATGATCGCGATAGCCTTCGAATACCATGGCACGTTGGACCGTATCGTCGGCGACGCGGTTGCGATCATGTTTTCCGCGCCGATTCCGCAACCCGACCACCCGTTGCGCGCGCTACGTTGCGCACTGGCGATGCGGCGTTTCGCCGACGGCTATTCGGCCGAACTGCAAAGTCGAGGCATTACATTCGGCAAAACCCGGATCGGCGTCCATAGCGGCGACGTCATCGTCGGTAATCTGGGCGGCAAGACCATCTTCGACTACCGCGCCCTGGGCGATGCGGTCAACACCGCGTCCAGGCTCGAAGGCGCCAACAAATATCTGGGCACTCAAATCTGCGTCTCCGAGGCGACGCTGTCAGCCTGCCCGGAAATCCAGGCCCGGCCGATAGGCCGCATCTTGTTGAAGGGTAAAAGCCGGCCGATCATGGTCTTCGAGCCGATCGCGGCCGGCGACAACACGATAGGTCTCGACCAATATCTGGCGGCCTACGACTTGCTACGTCAGGGCAATCCGGACGCCGCCGAGGCGTTTCGCGGCTACCTCGAACGCTATCCCGACGACAGGCTGGCCGCTTTCCATTATCGCCGCCTGAGCCAAAATCAACGCGGCGAAGTCGTCGAGCTGACCGA